>Ga0075011_10001454_pt1 | contig 12744 bp, 12 predicted proteins | sample TARM_MetaG_T_14_FD_72354 | JGI IMG/M metagenome (GOLD analysis project Ga0075011, IMG submission 72354) | Freshwater microbial communities from Pennsylvania, USA, analyzing microbe dynamics in response to fracking - TARM_MetaG_T_14 | ecosystem: Environmental > Aquatic > Freshwater > River...
ATGTATCTCCTTGCAAAACTCTATTAATTACGAAGGAAAATACCGTCTATGAAAAAATCCATCTTTTTATGTGCTATTAGTAATATCTCTAGCGGAAGTTGTGCGGAAGATTGCGGCTTTTGTACGCAAAGCGCGCATCATCGAGCCGATATTGCGCATTATAAATACAAATCGATCGAGCAAATCGTTTTTGAAGCAAAAAATGCGGCAAAAAACGGAGCGATCGGCTTTTGTTTGGTCACTTCGGGCTTAGGCTTAGACGATAAAAAACTCGCCTACGTCTGCGAAGCCGCACGTGCGATCAAGGCGGAACTTCAAGACATTCATCTCATCGCCTGTAACGGCATCGCCAGCGTCGATCAACTCAAAACACTGAAAGGTGCCGGCATCGATGCGTATAACCATAATCTCGAGACCTCTCAAGCCTTTTACGAACGTATTTGTACGACGCATTCGTGGGAAGCGCGTTACCAAACCTGTCTTAATGCGAAAGAAGCGGGACTAGCACTTTGTAGCGGAGGCATCTTCGGGCTGGGAGAGAGCGAAGAAGACCGCCAAGCGTTCATTCAAAGCGTTCAATCGCTCAATCCTTTTACGATGCCGATCAACTTTTTTATCCATAATGCGGCATTGCCGCTTCAAACGGCGCACCTGAGCGAAGAAGAGGCATTGACTATTCTTCGGCAAATACGCCAAGCCCTTCCGCAAACGCGCTTAATGATTGCAGGCGGGAGAGAGACGACCTTTTCGCCCGAATGCGATATTTTCGAAGCGGGTGCGGACGCGATCGTCATCGGCGATTACCTCACTACCAAAGGGGAACTGCCTGAGCGCGATCGTGCGATGATCGAACGCTTAGGCTACGAAATTGCCCGTACATGTCATGCCTAAAACCTTCAAAAACAATCTACGATAACCCTTGTGCGAAACGCTTGAAAGACGCATTTTAGGCTTTGCGCGCAACGGTTTGCATGTTTATCGCATGCATGGATTGTGCCCATAATTCGTTTTGCGCGAAGCCTATTCTAAAATTTTTGAACTAACTTTTTAAATCATCTTCTCTCTAATTCAATTGTGCTTACAATTTAGACTATCTGCGAAACGAAAGATTTGATATAATAAATTATTATTTGAAAAAGGATGCGTATGAGTAAAGATTCTATTAGCCTGACCGACAACCGTACGGGTAAAACTTTTGAATTTCCGATTTTAAAATCTACGATGGGACCCGATGTCGTGGATATCTCTACGTTTTATCCCGAAACGGGAATGTTTACGCTCGATCGCGGATTTACCTCAACCGCAAGCTGTCGCTCACGCATCACGTACATCGACGGCGATATCGGCAAATTGATGTATCGAGGATACGATATCGAATATTTGGCGACGAAAAAATCTTTTTTGGATACGGCGTATCTGCTTTTGCACAAAGAGTTACCCTCTAAAGACGAATACAAAAACTTTTTAATGGAACTCAAAAAACGTTCGTTTATTCATGAAAGTATGCGAAAACTCTTCGACGCGTTTCCGGACAACGCGCATCCGATGGCGATTCTCTCGGCGGCGGTCTCCGCACTTTCGGCTTTTTATTTTGATCACTTGGATTTGGATTCGCCCGATCAAGTGAAAGAGATGGCGCACCGCGTCGTTGCAAAAATTCCTACGATTGCGGCATTTTCGTACCGTTATTCGCAAGGGCTCCCGATTATCTATCCCGATTTGGATAAAGGATTTACCGAAAACTTCTTGTACATGTTGCGAGGCTATCCGCACCATCATATCGATCTCAAACCGATCGAAGTCAAAGCACTCGATACGATTTTTACTTTGCACGCCGATCATGAGCAAAACGCTTCCACGACGGCGGTTCGCGTCGTTGCATCCACCCATGCGCATCCTTACGCGGCTATCAGTGCCGGTATTGGAGCCTTATGGGGTCGAGCTCACGGCGGTGCAAACGAATCGGTCATTCGCCAATTAGAGATGATCGGCAAAGTCGAAAACGTCGATAAATTTATCGCGAAAGCCAAAGACCCTAACGATCCGTTTCGATTGATGGGCTTCGGGCACAGGGTGTATAAAAACTTTGATCCCCGTGCGACGATTTTGAAAAACCTTCAAAAACAATTGGTGAGCGATTTGGCGTTGGATACCGAATTGATGGCGGTTGCGCACCGTATCGAAGAGATCGCCTTAAACGACGACTATTTTATCAAGCGTAAACTCTATCCGAATATCGATTTTTATTCCGGACTCATTTTACAAGCGCTCAAAATCCCCAAAGAGATGTTTGCGGTTATTTTCGTTATCGGTCGAACGCCCGGATGGATCGCGCAATGGATCGAACTCAAAGAACAACCCGATATGAAAATCGCCCGACCGCGACAACACTATTTAGGACCGCTTGAGAGAACACCCAAATACGAACTTTAAAAAGTAACATGTAAGGATTCCCCTTACATGTTACCCACTCTTTTTCATTTTCTTTCCAACATGTCAAAAAAAATCAACGCAAATTTATTTGAGTCTAATCACATACCCGCCGTTAAAGGGCAAAATATCGTACCGATAATGCCCGTCTAGCAAAATCGCCACCCTGTAAAATCCGTCATGCCCGCCAAGTGTCGCCGAAACGAAAGGAGCTTGCGCAATCGTCAGCGTTTGCGTGGCAAGCGTATTGTTCTTTTTAAAATCAACCACGACTTTATACGGATCGGCAATCAAAAAATCGCGCACTTTCGTATCTTGCGTAAAAATAGAAATCTCGTTACCGTTCACGCTTAAAGCCAACGTAGTGTTAAATTTTAAAGGATCGGGTTCTTTTTTAGGAGTCGTTATCTTCGGTAACGTAACGCTTTTGGGAGCTTCTTCTTTTTTCTCTTTGATGGCGTTAACAAGAGCTTGCGTGGTATTGGACTCTTTGGTTTCTTTCAAGGGCGCTGCTTTTTGCGCCGAGAGGATTAAGGGTTGGTGCCAATCGATATTTTGATCGATGGCAACGATCTCTTCGCTAATCGAGCCGTCAAGGTTTTGAAACGTAAGGGTAAGACTGCGTAAAATACGGGCACTGGAGGGAAGTGTAGCGGAAACGGTGGAAAAATCCGTACGCGTTTCTTCGATTTGCGTTGCTTTGCCGATCGTTTTGGATTCAGCGGATTCGAAAGGATTTTCCCTCGCTTCTGCAATCATAAAAAGTGATAGTAAAAGCCAAAGAACCTTGTGCATCTGCTCTCCTTATTTAGCGTTTATCGGGGTCTAACTGCCTAAGCTCAAAATACTCTTTTTGTAACACCGCATTCTCTTCTTTAAGGCTTTGAATCTTAACGCTTAGGGTATCTTTGTCGGCCTGAAGATTGAGTAAGACGTCTAACGAACTTTTACCGAAAAGCACGTCTCCGATGTAAAGACCGAAACCCACTACGACGACGACCAAACCCAAAATTTTCAAAGAGAAGAGAGCCGTTCCGCCCTCTTCTTCTTTTTCATCTTCAAATTCGTCTAAAACATCGCTCATTAAACAAAGAGTTCTTTACCGATATACTCGCCTACGACGAGTTCGTTATCGATCGCAAGCAGGCGATTGTATTTTGCCGTTCGCTCGCCGCGTGCCGTCGCGCCCGTTTTGATTTCACCCGTATTAAGAGCTACCGCGAAATCGGCGATAAATGCGTCTTCGCTCTCGCCGCTTCGATGGCTCATAATACATTTGTAGTTATTGCGTTGCGCCAAGCGAACGGTTTGCATCGTCTCGGTCACGGTACCGATTTGATTCGGTTTAATTAAAATGGCATTACCGATACCTTTAGCGATACCTTCGGCTAAGATTTTTTTATTGGTAACAAAAAGATCGTCGCCGACGAGTTGGACTTTAGCACCGAGTCTATCGGTCAAAAGTTTCCAGCCTTCCCAGTCATCTTCGCTCAAACCGTCTTCGATAGAAACAATCGGATATTTTGCGCAGAGGTTTTCATAATACGTCACCATTTCGGCACTGCTGAGCGTTCGTTTTTCGGATTCGAGTCGGTAACCGCCTTCACAGACCAGCTCGCTACTCGCAACATCAAGTGCAATCGCAATATCGATACCGGGTTTATAGCCCGCTTTTTCAATCGCTTCCATAATCACTTTAATCGGCTCTTCGTTATCTTTAAGATTCGGAGCAAAGCCGCCCTCGTCGCCCAAAGCCGTACTCTCGCCCATTGCCGCGATTAATTTTTTCAAATGATGGTACACTTCGGTCGCCGCACGAAGCGCTTCGGTAAAGCTCTCGAAATTTAAAGGCATAATCATATACTCTTGGAAATCGACGCTGTTGTTGGCGTGGCTACCGCCGTTGATAATATTAAACATCGGCGTAGGAAGCGTCATCGCATTGCTACCGCCCAAATAGCGGTACAAAGGAATATCCAAACTCAACGCCGCCGCACGTGCGACCGCCATTGAAACGCCCAAAACCGCATTGGCGCCTAAACGTCCGTAATTGTCCGTACCGTCAAGCGTTTTCATCGCTTGATCGATCACGGCTTGATTAAACGGACTAAGTCCGATTAACTCGTCCGAAATTTCGCCGTTCACGTTTTCGCAAGCTTTTAATACGCCTTTGCCCATATAGCGATTATCGCCGTCTCGAAGCTCTAACGCTTCGCGTTTGCCCGTACTTGCACCGCTTGGAACGATTGCGCTTGCGCTCGTACCGTCGCTCAAGGTGACCGTAGCGCGTACGGTAGGATTTCCCCTACTGTCCAACACTTCGTCTGCTGCAATATCTTCAATATAAATCATTCATCGTCCTTTATGTCGTCTGCTCCGCATGCCATAACCATGGCATTGCCGTTGATCGCTTGTTTTATTTTTTCTTCAATTTCTATGGCTAGTTCTTTATTTTCTTTCAAGAAGGCCTTCACGTTTTCACGCCCTTGCCCGAGTTTGGTTTCGTTGTAGCTAAACCATGCACCGCTTTTATCGATAATATCGAGCTTAACGCCGTAATCGACGAGTTCGCCCTCTTTAGAGATACCCTCTCCGAACATAATATCAAACTCTGCTTGACGAAACGGAGGCGCTACTTTATTTTTAATCACTTTTGCTTTGACCCTGTTACCGATTTGCTCTTCGCCTTGTTTCAGCGTTGCGATCTTGCGTACGTCGATACGTACCGATGCGTAAAATTTCAAAGCGTTTCCGCCGGTAGTCGTCTCGGGCGATCCGTATCCCATCGTTCCGATTTTCATACGAATTTGGTTGATAAAAATAACCGTCGTGTTCATTTTATGAACGACCGCCGTTAGCTTGCGGAGTGCTTGACTCATCAACCTTGCTTGAAGACCTACATGTGAATCGCCCATATCGCCTTCGATCTCGCTTTTAGGCGTTAACGCCGCAACGGAGTCGATGACGATCACGTCGACCGCGCCGCTTCTGGCTAAGGTCTCGACGATGTCGAGTGCTTGTTCGCCGAAATCCGGTTGCGATACCAAAAGGTTTTCGATATCCACGCCCAAATTACCCGCGTATTTCACGTCCAACGCATGCTCGGCGTCCACAAACGCGCACACGCTTCCTTTGGCTTGCGCTTCGGCGATAATTTGAAGCGAAAGCGTCGTTTTACCCGAGCTTTCTGGTCCGTACACTTCGACAATACGTCCCTGAGGAATCCCTCCGATTCCCAAAGCTAAATCCAATCCGAGCGAACCGGTGCTAATCGACGCGATCGGCTCGACGACGCGATCGCCGAGTCTAACGAGCGCACCTTTTCCAAACGCCTTATCGATCTGCTTGATCGCCAAGTCTAACGCTTTTTTCTTATTTTCGTCAATTTGCATGAATGACCCTTTTCCGTAATGATATTATTGTAGCATTTCGAGCTTGAAAAAGCCCTTTGAACGGATTGTAGTGAAAAATTAAAACCCGCTCTCAAAATATTTCAATCTGCAATATGCTAAAATAAGCCACTCTATTTTTAAAGGATCGTTTTGAGGAGATTAACCGTAGCGCATTCCCCCGACGCCGACGATATTTTTATGTATTACGCGATTAAATTCGGCTGGGTCGATCTTAAAGATATGCGCTTTGACAACATCGCTTTAGACATCGAAACGTTGAACCTTGAGGCACTCAAAAACACTTACGACGTCACCGCCATCAGCTTTGCGCTTTATCCTAAAATTCGAAACGACTACGCACTGCTTCGCACGGCGGTCAGTTTCGGCGAAGGGTACGGGCCGAAGCTCATTAAGAAAAAAGAGACCAAACTCAAACGCAATTTTAAAGTCGCACTGAGCGGAACGCATACGACCAACGCGCTACTCTTCAAAATCGCTTATCCGGATGCTCGCATCGTTTACAAAAACTTTTTAGAGATTGAAAAAGCCGTTTTGCAAGGCGAAGTCGACGCGGGCGTTTTGATTCACGAAAGCATTCTCGGCTACGACGATACCCTCGTCGTCGAAAAAGAGCTTTGGGATATTTGGAAAGAGCTTTGTCCCAAAGAGTTACCGCTTCCTTTAGGCGGTATGGCGTTACGCCGCTCAATGCCGCTATTATGCGCTATCGAATGCGAAAAAGCACTGATCCGAGCCGTAGAGATCGCCCATACGCATCAAAATATGCTTTCAAAAATGCTCTTAGAACGCCGCCTCGTACGCGTCGATCATGCCACGCTGCAAACGTATCTCGGGCTTTACGCCAACGAACACTCTATCGAGATGAACGACGCTCAATACGAAGCGATCGACTTGCTTTTTTCATTGGGATATACCCACGGCTTTTTCGACCAAAAAATACATGCGCGCGACTTTTTGATCCCCAAAGAGTACGAAGCGTTGCGAAACGATTAAGGAAAAAGTTTATGGAAGCAAAACTCATCGGCTTGGGCGTCGAAACGTTTAAAATAGCGCTCTACCTCTCGTTGCCGATGCTGCTTGCGGGTATGGTGGCGGGTCTTGCGATCAGCATTTTTCAAGCCGTCACGCAAATCAACGAATCGACCCTGAGTTTTGTTCCTAAAATTCTCATCACGATTGTCGTCGCCATTTTTACGATGCCGTGGATGATGAACATGATGATCGAGTTTACGACCCGCATGATCGAGATGATTCCCTCGTTTGTTTTTTAGATGACAAAATCCATCAATTTTTCCACGTTTTCCAGCATCAAAATCGGCCCCACGCTGGATGTCTTACTGCTAGATTCCATCACGCCGCGCCCCAAAGGTTGCACCATTATCGGCGGCGCGAATAACCTTTTGGTAAGCCCTACGCCGCCGCCTTTAGCAATGCTTGGCAAGGCGTTTGATTTTATCCGTTTGGAAGGAAACGTCTTACATGTAGGCGGTGCGACGCCGAGCGGGAAAATCCTCTCGTTTGCCAAAAAGCACAACCTTTCAGGCTTCGAGCTGATGCAAAAACTCCCCGGCACACTCGGCGGTATGGTGGCGATGAACGCGGGACTCAAAGAGTGGGAAATCTTCAATCACCTCATCGCCGTTCGCACCGAACACGGCTGGAGCGAAAAATCAACGCTAGAATACGGTTACCGCTTCGCCAAAATAGACGGAGTGGTGTATGAAGCAACCTTTACATGTCAAAACGGTTTTGATGAAAATCTCCTTGCCATGTTTAAAAAAATGCGCGACAACCAACCTAAAGAGCCCAGTGCCGGAAGCTGTTTTAAAAACCCCGTGGGACACTTTGCAGGCAAACTGATCGAAGAGGCAGGCTTTAAAGGCAAACGCGTTGGCAATATGATGTTTAGCAACATCCACGCCAACTTTTTGGTCAATCTCGGCGGCGGAACCTACGAGGAAGCTATTATGCTGATAACCGAAGTCAAAGAGGAAGTTTTAAAACGTTTCGGCATCCAACTGGAAGAAGAGATTATTATTTTATAATTTTTATACAAAGTAGCACAAATGCAACAACCTGTATTGTATATTTTTTCAGGACTTCCGGGTGCCGGTAAAACCACTATCGCAAAAGAATTGGCTCGCACGACGCAAGCCGCTTATCTTAGGCTTGATACCATAGAGCAAGGTATACAAGATTTATGCAATTACAAAGTTCAAGAAGAAGGCTATCGGCTAGCCTATCGTATCGCCGGAGATAATCTTGCACTTGGGCAAAGCGTCATTGCCGATAGTTGCAATCCATGGAAAATGACTCGGGAGGAATGGGAAGCCGTTGCTTTATCGCATAACGCTTTATTTGTCAATATCGAAATAATATGTTCGGATCCAAAAGAACATCGTTTGCGTATTGAGACACGAAAAACCGATATCAAAAATCTTCATCTCCCGACTTGGCAAGATATATTTAAACGAGAATACCATCCGTGGGAACAAGAACATATCATCATTGATACCGCTCATAAATCGTTACACGATTCACGCATAGAGCTAGAAAATAAACTTAAAGTTTATTTTGAGAACTAGTAAAAAATATCTTTCGACGTACTGCGTACTTTTAAATCTTCCAGACGGACAAACGCTTTTTGCGCATAGGCTTCAACCGCACATCGCCCTATCATCGCGGCATTGTCGGAGCAAAATTCCATTTTTGCAGTATGCAGCGTTGCTTTTTTAGCGGCGCAAAAAGCCTCAAGTTCGCCTCTCAAGTAGAGGTTCGCACTAGCACCCCCCACCACGCCGAAATGCTCGACGGTTCGCTCTTTGTACGCTTTTTTGATCTTTTGCATCAGGTGCGCCACGGCGACTCGTTGAAACGAAGCACATACATCGCACAGCGTTTGCTCATCTAAGACTCCTAACGCCTCGATGCAAAGCCTCACTTGGTTTTTAAGTCCCGAGTAGCTAAACGCAAGCAGTTTTGACGAAGTGCCTTGCAAAGGAATCGTAAAATCAAACCGCTTTGCATCGCCTCTTTGGGCGTACTTTTCGATAATAGAACCCGCAGGATAGGGAAGTCCCAACATTTTTCCCACTTTATCAAAACTCTCACCAAAGCTGTCATCCATCGTGGTTGCAAGCAGTTTTATCTCGTTCAAACTCTTTACATGTAAAAGCTGCGTATGCCCGCCGGAGACCAGTAAAACGTCCATGGGGAACAGGGTTTCCTCTTCGATAAACAAAGAGCAGATATGCCCTTTGAGATGATTAATCCCCAAAAGAGGAAGTTCAAGCGCAACGCTAAGGGCTTTTGCCATGCTCACACCTTCCACCAAGCTCACGGAGAGTCCCGGCTCATTAGTGACGGCGATGGCTTTGAGTTCGTTAAAATAAGGCTTCGCCTCTTCAAGAATTTTAGGAAGTGTCACCGCATGCAAGCGTGCGGCAAGTTCGGGTACGACGCCACCGTATTTCGCGTGTTCCGCGTCTTGAGAAATTTTTTTGTGAAAAAGAAGTTTTTTATCGCTTAGGCGTGTGATCGCGATCGAGCTATCATCACAGCTACTTTCAATGCTTAAAATCATCTATACGATCTTCACGTGCCACGGCTCGAAACGCACCCCGTCTCCGTTTCCAAGCGTATACCGCATGGAGATATACGCCAATTTTTGAAGCTTCCAGAACTCTTCGGTACGTGCAAATTCGGCGGTAAAATTTTGAGCACCCCACCCTTTTTTACCGACGTCAAAGTCGCCTACGGTGTGGTATGAGTATGCCGGTGGCACCAAAGAGCGCGTCGCAACGGTAATGTTGCCTTTTTCGTCGCGGATTTTTTCCAAATGCAAATTGAGTTGTTTGACGACGCTTCGTACGCCGGAAGTTAAAATAACGGTTTTACCGATGTCTTTGACGATGCGTTCAAGCGCGGCTTGCGATTCGCCTTTAAAGAGATAATGCCCGCTTCCTTGAATTTTAACGACCTCTTTTTCGTCAACGACGCTGGTAAGTTTCTCAACCGTTTTTTTACCGTAAAAGCCGTAAATCACGGGATCGGTGTAAAATACCTCTTCGATATAGGCAAGTTCGCTCGGACTAAAAGCACCGATTTTGGAGAAATTTTTAGCGATTTTTAATGCTTCGTCAAAACTTAAAATATTAAAATTGGCATAGCCGACCGTCTTTTCGATCTGATCGAGCTTTTTGAGCACCGTGTTAAAAACCTCTTTCTGATCGTCGCGTAACCAAATATCGGGGTGCTTGATTTCATCGGCCATCACCGTACCGCTTAAAACGCTCGCTCCCATCCAGCCTAAAAATGCTCTTCGTACCATCGCTTATAAACCTATTGCATCGTTTTATATGATTATAACATACGCCCTTGATTTTTGAGCATGGTTTCAATCTCCTCCGCACATACGGGACGACTAAAAAGATACCCTTGCATCAATTCGCAACCGCTTGCGTAGATAAACTCTTTTTGCTCTTTCGTTTCGACGCCTTCGGCAAGGACTTTGAGCCCCAAACCGCGTCCGAGCTCGATAATCGTTCGGGCGATCGCGCGATCCTCTTTGCTCTCTTCAAGGCTTTGTACGAAACTTTGATCGATTTTCAGCTTGGTAATCGGCAATTGTTTCAGATACGCCAAAGAGGAGTGCCCCGTACCGAAATCGTCGATCGAAATATCAAGCCCCAATTCGCGAAAGCGTTTCAATAAAGCAATCGACTTGATCGTATCTTTCATAATAAAACGCTCGACGATCTCCATTTCGAGCCATTCGGGACGACAGCCGCTTTGACGCAGACTTTGAATTAAAAAGCTAATCAGCTCGCTTGATTCGAGTTGTTTTCCGGCAATGTTGATCGCCGTTTTGCCCGGATTTAATCCTTGATCGTACCATGATTTCATCTGTTTCATGACTTCGATGATGACCCAATTGCCGATTTCGACGATCAGTTCACTCTCTTCGGCGACGTGAATAAAATAATTCGGCGTCGTTAGCCCGCGCGTCGGATGATTCCAGCGAATCAAAGCTTCCAGTCCGACGATACGTTCCGTTTGCAAGTTGATCTGCGGTTGGTAATATATGACGAATTCTTCGCGTTCAAGTGCTTTGCGCAAGTTTTTTTCGATTTCCAAATGCTCGTTGGTCTCTTGGTTCATCTCTTGATCGAAAAAGACGTAACGGTTGCGCCCTTTTGATTTGGCCTTGTACATCGCAATATCGGCATTTTTTAAAAGCTTGCTTGCCGCTTCGCCGTCGTGCGGATAGACGCTGACGCCGATACTGGTCGTGATCTGAAAACTTTCGTTTCCGAAAATAAAAGGTTCTTGGAACGAATAAACGAGTTTTTTGATAGCGACAAAAATATCGCTAACGTCCTTACAACCGTCTAAAAGTACGATAAACTCATCTCCGCTCAAGCGTGCGACGGTATCGGTGTCGCGAACGTTCTGGCGCATTCTTGCCGCTATAATCTTCAAAAGCATATCGCCGGCGTCGTGCCCCAAAGAGTCGTTAATATTTTTAAATTTATCGATGTCCACGAACATCACGCCCAAGACTTTGTTGTCGCGACTCGCTTTTTTAATCGCCTGCGTCAAACGATCTTGCAACAAGTTACGATTGGGCAGTCCCGTGAGCGTATCGTGTTCGACTTGGTGCATTAAAAGGTTTTTTTGTTTTTTATTCTCCTCTTCAAGCTCTTTTCGAATCGTAATATCACGAACCGAGCAGTGCTGAATGATGCCCTTATCCATATGAATCGTCGTCATCATAACGCTGATCCAAAAAAGTTTTCCTTCACAATCGCGTACTTGCCACTCAAATTTATGCGTACCGTTTTTTAATGCCAACTCGTTCATCCACAACGCTTTTTCGTACGAACTTTGCTCGTCGGGTTGAACTTTAGGAGAGAGATCGGCTAAGGTTACGTTCACGAGCACGTCTTTGTTTTTGGCTTTAAACATCTTCACGATCGCTTCGTTACAATCGACGAAAATCCCCTCTTTGAGCAGCCAAATACCGTCCGCCGATTTTTGGTAGAGCGTTTCAAAAACCTGTTTTTGCTCTTTGATTTGCTTATTATTGAGCAAGAGATGGTTTTCGTAGCGCGCCAAAACCGAACGCAGTTTGGTCGAAATAAAAAACATTACGCCCATTACCAAGAGCATAATGATGATAGAAACCGCTAACATGTTAACAAGCGTCGATTGCATTTTCGCCTTTAACGCTTCTTCTTGCTGCACGAGCGCATTGTTCTCTTCCATCAGATAAACGCCCGTACCCACAACCCATTCAAACTGAGGAATGGAGCGCACGAAAGAGATTTTACGTTTGTCTTGGTTATCAGGGTGGTACGAAGCCTCGTAAGTCATAAAAAACCCTTCAAGGTTGCGCTTTCCGCCTTCCACGATGTCGCGGATAATGTACTGGTTATTGGTCGTAACGTTCAGTCGATTTTGCCCTATCAAAGCGTGATCGCCGTGCGAAATCGTATTGCCGTAATAGTCGTAGGCAAAAATATAGCCGTATTCGCCGTAACGCGTGCTTAAAAGAAATTTTTGCGTCTCTTTTTTGATACGCTCGCGAACTTCGTCTTCATACCTTCCACTGGCGATGTAAATGTTTAAAGGCTTGTAACTGCGAATATAGCCTATTTTTTTTCGAGGTACTTTGTCCGTCGAGTTTTTCCACTCGTACGTCGTTGCAAACGCCTCCTCTTTTTTCAGGCGCGCCAACCCTTCACGCATAATGTAGCGACCGCTTGAGTCTTGCAAATCGATAAAGTTTTTTCCCTCCAAACTACGGTCCATCCCGTTCATCTCACAGGTACCGTCCAGACCAAAGATGACGTAATAGCCGCTTAGGTCATTGAAAAAACGCGTGTTTCGGAGCTTGGTT
>Ga0075011_10001457_pt1 | contig 12739 bp, 9 predicted proteins | sample TARM_MetaG_T_14_FD_72354 | JGI IMG/M metagenome (GOLD analysis project Ga0075011, IMG submission 72354) | Freshwater microbial communities from Pennsylvania, USA, analyzing microbe dynamics in response to fracking - TARM_MetaG_T_14 | ecosystem: Environmental > Aquatic > Freshwater > River...
CCGATGGTCTCGGACAGGCAGGTGGTGTGCACGGCGATGACGTCGGGCTCATAAACAGTGAAGATGTTCTCGATGGCCGAAACCAAGTTCGCGCCGCCGCCGAAGACCGAGGCGCCTTCGGTGAAGGAGCTGGTGGCCGCCGAGACGGGTTCCTTGTAGTGCCGGGTCAGGGCGCTACGGTGATAGGCGCAGCAGCCCTGGGAGCCGTGGGAGTGCGGCAGGCAGCCGTGGATGCCCAGCGCCGCGTACATGGCCCCGATGGGCTGGCAGGTCTTGGCCGGGTTGATGGCCAGGGCGCTGCGTTCCTTTATTTCCTTGGGAGTATGTCTCAGTAGCATGATTGTTTCCTCTTATTCCCACACGTACGTGGCGGACAGTTCCGGGCTTTCCTGCCAGGGGGCCTTCATGTAGCTCCAGACCTTGCTGTTCACGAGACGGTCGATTTCGTGATAGAAATTGACCGCACCCTGAAATCCCGCATAGGGACCGCCGGAATCGTAGCTGTGCAGCTGTTTCATGGGGATGCCCAGCTTCTGGATGGAGAATTTCTCCTTGATGCCCGCGCAGAAAACATCGGGCCTTACGATTTCGACCAGCTTTTCGGCCTCGTACTGGTTGAGGTCGTCGATAACGAGGGTCTGATGATCCATGTCCGGGATCAGGCCATCGTATTCCTTGAACTTCAGACCGGCGGCTTCGAGCCTGGCCATTTCTTCGGAGGTCTTGCGCGGGGCGAAACGCTTCTCGTCCGCCTCGACCTCGATCTCCTCGATGTTGCGGCTGTCGGCGTCGACCTTCAAATTCGGGATGACGTGGCGGCCTTCGTAGTCGTCGCGGTGGGCGAACTCGTAGCCTGCGGCCACGGTCTTCATGCCCATTTCGGCAAAGAGGTCCTGATAATGATGGGCGCGGGAGCCACCAACGAAGAGCATGGCCGTCTTGCCCGTGGTGCGGGGCAGCACGTCGCTGATGACGGCTTCAACGGCGGGCATCTCCTCGGCGATGACCTCTTCCACGCGGGCGGTCAGGCTCGGATCGCCGAAATATTCCGCTATCTTGCGCAGCGACTTGGCCGTGGACTTGGCGCCGATGAAGTTGACCTTGATCCACGGGATGCCGAACTTGGTTTCGAGCATGTCGGCCACGTAGTTGATGGAGCGATGGCACATGACCGCGGACAGGTCGGCCTTGTGGGCCGAGGCGAACTGGTCGTAGGTCGAGTTGCCGGAGAAGGTGGAGATATTGGTGATGCCGCATTTTTTAAGGATACGGTCGATCTCGAACCCATCGCCGCCGATGTTGTATTCGCCCAGCAGGTTGATCTTGAACTGGCCCGGCTTGTCGGCATCGTTCTCGCCCACCACCTCGCTGAAGATCTTGTTGTTGGCGATGTGGTGACCGGCGGACTGGCTGACGCCCTTGTAGCCTTCACAGCTGAAGGCGAAGACGTTGCAATCGCCGAACTTGGCTTTCATCTTGCGGGCCACGGCATGGATGTCGTCGCCAATGAGTCCCACGGGGCAGGTCGCGAAGACCGCGATGGCCTTGGGGTGAAAGAGGTCGTAGGCTTCCTGGATGGCCGCCTGCAGCTTCTTCTCGCCGCCGAAGATGATGTCTTGGTCCTGCATGTCCGTGGAAAAGCAGTACGGCATGAAATTCTCGTCGCCCTCGCCCGAGGCGTCGGTCTGGTTGCGGCGGGTCAGCCAGGAGTAGAAACCGCAGCCGATGGGGCCGTGGGTGATGTTGACGATGTCGCGGGTGGGCCCGAGGATAACGCCCTTGCAGCCGGCGTAGGTACAACCGCGCATGGTGATGATACCGGGGATGGTGCGCACGTTGGCCGATATTTCAGGTGTCTCGTTACCGAGAGCCTCGTTGATGAGGATCTGGGAAGCGCGCTTTCTGGCCACCTTGGGCGGATACTTGGCGAGCATGTCCGCCTTGATGTCGGTGGGCGTCCAGTTGACGAGCTTTTTTGCAGATGATGGCATGATGTTCTCCTTCGTGTGTCCTGATTTCACGTGATGAAACCGGCTCTATTCAATGGACTTGGCGCCCTTTTCTCCGGTCCTGACCCGCACCGCGTCGATCAGAGGCAGAACGAAAATCTTGCCGTCGCCGGGCTGGCCGGTCTTGTTGGTATCGGTGATGACCTTGACCACTTCGGGAACCAGGTCATCGGTGACAACGACAGTCAGCATGCGTTTGGGGTAGAGCTTGCCCTTTTCCCCCAGCACGGCCACCGCCTCCTCGATTCCCTTTTTAGCGCCCTCCAGGGGCTTCAGATCCACCAGGCCCTTACCGCGACCAAAAGCTTCGTGGGCAAAGAAAGCGACCACGCCCGCGTCCTGCAAAGCCTTTTTGGTCCTGTTCATCATGTTCATGCGGATGACCGCGATCACTTCTTTCATGGCTATGCTCCTGTCGGGGCGCTTCCTGCGGGGGCGCTGTCACAGATGCCGGAGCTGATGGTGTAGACGTCGCCCACTTCGCTGACGAAAATCTTGCCGTCGCCAAAAGCGCCCTTGGCGCCGCTACGGGCGGCCTTCATGATCACGCTGATGACGAAATCCTTGTCCTCGGCCTTGACCACGCTCATGAGCATGGTCTTGGGGATCTCGTCGTAGGTCACTTCGCCGATCTTGATGCCGCGCTGCTTGCCGCGACCGGCCACGGAATATTTGGTAACCGCCGGAAAACCCGCATCCATAAGGGCTGCGAGGACGTCATCGGACTTTTCGGGACGTACGATTGCTCTGACCATGATCATATGTTTTCTCTCCTTGAAATTATCGTTTTCGAAATATGGGTTCGTTTTCAGGGTTCCAGTCGTCACACGGCTTCGAGCAGACCGTAGTCCATGAGCAGCTGCTCCAGCTCCTCGATTTCCAGGGGCTTCGGCACGACGAACATCTTGTTCTGGTCGATGGCCTTGGCCAGGTTGCGGTAGTGGTCGGCCTGGGGGGCGTCGGGCTTCCACTCGATGACGGTCATGCGGTTGATCTCGGCGCGCTGCACGTCGTTGTCGCGGGGTACGAAGTAGATCATCTGCGTGCCGATCTTCTTGGCCAGCTCCTCGATCATCTCGCGCTCGTTATCGACGTTGCGGGAGTTGCAGATCAGGCCGCCCAGGCGCACTCCGCCTGATTCGGCGTATTTCATGATGCCCTTGCAGATGTTGTTGGCCGCATACATGGCCATCATCTCGCCGGAACAGACGATGTAGATTTCCTCGGCCTTGCCGTCGCGGATGGGCATGGCGAATCCGCCACAGACAACGTCGCCCAGAACGTCGTAGAAGGCGTAGTCCAGCTTTTCCGATTCGTGGTAGGCACCAAGGGACTCAAGCATGTTGATGGAGGTGATGATGCCGCGCCCGGCGCAACCAACACCCGGCTCGGGTCCGCCGGATTCGACGCACCAGGTGCCGCTGAAGCCGGCTTTGCGGATATCGGCCAGTTCAACGTCTTCGCCTTCGTCGCGCAGGGTATCCAGAACGGACTTCTGGGCCAGGCCGCCCAGCAGCAGACGGGTGGAATCGGCCTTGGGGTCACAGCCGACAACCATGATCTTCTTGCCGAGTTCCGCCAGGCCCGCGACCGTGTTCTGCGTGGTGGTGGACTTGCCGATGCCGCCCTTTCCGTAAATTGCGATCTTCCTCATGACGTGTGCTCCTTTATGTGAGAGTTTTTGGTGTAGTGGTGTGCCGTACCTGGACATCGCTAGGGCAATGGCCGTGCCAAAAACTGCATAGACATGCAATATACCGAAATATTTAACTTAAATTTAAAATTCCACGTAAATCGCACCCATCCAACCTACACAAGCCACAAAGACAAAAATGTAGTTGTCCACACTAACGTCAACCTGCTACCGGACACCTGCATTATGAATTAAGCATGAAAATTCAGACAAATGGAGTGAAAATGACCAGTGGCATCGAGCGTGCAAAGGCAGATGCAAACACTGGAGGGCGCATGCTCATCGACACGACACTCAGGGAAGGGGCGCAGATGTTCGGGACCAGCATCCCGACGAACGCACGGACAGAGATCGCCTGCCGCATCGCGGACATGGGCGTGGAGGAAATAGAGATCGGCTGGATGGGGCAGGAGGGGCTTGAAGAATTGGCGCGGACCCTGCGCGGCAAGGGCGTGACCTGCGACCTGAGCGTCTGGTCGCCCTGCCGCACGGTGGACGTGTATCGGGCGGCGGGCATTGGCATCGACACGATCAATATCGGCCTGCCCGTCTCCGACCTGCATATCGCCGAGCGGCTGCGCACGGACCGTGACGGCCTGACCACCATGCTGCGCGAGACTGTGGGGCTGGCCCACTCCTGCGGCATCCGGCGCATCAGCATCGGCCTTGAGGACGTGACCCGCGCCGATCAGAACTTCGCGCTGTCCATGGCCCGCATGGCCAGAGCGCTCGGTGCCGCGCGCATCCGCCTGGCTGACACTTTAGGCGTCATGACCCCGACCCGCATCGCCGAACTGGTGCGCTTCTTTGCGCAAGGCGTGGACATGGAGATCGCCATCCACTGCCACAACGACTTCGGCATGGCCACGGCCAACGCCATCACGGCCCTGGAGGCGGGCGCGCGCTGGGCGGATGTCTCTGTGCTGGGGATTGGCGAACGCTCGGGCATCTCGGCCCTGGAGGAAGTGGCCGGACACCTGCGGCTGGTGCAGGGCTACGACATTTACGACATGAATCTGGTGCGTGACCTGTGCGACTTGGTGTCCGACTACGCCCGCATCCCGGTGGCCCGCAACCGGCCCATGTCGGGCGGCGACATCTTCGCGGCCGAATCAGGCCTGCACGTGGACGGCATTTTGAAGAACCCAGCCCTCTTCGAACCCTACGACCCGGCCCTGACAGGAGCCAAACGCATCCTGGCCCTGGGCGCCAAGGCCGGACGGGGAGCAGTCAGAACCATGCTGCGCCAAGTGGGCCTGGACGGACCGTTACACTCCATCGGCAACCTGGTGGACACCATCGGCGAACGCGCCCACCGCACGGGCCGCCCCTTGACCCAAGGCGAGGTGCAGGCCCTGGCCAAGCATGAGGAGTGCCTGGACGGCGGGGTTTGTTAAAGCCCAACACCCAGACAATGCAAACACACTCACGTCCGAATGATCAGGCTGTTCAAAAAAAGGTGAGATGCGGGGAACAAAGAAAATCCAGTCCCGAAGCGTATGCGAGCCCGAAAGGGTGTTCTTTGATACGAGAGGGTCTGGATTTTCTGCAGTGACGATGCAGATCGCCGTTTTAGGACAGCCTGTTAGCCGGTCGCTCGGCCCGCGACGTCAGCGCAACGTCTGAAGGTCTTGCGCAGTTCCTCGATCTTGAACGGTTTGGACAGGTAGTCGTTCATTCCGGCCGTCAGGAACTTCTCGCGGTCTCCGCTCATGGAGTAGGCAGTCAGAGCGATGATGGGGATGCTTGTATAGGCCTTGCCGGAGGATCTGATCGCCCGGGTTGTCTCCTCGCCGTCCATGACCGGCATCTGGATATCCATCAGAATGACGTCGAAGTCCCGTTCTTCGAGCAGATCCAGAACCTGACGCCCGTTCTCGGCCACAATCACCTCGTGACCTTCCCGCTCGATCATCCTGCTCGCGGCCAGGGCATTGATCGGCTCATCCTCGGCCAGCAGCACGCGCATGGCGGGCAGGGGCTCAAAGTCCTCGACGCTGGTCAGGGCGGCCGCCTCGCTCTCAGGCAGGCCCAGCGGCAGCGCGACGTGGACCGCCGTCCCCTCTCCGAAAACGCTGTCCAGAGTGATATGTCCGCCCATGAGTTCGACCAGCCGCCTGACTATGGCCAGGCCCAGCCCGGCACCCTGGTACCTGCGGGTGTAGGCGCCTTCCACCTGGAAGAAGGGGGTGAACAGGTTTTGCTGTTTTTCCGAAGGGATGCCGATGCCCGTATCCATCACGGAAAACAGGATGCGACACTGTTCCAGGCCTTGAGGGGGAAGCGCCGTCAGCTCAACGCGCACAAATCCCTGGTCCGTGAATTTCAGGGCGTTGCCCACCAGATTGAAGATCACCTGCCTGAGCCTGGCCGCGTCACCCTTGAGCCTGGACGGCACGGAGGAGTCCGTCGACAGCTCCAGAGACACGCCCTTGCTCTGCGCGCTGGTGCTGAACAGTTCGGAAACGGACTGGAGCAAATCCTCGATCGCAAACGCTTCCTCGCGGATCTCGACCTTGCCGGCCTCGATGCGCGAGATGTCCAGCAGGTCGCTCAGCAGTCGGGTCAGCCGCTCGGACGATTTTCTGGCCAGATGCACGTATTCCGTCTGCTCGCCGTCCAAAGGCGTCGTTTCCAGAAGCTGCATCATGGCCATGACGCCGTTCAGGGGGGTACGCAGCTCGTGGCTCATATTGGCCAGGAATTCATTTTTGGCCTGGCTGGCGGATTCGGCCGCCTCCTTGGCCCGAACCATGGCCTGCTCCGCCTGCTTTCGTTCGGTGATGTCGATTGTGTACCCGGCCAGGAGTTTTTTCTCGCCGAGCTGAACGGGAAACTTGATGGTTGTGTAGTGGCGGCCATACAGATCCTCATCCAGGCGCAGAATCTCACCACGGGAGACGACGTCCCAGTCGTCGGCAGTGATCTTGACTGCGAAATCGGCCGGAAAGAGGTCCGCCATGGTTTTGCCGACCATGCGCGATCCGGGGATGCCGACCATGTCCGCATAGTTTTCGCTGGCCGCCAGGACCCGGCTTTCGTCCGGGGTCACCTCTTTAATGAAGGCGTAGATGGGGGAGTTACGGATGAAGAGCGAGAGCAGTTCGTTGCTTGAGCGCAGCTCCTCCACGGCCCTTTTGCGTTCAGTCACGTCCCAGACCGTCGAAATCATCAGGTTCGTGCCCGGCAGTGGGATGTTGCGGGCGGTGACATAGCGGGTCTCGTCCTGCCGGACGATGGGCACGTCAGCCCAGCACATGCGCTCCGGGCTCCCGCTGGCGCAGCCTGCCGTGACCATGCCGCGAATCTTTCCCCGGAGTTCCGGTTCGGGATACGCGGCCTCCCAGAAACCCTCGGGGGCAGCCATGGCCTCCCGGGTAGATCCGTAAAGCCTGGGAAAGAGTTCATTCATGTACTCGAACCTGACGTCTGGAAAGACCGAGTTCACGGCCACGCCCACGGGCAGATTGTCCAGCACGGTGCGGATGAATTCCTCGCGCTCGCGCAAGGTCTTTTCGGCCTGGATGCGGTTGTCCAATTCCTGGTTGGCCTTTTCATAGAGGCCGGCATTGACCATGGCGATGGAAACCTGGCGGGCCTGGGTCTCCAGAAATTCGGACTGAGGGTGGAAATCTCTGGGCGTACGGGAAGCCAGGCCCATGACCCCGATGACCTCCTTGCCGTCGCGCAACGGCAGCGCCGCGAAGGACAGGATGCCGGCCTCCTTGCATTCCTGCCTGGTGCAGCGATCATCGCTGAGAATGTCGCTGGAGTACTGCGGTTCGCCGTCCAGCACCGCCAACCCGCACAGGCATTCCCCGACCCGGTGTTCATGAACGTCATGCAGCAGCATTTCCGAATCCTGCGGACATACAGCCTGGAGCATCAGACGCTCTCCCTGCCTGAGGTACAGATAGACCATGTCGGAGCCCGTGGTTTCCCGGACCACGCGCACCGAGGCTGCCACGATCTGGTCCAGGGACAGCGAGGAACTGACGACCATGCTGAGCTTGTGCAGGGCGGCCAACTCGCGGGCTTTCTGGTGCGAGGCGTTCTCGGCCTGTTTGAATCCAGAGATGTCGAGCAGAATACCGGTCCAAAGCACGTCCCCGTTGTCCAGGGATCTGGGCACGGATTCGAAGTGGACCCAGCGTTCCCCCTCGGCGCTTTCGATCCGTCCCTCCCACGTGAAGCGCGACAGCGACTCCACGGCGAGAACGTTCCTGGCCACGAAATCCGACCTGTCCTCGGGATGCATGCGATCGAGGGCAATGGTCGCGTTGGCTTCGCACTCTTCCCGTGAAACGCCCAGAATCTCGCAGAATCTGTCGCTGACCATTTCAAGCGAATAGTTGCTTGCCAGCTTTTCGACCCACTCTTCCGGCCCCCATGGCTTTTGGGCCGAGACGCGCAGCCGATACACCCCGGCGGGCTGCGAGGCGACGAGATCGCGATAGAGGTTCCGTTCGTGGGCCAGGGCCGCCTCGACCCGCTTGCGGGGCGTGATCTCCGTGACGAAACCCAAAAAATGCAGCGTTTTCCCGTAGCTGTCACGTACTGCCCGTGCGCTGGTGGATACCCAGACATCGGTACCATCCCGGCGGAGGTGGCGGGTTTCCCGGTCGACAATTTCGTCCTGAATGTCCAGAAGCCGCAAAAACGCCCCCTCCTTGGCAGGATCGGTCGAGATGTCCGTTCCAATGTGCGAGGACGCATCGATCAAGGCCTGGGGCGACTCGTAACCAAATATCCGGGCCATGGCCGGGTTCGCGGACAGGTAGCGGCCTTCGGGCGATGACGTGAAGATGCCGATGGGCGCGCCCATCAACAGGTCAAGAGGGTCTTCAAAGTTCGATGGTGATAGTGGCATGTGCACCGTTTAGGCCCTGAAGGGCCATGTAGGATGACAGTTTGGTGACGAAAGTCCGGCCAGCCTATGCCGGAAAACATTCGTGGTGGATGAGCTTTCTTACAAGATAACGCAGTATGCGCAAGTCAGGAAATTCAAAAGGGCGAACGAATCCCGGCGCTCCGGACGTAATTCAAGGGAGGTGATGTGTGATACTTATTTTGAAAAGTGCAGTGCCATCGACAGCACTTATCGGCAAACCTGATGTCACTCCGTTTTTGACCCGATTTTCTCCAGCATCGTCTTGGCCCGTTCGAACTCTGGATCTAGCTTGAGGGCGGTTTTCATGAAACGCTCCACTTCCTGCAGGCGGTTCATCTGAAAATAGACCATCCCGATATTGAAAGGGATAAGCGGCGATTCCTGAAGAATGTCCGAAGAAGCGGCGATGGCTTTGTCGAACTCGCAGACGGCCTTGTAGTGCTCTTTTCCCTGGGCATAGGCCATGCCCATGTTGTAATGTAGTCCCGCTTCATTGGGAATCATGTTCAGCGCCTGCTGGTAGGTCTGCACCGCGCCCTTCCAATCCCCTTTCTTGCGCAGCGACACCCCCATTTCGTTGACCATCCACAGATCCTCGCGGGTCATGTCGCTGCCCTTTGTCTCAAGGGCTTGGTTCATGAACTGGATGCTTTGCTCTGGGTTCACCTCGCGCAACTTTACGCCGATATCCATAAGAGTGGAGGCCAGCATATCGTTGGCCTGTGTGCGCACGATATTGACCGCAGCAGAATAGAATTTCTTGGCCTTCTCGTCCTCGCCGGCCTTGCTGTACTGTTCGCCTATGTTGATTTTACGCTTGTGGTTCAAAGGAGAAATTTTATCCATGAGCAGAAGATATTTGATATATTCCTTCGACTCTTCAATTTCGGCGTAAAGATCAGCAAGCTTCTGCAAGGGCTTCAGGTTAAGCCGGGACTCCTTAACCGCTTCTTTATAACACATCTCAGCATTCTTTATATCACCATTTTTCCTAGAAATATCTCCCTTTAGAATCATGCATATGGAACTTCCCGGCTTCTCCTCGAGAAGCATATCAATCTTCAATAGAGCCTGATCGTATTCCTGTTTGTCTATTAATATTTTAATATTTTCGACTTCAGTTTGAAAAATATTTGAAGGTTTTATAGTAAAAGCTATTTTTTGTATGATATTGTTTACTGAAATAGGCTTTACGATTATTGAATCAACTTCATTTTCAGCAATAAAAGACACATGCTCTTCTGAAACTTCGGGTGTAATGCAAATTATTTTCAGCCTATTTCGAAAACTATCCTTCAAAGATTTGAAGTCAAAAACATTTGATCGTCCATTGATTTTTGATTCGATAAACATGACTACTTGCGACTTTTCTTCCAAAAGGTCTTTGCACTTCTTCCATATATCAGAAGTAACATGGGCAATGGATAATGAATCGTAATTCAGCCCCATGGTGCGCAATGCTCCGCGCATTGTACGCACGAATATCTCGTCATTGGTAACCAGAAAAAACGATCCGTTCTGGTTCTGCAAAAAATTGGCGACTATTCTGTCGTAAATCGGAGCGATATCTTTACGTATAAGCTTATGCGACATGCCAAGGCCTCGAAGGAATAAATATGTGAAACTGGGTGCGCTGGATTTAAAGCAACGAAAACAAAAAAAACGAAAAAAATGCACGAAATCATTTGGGACTAAAAACTAAGGCAATATGTGCAAACAGGCAACCCTGAGCCCTACGTCAAACATTTCAACGTGTTGCCCCCTCAGCGCCATTACCGATGATCTCCTCCAAGATGCGCTAAACACCAACCCGCCCCACGCAGGAAAGACAACCACGTCTGAGACTGGTCTCGTCGTCAACAACCACATATGTCATTAAAATTTGCTGAGATCTGCTCTTTCCAGACAGGTCAGAACCAACCCCAAGGCCGACCCAAATCACTCGCTTGTTGACGTCATGACGTCGTGACGGCTTGATGACCAAGCGAGGTGAACATCATGCCCGAAGCAACAAAACGATCCACCATCTATTTCGACCCGCAACTGTACGCAGCCGTGCGCCTTAAAGCCGTACATTCCAACCGTTCTCTCTCCGATCTCGTCAACGACGCCGTGTGAGCGGCTCTGGCCGAAGACCAGGAGGACCTGGCGGCGTTTGAACATCGTCTGGCAGAGCCGGTCATGAGTTATGAAGAGCTTTCGAACGACCTCAAGGCTCATGACAAAATTATAGGCTGAGCTTCAAAGCTTCCGTGGCCAAGGATTTGCGTCAGATCCCCAAGCGTGAGGTGCAGAGTATTTTGAAACGCATCTGCTTGGTGGCTCGCCAGGTCGGATGGTTGCTCGGATTCAGGCGGGCGTGGTTGGCGATGGAGCAGAACTTGCCGATGTGCGCGTACATGACTTGGCAACGGTCGCAGAGGCAGGAATAGCCGCCGACTGTCGAGGAAATGATCTCGGTCTGGGTGCCGATCTCGGTCCAGGCGCCGAGGGTGCTGTCAATGACGGTGGCCGTGGGGTGAATGGTCGGTTCGGGGGAAAGCATGGTCATGGTTTTCCGGAGGACATGGCTGTTTCAAGAATAAGCTCGGCTAAGGCTCGGCCCCGGTCGGCCAAAGGGCCGGAGTTATCGAAGCGCAGCAACTCGGGTGTTTCGACCACGGCCATACGCGCCCGCACCAGCCGCGCCTTTATTTCTCCTGCATCTTCCCGCCCTCGCGCGCCCAGACGTTGCCGCAAAATCTCCTCGGGCACATCCACCAGCACAGGCAGCAGTTCCGGATAAGCCATGACAAACCTTGAAAGCGCCTCCCTCGAACCGTTCACAACCACGCTCAACCCCGCCTCCATCCAGATGTCTATCTCGCGGCCGATGCCGTAAGCGAAACCGTGGCTTTCCCAGGACAGGGCGAAGAGGCCGCGTGACAAGCGGAGCTCGAATTCGTCCCGGCTCAAGGCAACATGATTTTCCCCACCCGCGTCGGCCGGGCGCGTGATGTAACGGTGAGCGAAGACGACGGGCGCTTCGGCGGGAAGCCGCAGCCGGGCCTCGGCCATGAGAGAGTCCTTGCCGGAGCCTGAAGGCCCCATGATGTAGATCAGCCGTGCCAATGCGACCTCCTTGGCCTGGATGACAATTTTGAAAGCTTTCTTTCGATACCGGCAGCCATACCGTTTCTTCCTTTCCCCCTTAAGGGGCGTGCAGGGGTTCATATAATGGGTTCCGCCCACCGAAAGCATTTCTAACGTGCCGCGTCCAGGATACGCGAGTCGGCGCGGTTCGGGCAAGGCCTGTCGGAACTCCTTCGCCGGGCTCGAACAGGCGCGGCATGTCGGGGTCGGAGATTTCGCAGCGCACGTGCAGGAAAATGCTCGGCGCGCAGCAGAAAAATGGCCTCCATCAGGTCGCCCCTCGCCTGCTTCACGGCCAGGGCCGCAAGGTGCGGATCGTAAAGGGAGCCTCCGCTCATGACCCGGTCCACCGACAGGTACAGCTGCTGGCGGATCTGCTCCAGGGAAATTTCCGGCACGGACTCGTCGCCGCGCCGCTCCAGCCACGCGGACCTTCAGGCTGAACGGGAAGTGGCACGAGGCTGCCTGGCCGGGACATGGCTTCGAGGATGGCGCGGAACGTGCCCTTGCTTTCATAAACCGGGCGGACAAAACCGGCGGGAATGGATTGCAGCATCACTCCTCCCCCCGTACGAGGGTGAAGAAATCCACCCTGCTCGGTTGGACTTCTTCCCGCCGCCTGGTCAGACAGGCCTGCCGTTCCTGTTGCAGCGGACGGATCAGCTTACTGCGCAGTTCCTCGCCCTCTTCAGGAAGTTGCAGCAGGGCGTCGAAGACCGCCGCCAGGCGGGCTTGCTCATGGCAGTGGCCACCGACAAAGGCGTGCCCCATGACCCCTTGATCCAGGGCAACCGTGCAGCGGGTCACGCTCATCTCGCCCAGGTTGAACCGCTCCCCGGTGTTGCCGGTACGGGCCCTGACCATGACCAGTCCCGTTTCCGGCCCGCGCACGATTTTGTACTGCGGCTGCGCGTCCAGACCGTTCCAGGCTTCCCGCAACCGGGCTTCCGGGGCCAGGGCCAGGGCGGCCATCCACTCCTGCCGCGTTGTCTCTTCAGTTGACATCACGAAAAC
>Ga0075011_10001459_pt1 | contig 12721 bp, 12 predicted proteins | sample TARM_MetaG_T_14_FD_72354 | JGI IMG/M metagenome (GOLD analysis project Ga0075011, IMG submission 72354) | Freshwater microbial communities from Pennsylvania, USA, analyzing microbe dynamics in response to fracking - TARM_MetaG_T_14 | ecosystem: Environmental > Aquatic > Freshwater > River...
ATGACGACAAGGAGAATGCCGATGTTTCCAGAGTACAGAGAATTAATTTCCACCCTGAAAACCCAAGATGCTCATTTTCAACGTAAGTTTAACGAGCATAATCAGTTAGACGAGGAGATAAAACAACTGGAAAAACGTGTCGCCAGTGATTTCAATCCGACAGTGAAAGAACTCAAAAGCAGAAAGTTACACCTAAAAGAAGAGATTTATCAGATCCTCAAATCCCACGAGTAATCCCAAACTTCTTTAGCGAACAACAAGGGCGCCTAAGCGCCCTTATTCATGTCACCACAATAGCTTACAGATAGTAATCTTTCAGCGGTGGGAAACCGTTAAAGCACACTGCCGAATACGTCGTCGTATAAGCGCCAGCGGTTAACCAATACATGCGATCACCAATGGCTAAGTCATTCGGTAAACCATAGCTGTAGTGCTCATACATAATATCGGCACTGTCGCAGGTTGGGCCGGCAATCACGCATTTATCCAGCTCGCCTTGACGATCGGTATAAATCGGGAACTTAATCGCCTCGTCCATCGTTTCAATTAAGCCAGAGAATTTACCCACATCGGTAAACACCCAACGCTCTAACGCTGTGTAGGATTTTTTGCTGATCAGTACCACTTCAGACACTAAAATCCCCGCGTTAGAAATCAACGAACGGCCCGGCTCCAGAATAATTTGCGGTAAATCGTCACCGAAATCTTCCTTCAGGAAGTGAGTGATCTGCTCGGCATACACACCCAATTGATTGGTTTTATCAATATAGTTAGCAGGGAAACCGCCGCCCATGTTGATCATCTTCAAGGTGATATTGTGCTCATCACGCAGACGGTCGAAAATGCTTTTCACTTTACCAATGGCAGAATCCCAAGCACCTATGTCACGTTGCTGAGAACCCACATGGAAAGAAATACCAAAAGGTTCTAAGCCCAATTCCTTTGCCAATACTAATAACTCATAGGCCATTTCGTTTTGGCAGCCGAATTTACGCGATAACGGCCAATCAGCCGTGTCTGTACCTTCGGTCAAAATGCGCACGTAAATACGCGATCCCGGTGCTTCTTCGGCGATCATACGTAAATCGGCCTCTGAGTCGGATGCATACATACGCACACCACGCTCATAAAATGCACGTACATCTTGACGCTTTTTAATGGTATTGCCGTAGCTGACTCGGTCGGTTGTCACGCCGACATTCATGACCATATCTAGCTCATAAATCGAGGCAATATCAAAGTTTGACCCTTTATCTTTCAGTAAAGATAAGATCTCGGCCGCGGGGTTTGCCTTAACTGCATAATAAACGTTGGCGTAAGGAAAACTATTAACCATGTCATCGTATTGTTTCGCTATGATACTGGTATCAATCACTACGAACGGGGTTGCTTTGTCTTTGGCAAACGCTTCAATACGCTTGAATGTGTCCATGTCATAATAGTCAGCAACATCAATAGATTGAAATTGGCTCATTGGGCCAGAGTCTCCTTTGGGTCAGGTAGATAAAAGTGAGTGTAATGTCTTAAAAACGTGCGCAGTAAACGATATTTTCTCGCTTTACGCAACGAATTTTTATGCTGAATTTATAACTTTTTATTCCACAATGTTTTAAGGGGCTAAACCACCAAAAAAAGCTTCTATAAAACAAATAATTATGCATACAAACCCTAAGGTAAATTTGTGTGCATTATCAGAATAAAAAGTGAATTTTTTACGACGTTATCGCAAAGGAGATGGATTGACTGGCTCAAGCCAACATTTCCATCCCAAAGCGCTAAGCTTGAGGGGCGAGCGCACCACGAAAGAAGGCTAATCTGATGCCTTAAAATAGTTCAAGTAAATTAAATCGTTACTGCGGCTGATTCAGTTTTGCGAGTGCTTGGCCCAAGGCTTCACTGGAATCAAAATAGGCGATATCTAAAATATTACGCTGATTGAGCAATATCATAGTGGCCATATCTTTGGTATCGGGTAATAAACGACTGATCTCACCTTCCCTATCTAACCCAATCGCAAAGGGTAAATCTTGCATTTGTGGCACAGCAACAAACTTAGCGATTAAAGAAGGCATGCCACTGATATCCGCGACATAAACTAACCCAGCAGGCATTTGAGTCGCACTCAGAGGCGTGAGTGCTTCTTTAATCACATCGCCGCCTTTCATGCTGCGGCTAAAGAGTAAAACTTGAGTTTCATCTGTCACACTTATCGTTTGATCATTTTGATCGAGAAGTGAAATAGGATTAATCGCATCGCCAGCAACATAACTCGCAGCATACGCCCACATGGGGGTTAATAGACAAGACAGACATAACAACAGCGTTTTCATAAACACTCGACTCCATTATTGGATAGGCGGACAGCATACCTGACTCCCCCTATCGACTCATTAAACCAACCGCGATTACATGATACGCTTCACACATGCATGGCGAATAAGTATTTGATGGGATTTCTGCGCTATAATCGCACAGTTAAGTTTATTACAAGGATATCATAATGATAACACCTGGACTCGATCAGGAATTGCAGCAACTACAAGGCGTTTATCAGCTGATCACAGAGTTTTTAGTCACCTATAGCTTCCAATTGGTCGGCGCTTTGCTGATCTTTTTACTGGGTTTGTGGATCGCCAGTAAGGCATCACGTTTAGTCGCGAAGCAGTTCGAAAAACACAATATCGACATTACCTTAAGCAATTTTGTCAGTAACCTTATCCGCATTCTGATCATCATCATGGTCGGGATTATCGCCCTTGGCAAAATTGGCATCAGCGTCACCCCTATGGTGGCAGCCATTGGCGCCGCCTCCTTAGGTGCTGGCTTAGCCTTGCAAGGCATGTTGGCCAACTATGCCGCCGGCGTGACCATTATCGTCACCCGTCCTTTCGTTGTGGGAAACACTATCGAAATCAAAGGGGAAAGCGGCGTCGTTAAACGTATTCACTTAGGCATGACCATTCTGAGTAATGAGGAAGGCGAACAAATCAGCATTCCCAATAAGCATATCGTCGGTGAGATACTGCATAATTCCTTTAGCAATAAACTGGTCGAAACCCAGTTTAATCTCAGTTACAACACAGATCCCGAACGGGCCATTAGTGTGATCACTGAGTTATTGAGCAACAATCCCTATGTCTATCAAGAGACCATGCCCAATATCGGCATCAATGGTTTTAATGCTATCGGGATTGAAATGGGAGTGCGCTATTGGGTGCCCACGCAAAGCTATTTTCAGCATAAATATAAGGTGAACTTAGCACTCTACAACGCCCTTAAGCAGGCGGGAATCGAGATTGCCTGCCCCATCAGAGAGATCCATCTGCAAGATAAATAACGCTAATGATCATGGGGTTGACCGGCGTAGTCGGTCAACCTAGCCCACATTGTAAACTTGCATTCTTGTACGAATTTACGTTTACTATGCTCCCAAATATCGATAGTGATGGATTACTATGTTGTTGATACTCATAATTATTGCTTTTGTTGTACTGTTTATTTTCTTCGCTAAATATCAAAAAAAACAAGCTCAAGCCGAAGCGCTTGCCGCTGGAGAGCCCAATGCGCTACTCCATCATGGCATCGCACTGATTAATAAAGATCAAGTAGAAACAGGCTTAGATTTTATTCATCAAGCGGTGGATAAAGGGTTGGCAGTTGCGGCTATCACCCTTGCCGAATTATATTCTGGCCGATTTCCACAAGTGCCAGCCGATACTAAAGCCTCGAACGATTGGTATAAAAAAGCGGCCGAACTCGATGCCCAATACTTATCACTGTTAACGCTACCGAATTTGCTTTCGCCAGAAGCGCAAACGCGGGAAGATCTAGAAATGCTGGAGGCTCAACTCAAACCCAATGCTGAAGCAGGCGATGCCGCGTTTCAGTATGAACTTGGGCTTTTATATGAAAGACAGCCTTTACTCGATCCAAATGCGACTCAAGCAATTGATTAGTTTGAAAAAGCCGCAGCCCAACAACATCCAGATGCCGATTACCACCTAGGAGCGCTTTATTGGCATGACAAACGAGTGACGTCTGACTTTGCCAAAGCGAGACAGTACTTTGAAAAAGCGGCGGCTAATGGCGATGAACTGGCCAAAGAGCACTTAGGCAATATGCTCCTCGCTGGCCAAGGTGGGCCAAAAGATGTAGCTCGTGCAGAGGCTTTGCTCAGCGAACAAGCCGAAGACAATGATTTCAGACAATTTTACTTGGGTAGACGCTTCTTTTATGGCGAAGATTTTCCAGTAGATTATGTCAAGGCCCGTTATTGGTTAACGAAATCCTTTGAAGCAGGTAATAGCTTTGCTCAGGTCACGTTGGCCAATCTTTTACTCGTCGACCCGCAAAATGATGATGACTACCTAAAAGCCAAAAATTACTACGAAGAACTCATCACAGAATGGAATGAAGACGCCCTATCAGGCTTAGGCAAAATACATGAACAAGGCTTAGGCGTAAGCCGCCAGCCGATTAAAGCATTAATGTATTATCAGCTCGCGGCCATGAGCCATAGCGCTGATCACCTAAAAGAATTAGCCAGATTGAGTCAACAACTGGGCACCTTAGAGATAAGAGAGGCCGAGCGGCTGCGTGACAGTTTCTTGCATCAGTATCCGATCCCCACTGAGCAACAAGCCTATTTCTATGGCAACAAGGCTGAATCATTTCTAAGTGATGAAAATCCTACGCGAGAGGATCTACAGGCCGCAGAAGCTTGGTACATCAAATCGGCAGAGCTAGGTAATGAAAATGCCATGCAAGAACTGGTCGATATTTACGGCACGGAGCGATTAAACAAGCCAGTACAAGTGTTTATTTGGTCTAGCTTATTACTGCGTCATTTTGGTAAATACGGTATGAATAGCGATCAGCTGCTCTATCAAACCAGCGCTAAATCTTGCTTAACAGAATCCGAGCTTGCCTACGCCGAAACCCAAATTGAGGCCATTGAAACCCAATTAACGCCCTATCTTGAGTCTGTATAGGTAAGTTTCGCAGCAGCGAATGAGTCCCAGAAAAGGTTTGGCCAAATGAAATAAGCCAAACCTTTAAGTGATAAAATAGAGTGCATTTATAATTACTTAAAAAGCACAGTGGATTTATAAGCACTACAATCATTGTATTCACTAAACCTGTACGGCTAAATGACTAGACATAAAACCTAGTCGGATTAACTGTCCAGCCCGATAATTAAAACTGACCATTTTAATAGGCAAGATGAATGAGGCTGATACTGATAATCGTCATTTCATGCTTATTTCTGCCCCAAGCGAGAGCAGAAACCTCTGCTATTGTCTGGCAAGCACACTGCCGCGATAGGCATCCAGTTATTTATTTCGAAAATGGTGAATGCAAAGGCCCAGGTGCTGCGGTGATCAATCAAGTTATCACCCATCTAGGTCACAAGGTAAATTGGAGTAATGTGCCTTGGGCACGCACGATTAAAGTCGCCGAAACGGGACAAGTCGACCTCATTCCCGTCCATTCGATGACACCCGAGCGCAACGATTTTCTGGACCCTATGCTACTGGGCTACGACAAGCGCTACGTCTATTACTTTGCCCTTGCGAATCGACAGCTTGAGGTCAAAAATTTCGATGAATTAAAGCCTTATATCATTGGCGCACTTAGAGGCGCTTTTTACTGTCCGCAGTTCAATGACAATCAAAATCAACTAAAAGTAGCTTTTGTTAATGATAACGGCCAGTTAATCAATATGTTGAAGGCAGAACGTATCGATTTAGCCATCACGTCCGAACAACATGAGATGCAATTCTTTGCTAAAGATCCCCAGCTTAAGCAGATGGAATACGTCGACGTCAGCAAGAACGGTCGCTATTTCAGCATTCCGCTCATGTCGCCGCTGCATCAACATGCCAAGCAAGTTCACCAGATAGTCGACGACATGCGCACCTCAGGCGAAATCACTCGGCTATTTGAATCCTATGGTGTCGAGCCACCGCTAAATCTCATTGAATCGTCCACCACTCACTAATCTGATAGTCAGTCCCGAGTTCCTATTCGCCTAGACTGTTTAGGTTAATACGGTTCAGAAACACTCATCAAACCCGAGCCAAAAACTAAAAATATCAGATCATGCTGTGGCATTTTCAGCTTAGTGCCACATCCCTCCCCATCTCGCTAATTTTAAAATAGCTACTTTAGTTAATGCATATTTTACAAAGCGTTAACCAAGTCACAGTCACTTTTTGCGTTTTAAGTACCAAACACCATAGATAAAATCATCATGACTAATTTAGCCATAAAATCAACCTATTGGTTTTACTGAAATAAAAATTGAGTGAACCGCTACAAAACACAGTTAATTAGATTTTTATCAATGATATTTTTATCAATTAGATTTTTTTAATGGAAGTGATGCACCTCAAATTTATCCGCTGTTTTTTTTGATAAATTTCTTCACAAGACGGAATCAATAAAAACACTTCACCAACAAAGTCATACAAATGGCCACAAAAGTAAGGAACGAGATGATGAAAACGTCAACCAAGATAGCAATAGCAATGGCCGTAATCGGCAGCTTAGGTATCAATGCCTACGCAGCAGACGGTGGTAACCCAAAGAAAGGTAAACATTTATACAAAAAAGAATGTAAAGCCTGCCATAGCCAAGGTGGCGAAGGCGGTGAACTCACACCTATGACCAAGACCATGAGCCAATGGGATCGCTTCTTTGATAAAGATAAGCACAAACTCAAACCAGAGGTATTCAACGGCTTCACAGAACAAGACCTCAAGGACATACAGCAATTTTTGTATGACCACGCCGCCGACTCAGACCAACCACAAACCTGCGGCTGATCTCTGCCAATTTAACGGCCTAAGGCAATGGTTGAAAGCAGCCCTGCAACTGCGACCTAACTCATTGACTTAAAGAATTTAAAAACCCAATGCGAGAAAAATGGGGAAACACCTCAGGGACTCCTATTGGGTAAATTTGGCGAAATGCTTCTTAGCGAGATAGCGCCAACAGAAAAACTCAGGGAGAAACCTTATGCGTACCCTTATCTCAATACTCGTTGCTAATGCCTTGTTTATGTCGGGCCAAGCCCTTGCTGCACCGAACGATGTGCAAAATGAAACGCAAAAAATTACCGAACTCAAGCAGCAACTTGCCGATATTACCGAGCAATTGGATGATCTTAATGATCGCGTAGATAAAACCGAGCGACACACATCATTAGATCGACTTGAAATTACAGGTGATTTCCGCACTAAAGCCCATTCATTGCATTACCAAGATGTAGTCTGGAGCCCCGCGATGAAGGTTAACTTCAACGACTTTGGTGCCAAAGCTATATCTGGCGCCTTCGGTATGCCCAACGATCTAAATTCGCCACTTGGAAAAATGATGCAAGCCAATCCAGACCTTGCCGCCGCCTTCCAAAATGGCATGTTGCAGGGCGTGATGCCCTATGTGCTCGCCCCCAAAAGCGTGCAGGACATAGATAACGACATCTACTACACCACTCGTCTGCGCCTCAACCTCAAGGCAAAAGTATGGGATAACGTCAGCTTTGCTGGCCGTCTCAGTATGTTCAAAAACTGGGGCGACTCCACAGGAGTGCAAGTATTTGACTCTTGGCGGTCTTTCACTATGGATGGCACCAGCAGCGGCAATACCAGTGGCGACTGGCTGCGGGTCGAACGGGCCTATTTTGACTGGAAAAAAATCAACGGCTCCGAGTTTTATCTCTCCATTGGCCGTCGCCCTTCAACCTATGGCCCACCAAGCCACTACCGTGAAAACGAGCTACGCGGCGGCACGCCTTCAGGCCATTTAGTTAACTTCAACTTCGATGGCGCGACCTTAGGTTATAACCTAGGGGAAATCACCGGGATAGAAGGCCAAGTCGTCCGCTTCTGTTACGGCCAAGGCTTTGAATCACAATGGGGCAATGGCGAAATGTTCGGTGACATAGTCACTAAAGATACTCACCTCGGCGGTTTTAATATCGATGCCATCAACGATGGAACTAACTTCCTGCAATTCACCTTGTTTGGCGCGAAAAACGTAAATGACGGCTTTAAAGGCACTATGGCCTTTCCAACCCAATTAGCGGGAATTTTTGCTCCGACCATGTACCAAGATATGCAAAAGTTCGACAACTTTAACTTTGTTACCCGAGTACAACCCAGCGGTGTGATTGGTGACATGTACTTAGGCGGGATTGGCTTTGCACGGGAAGAAGCAAACGATATTAAATGGTTTGCCTCACTCGGCTGGACTCGCGCCGAGCCCAATGGCAACGCAGGTATGTTTGGTGGCATGTTATCCGATGCTATCTTCGAGGCTGAGTTAAATAGCACTGGTACTGAGATCATCATGGTGCCTAAAACCAGTGACGATAGTGATACCAAAGACGGTTACGGCATCTATGTCGGCGTACAAATTCCTGCACCCTACGGTAAGTTTGGTCTGGAATATAACTATGGTTCTAAATATTGGACACCCTTCACCCAAGCCCAAGACGACCCTATCGGTAGCAAACTTGCCACCCGTGGTCATGTGGCCGAAGCCTATTACATCTTTGATATCAATCCCAAAATGTTTATCAAACTGGCCGGGCTTTACTACGACTATGAATACACAGGTAGCGGCACACCTGTGGGTGCCCCGCAAAAAATTGATGATGTGTTAGCCGGTACGGCTTATTCCATGTTGCCTGTGGTTGATACCGCCTTCGACGTGAACGCCTCACTCACAATTAACTTCTAATCCGTCATAGATAACAGCTATTAGCCCTCGGTCAAGCCGAGGGCGGGAGTACAAAATGAAAAGACTCTTACTCATTGCCTTGGCGGGTATGACATTAAATACCTATGCCGCCAATCCCCATAAAGAGGTGCTCGAGGGCCCGTTTGCGACGGGTACGCAAGTCACGGCACAATGTTTAGTGTGCCATGAAGACCAAGCCACCGACGTAATGAAAACCTCCCACTGGACTTGGGAGTTAGAACAAAAGCTGCCCGACAGAACCGTACTTAGGGGCAAAAAGAACAGTATCAATAACTTCTGCACCTCAATTTCAGGTAACGAACCTCGCTGTACTAGCTGCCACGCAGGCTACGGCTGGAAAGATAATGACTTTGATTTTAAAGATAAAACTAAAGTTGATTGCCTTGTCTGCCACGATACGACTGGAACTTATGTAAAAGATCCTGCAGGCGCGGGCGAGCCAATGGCAAAACTCGACTTAGCTAAAATCGCCCAAAATGTCGGTAAGCCAGTTCGCGACAACTGCGGCAGTTGCCACTTCTATGGCGGTGGTGGCGATGCGGTGAAACATGGCGATCTTGACTCTTCCATGTCTTACCCAGACAAAGCAACTGATGTGCACATGGATAGCGACGGTAATGACTTTCAATGTCAGAACTGCCACACCACTGAAAAACATCAGATATCGGGCAATGCGATGGGCGTATCTCCCGGTGGTGTAGACCATATTGGTTGTGAAAACTGCCACGACAGCGCACCGCACAGCAATAAGAAGCTCAACACTCATACGGCAACTGTTGCCTGTCAAACCTGTCATATCCCCTACTTTGCTAAGAATGAACCCACAAAAATGCGTTGGGATTGGTCAACCGCAGGTAAGGATAAACCGGAAGCCGTAGACCAATACGGCAAACACACCTACCAGAAGAAAAAAGGCAACTTTGTCTGGGAGAAAATGGTGAAACCTCAATATGCTTGGTACAACGGTACAGCCAATGCGTACATGACAGGCGATAAAATGGACCCGAATGCCATCACTAAACTCACCTACCCCATAGGCGATATTAATGATGCTAAGGCTAAAATTTATCCCTTCAAAGTTCACACTGGTAAGCAAATTTACGACAAAAAACTCAATGTCTTTGTGACCGCTAAAGTCTATGGCAAAGGGGGTTACTGGAACGATTTCGATTGGAACTTAGCGGCCAAACTTGGAATGGAAGCCAACCCGACTATGGTAGAAAAAGGCCTGAAATACAGTGGCGAATATGGCTTTGCTGAAACGGAAATGTGGTGGCGTATCAACCATATGGTTTCACCTAAAGCACAAGCCTTAAATTGCAACGACTGCCATAACAAAGGCTCAAGACTCGATTGGCAAGCCCTAGGTTATCAAGGTGACCCAATGAAAACTAAACAAGGACCGAAACATAAACAACCTTAACTAGCCCGTTCCCTGCAATACCCTTTGAGATCTTAGTGTTTCACTAAGATCTCTTTTTTATGATGTTGCCACTCTGGCACAAACACAGACATTTAGACTCAGCCATTCTTCGGTCTTGCCCCAGTTTGTCTCACTGAGTGACGCCGTACGGTAGTTTGACTCTGTCTACCCGCCAAATCATCTGATTTTTATGGCATTTATTTTGCGTAGTCATAACGTGTTCAATTGCGGCAACCTATATGACCTCGGGCAAAATCCCCCAAACAGTATCCCATCCTTCATTCAACCGTTTACTCGGTGAAACCAGTGGTGCCTTTGCCGACTTGGGCACTTTTTTACCTTTAGTGCTGGGGCTGATTGCCCTTAATCAATTTTCACCCCAAGGGATTTTTTTGGGCTTTGGTCTATTCGCCATCTTAAGCGCGCTGTTTTACCGCCGCCCCATTCCCGTACAACCGATGAAAGTCATCGCTGCACTGGTGATCGCCCAAGGCTTAACGCCAGGTATGTTGCAAGCGAGCGCCATGTTGATGGGCATTATCCTGTTAATTCTGGCCTTTAGCGGCGCCATTACGTGGTTAGCCAAACAGTTATCCCAAGCTGTGAGTGTGGGTATTCAACTCGCCATAGGTCTGCAACTGATGTGGATGGGCACTAAGATGATGAGTGAGTTTTGGCTGGTTGGAGTAGGCGCTTTTGTACTGCTTTTTATCAGTAAATTTTTGCCGCTTCGCTACCTTGCCATGCCCTTAGTCATAGCAGCGGGAATGATTTGGCAGGCAAGTACTCAAACGGATTTAGCCACTAATCTTGATATCCAAACCATGACAGCACCTTTTCAATTGTCTTGGCCGACGTCTGTTGAGTGGACTTCCGCCGCGCTTTTATTGGTTTTACCACAACTGGCTCTCACCTTAACCAATGCAGTGATTGCTACATCTGTAATGGCGCAGGAGAAATTCCCTGATGATGCCGCCAAACTCACGCCCAAAAATTTCGCCATTAGCTCAGGTCTTGCCAACTTATTGCTAGCGCCCTTTGGTGCCTCAGCAATGTGCCACGGTGCGGGGGGGCTTGCGGTGCAATACCATTTTGGCGCCCGCACTTATCTGGCGCCGTTAATTTTTGGCAGTACCTGTATAGTAATCGCCCTGTGCTGGGGTAGCCATATTGCTTGGCTATTAAGCCTTATTCCTATGGCAATCCTCGGCAGTTTACTGACCACAGCAGGGCTGCAACTGGCATGGTCGAAACGCTTAATCGATGGTAAGCCCTTCTGTATCTTTGTGATTTTATCCACAGCCGTCACTTGCCTTGCCATCAATGCCGCCGCAGGGCTCGCAGTGGGGATTATTCTAGAGCAAGGTCGCCGCACTTGGGCCATGTTGGCCACGCGTTAATCGCTTCCGACTCTCTGTTATAAGGGTAAAAAAAAACAAAAGCGCGTTTAAACGCGCTTTTTGTTAACGATTCAAACCACTTCTACTGTCATCAACGCGAGTAACTGGCTAAAAGATTCTTGCAGGATTGAGCGCCGTATCCTTCTGCTTCTGCACCAATTTAGCCGAACACAAGGGTGAGCTTAAGGGTGAAGTGCGCCTTGCCTTGCCTTCGGATATCGGTCGCAGCCAGAACCGTGCTTGGCTCGATGTGGCGCAGGATGTCACTGAAGGCAGACTCAGCCTAGTGTTAGCCGATAAAATCGCCCCGCCGATCCCACTGCAATTGGTGTACCTGCAAACCGACTACCCTAGCCATAAGATACGGCGCACCATAGCGTTTTTAGTTGAAAAACTTGGTCAATTCGCCCAAGACTATCCACTGCCCTAATACAATTGATCTGCAGATAAGCAGGAACTATTAGCCTTTAGGTAAGACCACTGTCACCACACAGCCCTGTTGCCACGGCAATAAGGCTTGCGTAGATTGCTGGCAGTTTTCGATTTGAATGCTGCCATGGTGGCGACTGACCACATCCTTACAGATAGCTAAACCAAGCCCTAATCCCGCATCTTTGGTTGAGGCGAATGATGCCATCAACTCACTCGCCTGCCCCTGGAGCCCTTCGCCATTATCAATCACTAATACTTTGATTTCATGCGGTTGAAAATAGATATCGATCCATAATTGCCGCACACGATTATCGCCGCAGGTTTCTAACGCATCTAAGCTATTTTTTACTAAATTGACCCACATTTGACTTAAGCCAACGCTATCACCCATCAGCTCAAAGGGCTCGCCCTGCACTCGCACATTCACTTGCACATTAGCCCGGTCTAACTCGCGCCGCAGTAAAGCTAACGCCTCCTTCACCACCAGCACGATATCTAAAGGCTCAGTCTTGGCCTGACGCCGCTTGAGTAAACCGCGAATACGGTGCACAACCGCACCCGCGCGAATCGACTGCGCATTAATTTTCCCAAGCACATCATAAAGTTCGGGATTATCTTGCCCAAGCCTTTCCAATTGCAGCATGGCGCCTTCGCTGTATTGGGTAATGGCGGCTATGGGTTGATTGAGTTCATGGGCAAG
>Ga0075011_10001464_pt1 | contig 12708 bp, 13 predicted proteins | sample TARM_MetaG_T_14_FD_72354 | JGI IMG/M metagenome (GOLD analysis project Ga0075011, IMG submission 72354) | Freshwater microbial communities from Pennsylvania, USA, analyzing microbe dynamics in response to fracking - TARM_MetaG_T_14 | ecosystem: Environmental > Aquatic > Freshwater > River...
GAATATGTCGGTCCGGCTGGACATACCGCCGTCGCGTACCCCGTCCACCGTCACGCTCTGTTCGGAGGAGAAGCCGCGGATGGTGAAGAAATCACCCCAGCCAAGGTTTCCCTCACCCGATGTGAAAGTTATCCCCGCAACGTTCTTCAGCACGTCCTGCAGACTGAGCGCATTCTGCTCCTTGAGCGTCTCGTCGGTGATGACACTGATGCTCTGTGGTGTGTCGCGCAGTAGCTGTGTCAGCTTTGGGGACTGAACTCTCTCGGGCTTTCGTCCGTTGACGATCACCGAAGCCTCGACCTTCATGGAGCCCAGCGACACCGGTTCTTCAACGGTTTGGGCATCGGCGGGTATGGGCAACAACGTCATCATCCCGGCGGGAAACATTCCAAGGGTAGTGAGGCGCGTGGCAGAAATCCGGCGCACGACACCGGATGAAACTTTTCTCATAGCTCGTCCCTGATATAATGCGATGCATTCGCAACTTTGATTTGCCTTAACACATCGCGATGCCGCGTAAATCAGGATGGGAACATATTTTGTAATAAATCAGATGTTTAAGTCACCAAATGTAATGTCGGATCGTTGGTTTCATTTCATTACATTTTTACGTGTGTCGAACCCCGCTGAGGCTGACACGAACATCCCAGATGAGGAGGGCGGGCAACCCGAAGATGAGTGATAAAATTCTCGTAGTAGATGATGATGCGGGTATTCGTAGCCTCATATGCGAGTACCTTAACGCTGCTGGACTAAGCGCTGACGCGGCCAAGGATGGGCCGGCGATGTGGCGATGGCTGGACGGCAATCGCGCTGACCTGATCGTGCTGGATCTGATGATGCCCGGTGTGGATGGGCTTGCCCTCTGCAGAATGATTGGGGATCGCGTCGGGGTGCCCGTCATCATGCTTACCGCCCGCGGCGCATTGATTGATAGGATCATTGGCCTCGAAATGGGCGCGGATGACTATTTGCCGAAGCCCTTCGATCCGCGCGAACTGTTGGCCCGCATCAAGGTCGTCCTGCGTCGGACCCGTCAGTTTCCGCCTGAAAGCACAGTAGATGAAGTTGGCATGTTAAAGTTTGCCGGGTGGCGATTGAACACCCGTCTAAGCCAGTTGATTGCGCCGGATGGCCAGGCGCTGCAGTTAGGCGGTTCCGACTTCGCCATGCTGCGCCTGCTGCTCAACCATCCCCATCGTACTCTGAGCCGGGACTATCTGGCAGCGCAAGTTTACGGCAAGGATCGCGACCCGATGGACCGTTCGGTAGATGTGTGTATCAGCCGCTTGCGGCAAATGCTGAGGGAGGACGTGCGTAGCCCGCGCATCATCCGTACCGTGCGCAATGGCGGTTATGCCTTGGCGGTGGATGTGGTCATGGAGGCCTGATGCGCGGGGCACTATGGCGTTGGCCCCATTCGCTTTCGGGTCGTATGGCATGCATCCTCATCGCCGGGCTATTCGCAGCTCAGGCGCTGACGAGCACGATCTGGTTCGACCGTCGACGTAACGAACTGCTGGACGTACCGTTGCGTATCCTGGCCGTTCGAGTGGCAGATACCATGAAGCTTTTCGAGGGTCTGTCGTCTGCCGATCGTGAGCGGATAGCGGCGCACATCACGGACCCCGCATTTCATGCCAAACTGTTGCGTGGCCCACCGGGTGACTTGCCCACTGATCAGCCCCGTTCGCAGACCGAGCGGCTTTTCGCGAGTATCGTACAGGCGCGTTATGGCAGTTCTGTTCAGACGTGGGTTCAGGAAATGGAACTTCTTGGCGACAAAGGGCAACCGGCCGGGACATGGTCGATGCTCGACGCCCAGGCACCGACTGTACGCTATAATTTGATTGTCCATGTGCCTGGTCGAGCGATTTGGCTTCAAGTCCAGGGCATGGAGGGAGAAAATGGAGCCGACACGCACCGGCTGGGCACGATCGCCGATTATTTCTTACGTATCTACCTTGCTCGCATCCTAATTGTCATCCTGATCGCTCTGATTGCGGTCAGACTTGCCATGCAGCCACTTGCCCGTATGGCGCAGGCGGCGGAGGCCCTCGGCACCGATATCAACAGTCCACCGCTTGAAACCGATGGGCCTGTCGAGGTGCATCGTGCAGCTGAGGCGTTCAACCGAATGCAGCGGCGTTTGAAAGAGACGCTGGCAGAGCGATCACGCTTCCTGGCAGCAGTTTCGCACGATTTGCGCTCGCCGATCACGCGCTTGCGTTTGCGTGTAGAACTGCTGCCTGACGAAATCGTACGCGACAAATTTCGGAGAGAGCTGGCAGATATGGAAGCTCTCATTGATGCGACGCTGAGTTTTGTGCAGAGTGGCGAAGGTCATGGTCTCCGTACTCAGGTCGATATCGACCTTCTTATCGGGGATATTTGCCGAAACATGGGCGATTTGGGAGCGCTGGTTACCGTATCTGGACAATCTTTGGGGCCGATGATCGGGTTCAAACTCAGCCTGCAGCGCTGTTTTCAGAACATCATTGAAAACGCAGTGAGATATGCGGGGAGCGCGCATGTCGAGATTTTGGATAGCTCTCGGGAGCTAGTAATCAGCATAACAGATGAAGGGCCGGGAATTCCAGCGCACGAACTAGATAAGGTCTTCGAGCCATTTTACCGCCTCGAAGAATCTCGAAGTGCCGATACCGGCGGGTTCGGGCTCGGTCTTAGTATCGCTGGGGCTGTCGTGGCAGCGCATGGTGGCACTCTGAACCTTGCGAATCGTATTCCCCAAGGCTTAGAGGCAAGGATAATTCTACCGCGCTCGCGCTGATCTGCCAGTCAAACACAATGTCTCTCGCCCCTTGTCCTGATCTCAGCTAAATCTCCAAGCATGACACCTGACCGATTGACTCGTTTCGCCCGCCACATCGTCCTGCCCGAGGTCGGCGGCGCGGGGCAAATGGCTCTGAGCCAGGCACGTGTCACCATGATCGGCTGCGGTGGTATCGGGTCGCCGGCGCTGCAGTATCTCGCGGCGGCTGGGGTTGGCACCCTCACGCTGATCGATGATGATGTTGTCGAGGAGAGCAACCTCCAGCGCCAGACGATCTTCTCCACCGCCGATGTGGGCACAAGCAAGGTGCAGGCGGCGGCTCGGTGGATCGAGCGGTTTGACCCGGCCATCAGCGTTACCACCCACCAAACCCGCATCACAGCAGACAATGCCGCCGCGTTGATCGGCGCGCCGACGCTGGTGCTGGATGGTTGCGATAATTTTAGCACGCGGCTGGCGGTGTCGGATGCCTGCGTGAAACTCGCTATCCCCCTTGCCAGTGCTGCCGTGGGACGTTTTCAGGGGCAGGTCGCCAATTTTGCAGGACATCTGCCAGATCAGCCTTGCTATCGCTGCTATGTAGGAGATGCCTTCGACGCGCAGGAGTGCGACACTTGCGCCGCAGACGGCGTCCTGGGCGCTTTCGTTGGCGTGGTTGGCACGATGGCGGCAATGAGCGCTATTCGCATCATCCTTGGTGCAGCCGGTGTTGCGAGTTTTGGGGGTGCTTCATTGGCTGATCCACAATGGGGCAAAATTCAGTTGATTGATGGACTTGCATCTTCGCTGCGCACCATAGTCCTCCCGCACGATCCAGCTTGCCAGGTATGTTCAGCCTAGGATTTACATCTCGACTGCTGAAACTGCCACGAAAGGCGAGCATTCGACCGAATTTCAGGTATCGTAGCCGATGCCGAGATGTTTCCACTTCACTGATCTACGCATGGCGGCGACAGTTCCGCGGCGCGAAGGCCGAGCCTGCTGAGGTCGAAGGAAGCGTCGGAGCCGGATTTTGCTTAGCTGTTCCTTCACGATCAAAAGTTGCCATGGCGAGTGCATCCCGGCGACGCTATTTTTTGATGGGATTGGTCTAGCGATGGGGAGAGGAAGATCGACGACCCTCACGCAATAGGCATACCTCAGGATAGCTAGCCGATGAGACCCGAAAGATCATAGCTCTCTTCCATCCTCCCGTTTTGGTTGGGAAAAGGAGCAATTGGTGCAAAGCAAGCCTCGCATTGTCATTATCGGTGGAGGTGCCGGTGGAATTGAGCTTGCCATTCGTCTCGCGCAATCGACGCGCCGAGGCAGGGATGCAGAGGTCATTCTAGTCGACCGTCGGCCGACTCATCTGTGGAAGCCTAGGCTTCATGAAATTGCGGTTGGCTTGCTGGTGGCCTCGGAAGACGAGACAAGCTTTGCTGCACAGGCAGCCCACCACGGTTTCGAATTTGTGCTGGGAGAAATGACTGCTTTCGATCCCGCGCAACGTTTGGTGGAGATCGCAGCGGTCAAATGCCCTTCTGATCTTGTGGATGCAGCAACCATCGGAGAGCTATTGCCGCAGCGGACGCTCCACTATGATCTGGCAGTCTTGGCAATCGGCAGCACGGTCAATGATTTTGGGACTCCGGGAGTTAGTGAACATTGCTATACTCTGGATTCCCCAGAACAGGCACAGCGATTGAATCGCGCATTCCTCTCGTTTGCAATGCTGCAGCGACAAGATGCTTCCGCCCGTATTCGAGTTGCTATCGTCGGGGCGGGTACAACGGGCGTGGAACTTGCCTCGGAGTTGCGAAACGCTGCACAGAGGCTGGTGGGCTATCGCTCCCTTCAAGATCATCGTCAGGTCCAGATTGAGATCATCGAAATGGCGAACAGGCCATTGCCCGGTGCTGACCGCCGTGTATCAAATGTCGCTCAGTCGATTCTCCGTCAACATGAGATCGACACACATTTCGGAGCCAAAGTGGAAAGAATTTCGGCTGGGATGGTGCATCTCGCCGATGGCAATTCTCTGCCCGCTGACATCATCGTCTGGGCGTCAGGTGTTCGCGGGCACCGCATTGTGTCATTTATACCTGGATTGCAGCCAGGACGTGATGGGCGAGTTCGGGTCGATGATATGCTCCGCGCTATTGATCGTGACGGCAGCCCGATACCAGGGCTGTATTGTATTGGAGATTGTGCCGCCTATCGGGAAAAGGGTAGCGATACGCCTATTGCAGCCACAGCTCAGGCTGCACACCAGCAGGCTGTCTTGCTTGCTCGTTCTCTCGCAGGACAGCTTGCGGGGAAACAGCCACTCCGTTTCCGTTATCGCTATCGCGGCACGGTCGTGTCGCTAGGGCATGCCAAAGCCACTGGAACTATGCCAGCGATGCCCATTGCCAAAAGCGTAGCGATCCACGGCATCGCTGCTAAAGCGGTCTATACCAGCCTTTATCGGATGCATTTGACGATTTTGTTTGGCTGGTGGCGAATGATCGCATTAACGCTAAGTGGAATGCTCAGGCGTTCTGCCTCTCCATCGGTCAAACTTGATTGGCACTGAGGCAGTGTTGCGGGCCAATTGGTGGGGGCGGGGGCGCAACTTCGAGCCGCAATGGCGTTAAGGCTTTAGCTCGGTCGGAGCGCAGCAGTCGTTTAAATGGAACTTGGGAGGGTTTCCATAGCCCTCTCTGCCGCCGCTGCTGCGGCCTCAAATGCAAGCCGGATTGAAGGGTGGCGCGAGGGATAGTCGCGGGCTGGGCCAAATATATTGAGCCCTGGCCATGCTCCTGGATCACCGCGCTCTTTGGCCAGATACGCCGAAATTGCGTTACGCGCTTCAGCTAATTCTAAAGCTGTCTTTCCGATCGCATGAGTTCCAACCAAGGCTGCTGAGGCTTGTCCGAGAAGGCAAGCTCGCACCTCTAAACCCATATCAATCACCCGCCCATCTGCATCAAGAAGCACATCGACAGCTACTCTGCTGCCGCAAATTCGTGAACGGCAATCCGCTGAACCTTGAGGCTCTGACAGACGTTTCGTATGAGGGATGGAAGCCGCAAGCTGCAACATCTCGATATTGTAGAGCACATTCGACATTGTAACGACGGTTTCTCCACGTTTGTCCCGCTGGATGCGCTCTCACGTGTCTGTGTGCTACCGTGAACTCCCGCGAGGCCGAAGCGAACCGGGCTTGGCTTCCGCTCGTCTTATGGGATGATCTGTGCATTCAAATAGACATGGCGCGATCGCTTTTACCCTGGTAAAAAAAAGACCGGACGGCGCCCCGGGGTACGGTGGAGGGCGACCGTCCGGCTTAGGGAGCCGCCGTACGGGAGAGAGTCTTCTGGCGGCTCAACAAAGCTTCATGTTTGCCGAGGTGGTCGAACGGCTTTCCCGCGCGATGCCCTTCGTCTGTAGCTGATATTCTGTTGGATGGAGATCCACGCCAGTCATACCCTCGTATATCAATTCGAGGTTCAAAATTTCGCCTAAGGACGCCGTTTGAGAGATTCGCTCTCAGGGTAGATTCTGGTAACGGCCATGCCAACTTATGACAGCAATGTCGTGCGCTTGAAAAATGAGCGCCCGATTGATCGCATCGATCTCGGGAAATTGCCTATGAAAGATATCTACGGGCGGCGTATCGACTACCTGCGGATATCCGTTACCGACCGTTGCGACTTGCGATGCCGCTATTGTATGGCGGAAGAGATGACGTTTCTCCCGCGCCGGGACCTGCTTTCTCTTGAAGAAATTGGCATCATCGCAGATCACTTCGTCTCACGGGGTATCAAGCGCATTCGCTTGACCGGCGGAGAGCCGCTTTCGCGTGGTGGCGTCCTCGATCTGGTGCGAGTGCTTGGTAGACACGTTTATGACGGTATGCTCGACGAGCTTACCCTGACCACAAATGCCACAAGATTGTCTGAATTCGCCTCCCCCCTATTTGATGCAGGTGTCCGGCGTATCAATGTCAGTCTGGACACCCGAGATCCAGATCGATTCCGCTACATCACCCGCCGGGGCGACCTGACGCGTGTTCTGCATGGAATTTCGGCGGCAAGAGCGGCAGGGCTGGCTATCAAGATCAACATGGTTGCCCTCAAGGGGCTGAACGAAGACGAGATTTTGCCGATGATCCGCTGGTGTGGTGATCAGGGCTTCGATCTTACCCTGATTGAAACAATGCCGCTTGGCGAGATTGGTGAGGATCGTACGGACCGTTACCTTCCTCTGGACACGGTCCGGCGAAGCTTGGAGCAGCAGCTCTCTCTTTATTCAACAGGGGATCGAACAGGCGGGCCCGCCCGTTATGCCCGCGTTGGCGAAACTGGGCAGAGGATCGGCTTTATCACACCGCTGACACATAATTTTTGCGACGACTGCAACCGGATGCGGCTGACAGCCCAAGGTCGTCTCACAATGTGCCTGGGGCATGAGGATGATGTCGATCTGAAAGCGGCATTACGCGATGGCGGACCAGGAGAGTTGGACTTGGCGATCGCCGAAGCGCTGCACCGCAAGCCAGCTCGACATCATTTCGAGATTGCTGGTCAAGGGCGCGCCCATGGCCCGGCGCGACATATGAGCGTGACCGGCGGATAGGATTGCAGGCTCCATGAGATTGCTCTCGGCATGTTCCTGCCGCGCAACGATTGTCTATCAGCCTGATTCTTGTGCCAATGAAGGGCCAATTTTCGTGAACACGACCCGATGAGGCCACCATATGACTATTGAAGTGCTGTATTTTGCCCGTGTTCGCGAGGAGATTGGACGAGATCGCGAGGCGATAGATCCGCCGGAAGAATTGGTTAGTGTCGAGGATCTCGTGAACTGGCTGTCGGACCGCGGCGCGGAATACATGGCGGCTTTTGCAAATCGCAAGCGTCTGCGGTGTGCCGTCAATCAGCAGTTCACAAAAATGTCCGAGCCTCTGTGCAATGCGAAAGAGATCGCATTTTTCCCGATTGTAACAGGAGGTTAGGGTGAGAATTCTGGCTCACGAGAATGACATCGATGTTGCAGCTGAGCTTGAACGTCTCTCGGAAGTGGATTGTGGAGGAATCGCAACCTTCACAGGCATCGTGCGCCGAGATAACGGGATTCAGGCGCTGCGCCTGGAAGCCTATCCAGAGATGGCTCAGCGTGCCCTGGAATCTATTGCGGCAGAAGCTCGCCGAAGATGGAATTTATCCGGTGTCACTCTCATTCATCGCTACGGAACGATCGCAGTTGGTGGTCGAATAGTGTTTGTGGGAACGGCCGCCCCCCACCGAGCTGCAGCGCTGGAGAGTTGTGCCTTCCTAATGGACTGGACGAAAACTCGTGCGCCGTTCTGGAAAGAGGAATTATATCCCGATGGTCGGCGTGAGTGGGTAGATGCCCGGTACGAGGATGAACGTGCAGCAGCGGCCTGGGAATGAAGAATAAAGGAAAAAAATCAATATATCATATGGTTGTCTGGATTGTGACGGGGCTTTATTGAAGATCATTCACCCGTCGGGGAGATCCTGCGTAACTAAACTACTGTATAGCTTCAGCTGACCCCACGATCATGTCTATCGCGAACTGATCCTGAATTTCAGTTCATGTGGAGGCAGCAGTGAGTGGTAGAAGCCTTTTGTCCTTAGCTCTCCTTTTGGGGGCAACGGCGCTTTCGAGCAATCGGGCGAACGCGGAAGATGCAGACTCGAATGGCACTATCGTTGTCGATGGGGTTCGACCTGATCTGTCCGTAAGAGATGCAAGCCAAACGGCCGTTGCTGGTCCGCTCGGTAATGTTTCGATCCACGATCTTCCGGCTACCGTTAACGTTGTACCGCAAAATTTGGCGCAACTGCAGCAGTTGAAGTCGGTCCAGGATATGATGCGTTATATCCCTTCCGTTCAAGGTGACGGCTTTCGGCCTCAGAGCCGTGGTTTCCAGGGAAGTGTTGTCCAGAACAGTCGGTTGGATGGCCTCAATATCGTGTCGACGACGGACTACCCGGCTGAGCAATTCGATCGTATCGACGTCTTGAATGGCCTGGCAGGAGCCATCTATGGCCCCGCAAATCCCGCGGGGATTTTCAGCTACACCTCAAAGCGACCGTCCGACAGGCAGCAATTATATGCCCGGGTGGGATTTGGTTCAGGAGACCTGTGGCTTGAGCATCTGGATGCTACGACCCCGCTTGCCGGCGGCGCTGTTGGGGCGAGGGTCAATCTGTTGAATGAAGCAGGCGAGGGATACCTCGATGGCAGTCACATCAGTCGACAGTTTGCGTCGGGTGCTTTTGATGCTCATCTGGGAGCGTCAACGTCCCTTGAGGCGAACATTAGCTATTATCGCTTTGTCGCGCTCGGCACGCAGCCAAGTTTTGCCACTGCGAGCGGTGTTCGCTTCCCGAGTGAAATTGACCCCAACAAGACTGGCTATGCTCAGCCTTATGCCGGACAAGTCAATCACACATATACAGGAAGTTTGCGCCTAAAGCATGATTTTGGTGGCGACTGGCATTTGACGCTTGGCGTGTTGGACCAGATTGCCGATCGCAATCTTACTCAGCTGACAGACACGATCACCAATAATGCGGGCGCCTACACCGCCACAATCGCAACTGCGACCGCCAGTCGCTTCACGATCCTTAGCAATATCGGCTATCTCAATGGTGCGTTCGATACAGGGCCGCTGCATCATCAGCTGGCAATCGGGACCAATGGTTTTACCTGGCGCAGCCTCAATCCTGTTGCGGGAAGTACCCTGACATTGGGTTCTGCAAACCTGGCCACACCAGTCGCCTTTGCGCGTCCCGCGTTGCCTGATTTTTCGGACCGCTATCTAAGTTCGGTCGCCTGGCAGCAGGTACTGGTTGCAAGTGATCGCATATCATGGGTGACCTGACCCCCGCCTTTCATCCAGCGGCAACCAGAGACCGGCCGTTGTTGTCGCGCATGAGCGCAGGTGAAGCAACGGGCGGGGTTAACCCCGCCCGTTGCTTTTCGAGTTCGGCGGCGAACGCCGCCGGTGTGGCATAGCCGAGCGAGGAGTGCGGCCGCTCGGTATTGTAATCGTGGACCCAGGCGGCGAGGATCGAGCGAGCCTGGCGGATCGTGAAGAACAGTGTCTCGTTGAGCAGCTCGTCGCGCATGCGGCCATTGAAGCTCTCGACGAACCCGTTCTGCGTCGGCTTGCCGGGGGCGATGTAATGCCACTCGACCCCAGCATCGCCGGACCAGGCAAGCACCGCATTCGAGGTAAGCTCGGTGCCATTGTCGCTGACGATCATCTTCGGCGTGCCTCGCTCGGCAATCAGATCGACCAGCTCACGGACCACCCGCCTGCCCGAGATCGACGTGTCGACCACTGCTCGCAGGCATTCGCGCGTCACGTCATCGACGATGTTGAGCACCCGGAAACGACGGCCGGTGGCAAGCTGGTCGTGAACGAAGTCCAGGCTCCAGCGCTGGTTGGGGAGCGCCAGCACCGGCGCGGGGGCCCGCGCGCCAACGGCGCGCCTTCGGCCCTTCCTGCGCCTGACCGTCAGCCCTTCTTCGCGATAGAGCCGCTGAGTCCTCTTGCGGTTGATCGCGATGCCGTCGCGGCGGAGCAAGATGTGCAGCCGCCGATAGCCGAACCGCCGGCGCTGCTGCGCCAGCTCGCGTAGCCGCGACCGCAGGTCGCCATCATCCGACCGGCACGAGCGATACCGCATGCTCGTGCGGTCCGCCCCGACGACAGCACACGCCCGCCGCTCGCTCATCCCCAACGTCGCCTGGAGATACGCGACCGCTTGCCGTTTCGCGGCGGGCGCTACCATTTTTTTGACAGCAGATCCTTCAGACCCGCGTTGTCGAGCATGGTGTCGGCGAGCAACCGCTTCAGCCGAGCGTTCTCCTCCTCGAGCGCCCGAAGCCGCTTCGCGTCGGATACCTCCAGCCCACCGAACTTGGCCTTCCAGGCATAATAGGTCGCGCTCGACATGCCGTGCCTGCGACACAGTTCCGTCACCACCGCACCCGCCTCGGCCTCCTTCAGGATGCCGATGATCTGCTCTTCCGAAAACTGCTTCCGCTTCATCTGTCCGTCCCTTCGAGGGGCCGGTCTCTAGGTCCAACTGGATGAAGAAACGGGGGTCAGGTCATGGGGCCCACGTTGGAGCGTCTTGCTGACCGGCAGCCAAAGCTGGCTATCAGTCAAGAACAATAATGTTAAGGGGCAACGCACCAGTCAGTCCTCAAACAGCGGATTTAGTCCGTCTGTGAGCATTATCTATCAACCGACCAAAAAGCTGATGGGTTATGTGACCTATGCAAGCAGCCTCCAGCAAGGCGATACCGCGCCTGTGGGAACGAGCAACGCCAACCAAATCCTTTCGCCCTATCGGTCGACCGAGTGGGAAGGTGGGGTGAAAGTCGCATTGTCTGCTATGGACATCACGCTTGCCGGTTTTCAGATCGAGCGCCCCTTTGCGTTCATCCAACCGGGATCGACTGTCTTCGCGCAGGCAGGAACCCAGCGCAATCGTGGCGTTGAATTGATGGCTAATGGTGCTCTGGCCCCTGGATTGAGCTTTTATGGCGGCGTCAGCTATCTTGACCCCAAGCTCCTCAATACCGGCAACGCCCTTACAAGTGACACCCGGATCGTGGGTCTATCGCGATGGACCATGAGTGGCCTGCTAACGTGGCAAGTTCCGCGCGTCTCCGGTCTGGCGGTCACGGCATTTGTGCGCCATGTGAGCAACCGGCCCTCGGATAATCAAAATCGCTTCTATGTTCCTGGCTATACGACACTCGACCTGGGTCTTAACAAGACCGTCGACTGGAACAACCGCCAGTTTGCCCTTCGTCTGAATGTGATGAACGTAACAGATGAGCGATACCTCACGAACATCATTCCCGGTGGACTGAATGGCTATACTGGCGCCGGTAATGCCGCGGCCTCGCTAGGTCAGCCCAGGAGCATCCAAGCGTCGGTGGCGGTGAAGCTATGAGGGCATTCGCGCTTCTTGCGGCGCTGCCATGGTTGGTGGCCGCCGCACCGCCGACAGCCGAGCTTTGGTATGCGCACGCAGCCATGGTGATGATGCTTGGTGAAGCCGATAGCATCCGAGTCACCGTGGATGCCCCTTCCGCGCAACCTTGGATGTATCGAGTCGCACCGCAAATGAGAAAGGCGACAGTGGTCGCGGGCGGAGCTGTCAATGTCGAGACGTTGCTTGCCAACCGGATCAAGCTTGCATTCGTCATGCGGCCCGAACAGGCGGTGCCACTTCGACGCCTCGGAATCGACACGCGGGTTGTCGGGTTCAATGACGTTCCGGGCATGCTCGCCAGCTTACGGGCAACGGCGAATGCGCTGGGAACACCGCTCGCTCATAACCGTGAGCGCGACTATGAGCGATATACAAACGATACCATCGTCAAAATTCAGAAGCGTCTTGTTTCAGTGCCGATAGATCGCCGTCCCCGCGTTCTGCATCTGGCATCGATCTCGCCGTTGGAGGCAGATGGAAGCGGGACCATGATAGACGAGTGGATACACCTTGCGGGAGGTCGCAATGCCGCCACAGGGTTGGCAGGAGCCCTTAAGCCGGTCACGGTAGAACAAATTCTGCGATGGAATCCTGATATCATCATCGTAGGCGGGCAGGCGAAGACGGCATTGGGGCATGATCTGTCAACGATCCCGGCATTGCAGGGCAAAAGAATCGTCAAGAACCCTTCCGGAGTATTTGCCTGGGATCGTTATGGGCCAGAATTCCCGTTGCAGCTTCTGTGGGCTGCCAGGCAGCTTAACCCATCGCTTTTCAGAGAGTTGGATCTCGAAAGGGAGTGCCGGGATTTTTACCGGCGGTTCTACAGCTACAATCTCTCGCCAGCCGAAGCGCACCTTATCCTAACTGGTCAAGGGCCGGCGCGGTGAGTCGATCTCC
>Ga0075011_10001467_pt1 | contig 12701 bp, 14 predicted proteins | sample TARM_MetaG_T_14_FD_72354 | JGI IMG/M metagenome (GOLD analysis project Ga0075011, IMG submission 72354) | Freshwater microbial communities from Pennsylvania, USA, analyzing microbe dynamics in response to fracking - TARM_MetaG_T_14 | ecosystem: Environmental > Aquatic > Freshwater > River...
GGGTTTTCTGAAGCCCTCCTCTTTATGCTCTTCATGTTTCTCATCCTGTTCATGACCTTTGTAAGTACCGATGCCATGGAATCTACTACCATCATCATGACGCCTTTGACCTTTTTCATCCTGTTTGTGGTGGGAGTCATCGCTGCTGCCACCATGATCATCCCTGGAGTCAGTGGGTCTTTGGTACTGATCCTTCTTGGATATTACGATAAAATCTTGACCACCCTTTCCACCTTCATCCGTAGCGTCTTTGATCTAAACCCCTCTGGTATAGGCCAAGGCCTCTTGGTGATTTTGCCCTTTGGCCTTGGCATCCTGCTGGGTATCGGATTAGTGGCTAAACTCATTGCATGGCTTTTCAACGCCTATCCAGGGAAAACCTATGCCGCCATTTTAGGCCTTGTGGCCGCTTCGCCCATCGCCATTTTTTATGGTCTTCCTCAAACAACTTTCACACTACCCACAGCCGTATTCTCCATTTTGGCTCTGGCTCTTGGGTATGTACTCTCCACAAAACTTGGGGAAAAGTAAAAATCTTGGGGAACCAGCCCATGAGAAAAAGGCTCTATTTAACATCTGTGTTGATATTGGAATGTTATTTGAAGATTTAGTATCATATTAATATATAGAGGTAGATGTTATTATGCATTGATACAAAATACGCGATATGAACTGAAAAAGATCATTAATAGTCTCAGGAGGAAGTGATGAAGAAACAGCTCATCAGCATCATCGTTATTATCATAATTTTAATTTTGATATTCCCAATTCCGATACGCTATAAAGATGGTGGAACTGTTAGATATCAAGCAGTCTTGTACAGCATCACAAATTATCATGCGCTCAGAGGGGTGGATGGTTACGACACGGGGATTGAAATTAAGATTCTTGGCATAACCGTATATGAAAACACGACATTCGAACAGTAACTCCCATTTGTAATGAACTGTTATACGTTATTGCCACAAGCTAAACAAAGGAACTCAATCAAATTCCGTAGTTTTTGCCTATATTTCAACACTATTCACAACAGAACCAAAAAAAAAGCAATGACTTGAATCATCAACATCATTGCTTTTCCTCTATGGAGCTACTAGGCGGAATCGAACCGCCGACCTGCTGATTACGAATCAGCTGCTCTACCGACTGAGCCATAGTAGCAAAAAAATTTCCTTACTAATCTATAGTAGATGATTCTTTGAAAATTTGCAAGCCATCTTCTACGTCAAGAAAGGGTAGGCCAAGGTTCTGGGTGTCTCCAGCTCCTTGGCCTTTTCTTATCCTTCTAAGATCTTTTCCTCCACATGCATGGATTTCATGAGCTCCTCGGTTTTTAAAAGGGCCACATGATCATGAAGCAGTGCTTTATAGGTGCGAATGCCCTGGTTCTCTCCCATGCGTTCTTTGGCCTTTTCTGCTGCCACCCCCATGACCGCGCACCCTAAGGTGGCGCTGAGAAAATAATCCTTGGTGAGCCCTGAATAGGTGGCCATGATGGCCGCCACCGAAGAGCCTGCACCACAAATTCTCTTTAAGTCTGCATCTCCATTGCGCACCATAGCCACGCGATGCCCATCGGTGATGATGTCCGTTTCTCCCGTCATCACCACAACGGTCTGGAGTTTCCTAGCAAGTTCCACGGCATACTTTTCCCCATCCCTCTCATCTTCAAAAGAATCAATGCCTTTGTTCTTGGTTTCATAGCCAAGAATAAATTTGATTTCTCCCAGGTTCCCCTTGAGGATGGACACCTTCACTTCCTTCAATAAATGTTCCATGGCATACTTTCGAAAAGAAGAGGCTGTAATGGCTGCAGGATCCACAATTACTGGCACCGTTGCTTCATTGGCTGTCTTCCCCGTGAGGGTCATGATGTCTAGATATTCCCTATTGATGGTGCCAAAGTTCATGACCACTGCTTGGGTACCAGAGTAGGTGACCATCTCATGGGCTTCTGAAATTTCATCGGTGAGGACCGGTGATCCACCAGAGTGTATACACATATCCACCAAATCTAATACCGTTACATAATTGGTTAAAAAGCAAACCAGAGGGTACTTTCCTTGAAATTTCTCCTCATAGAGTCCTTTTAAAGATTCCTTAAGCTTCATCATCTACTTCCTTTCTAAACAGCCACATCCTCATATTGAACATCCACGATATTGGCATAAGTCTTCACTTCTTCATTGCTTAAGATGGACAAGGTATCCAAGAGGTGATGTTTGTAGGTATAATACCCTGCACCCTTTTCTACTTTCTTGTCTGCAATCTCTCCTGCGATGCCCATGATGATGACACCGGTGAGGGCACTGTAGAAGTAGTCTTTGGTGACACCACTAAAAGTCCCCACCAAAGCACCAATGGTGCATCCTGTACCAATGACCTTAGGAAGATTCTTGGAGCCATTCTTGATTCTCACCACTCTCACGCCATCGCTGATGACATCCTCTACACCAGTCATAGCCACCACGCAATGATACTTCTTTGCCAAGGCCACCACATACTTTTCTGCTTCACTTTCATCTTCATTGGAGTCTACTCCCTTTGAGGTGGTCTCCACCCCAAGGCATGCTTTCACTTCAGCAAGATTTCCCTTGATCACAGAAATCTTCAGCTCTTCTAGCATCCGACGAATGGATTGGGATCTAAAGGGGGTTGCTCCTGCTGCCACAGGGTCTAAGATGATTGGAATGTTCAGCTCTGTGGCTTTTTTTCCTGCCTCTATCATGGCTTGGACTTGCTTATTGGTCACGGTACCGATGTTGAAGACCAACGCATCCACCTGGGCAAACTCCACCACTTCTGCTGCATCAATGGGATCATCGGTCATCACTGGAGTTCCGCCAAAGTAGGATGTAATACTCGTCAGCTCATTGGCTGTCACGTAGTTGATGAGAAAATCCACCAAGGGATTCTTTTCCTTGGCTTCATCCATCAAATGTAAGACTTGATCTATATGGTTCATTTTTTCTTCCTCCAAATTCATAAACTATATTGTACACAGAGCAATCCTCCATGCGATAGCAAATTATATAGAGTCCTTCCCCTATATTTCAAGGTTCTCATGAAATTATCACAGGGATTTTATAGATTCTTCATGGCTTTCTTACTCTATTTGGTTTATTTCTGTCTTTCACACATTAAATAGCCTTTCCATTAGAGCATAAATACATCAGCGTTCACCCTAAGAGACCCAGGAATTCTTAACAGTTTCATGGCAAATCTTCTCTTCCATGAGGAAAATCTTAAAACCCCTCTTATTGTTAATCTTTTATCAATATTTAATGGTTTTTAAGGTTTTTCCGCCTTATTTCAAGAAAAACAACATCCATTTCCCTTTTCTGATTTTAGTGAAAAATACACTCATTTTAATAGTTTTTATAAAATGTAACCGTTTATTCTTATTTTTATCATAATATCGTTATTTTTTTAACTATATTTGCACCAATCATCTTGACGATGTAATTTTGTGGTGCTATGATGAGATTGTCAATAAATTAACAAAGGATGTGTACAGTATGAATGCGATCACCTCAGTACAAGAACTCCAAGAGGCTATGAAAACCCTTCGCACGCAGCAAGAACTCTTTTCCACCTATACTCAAGAACAAGTGGATGAAATCTTTAGGCAAGCTGCTCTGGCTGCTAACAACCATCGAATTCCTTTGGCAGTACTCGCTGTAGAAGAAACAGGCATGGGTATTGTGGAAGATAAAGTTATAAAAAATCACTTTGCTTCAGAATATATTTATAATCAATACCGTAAGGATTTAACCTGTGGGGTCATAGAGCGAGATGATTCCTATGGACTAACGAAAATCGCAGAACCCATTGGTGTCGTCGCTGCGGTAATTCCCACAACCAATCCTACGTCCACAACAATTTTTAAAGCGCTCCTGGCTTTAAAAACTAGAAATGCCATCATCTTTTCTCCCCATCCCAGGGCCAAAGCCTCCACCATTGCTGCAGCCAAGGTAATCCTTGATGCCGCGGTGAAGGCAGGTGCACCAGAAGGCATCATCCAATGGATTGAAAAGCCCTCCTTAGAAATGACGCAAACGGTCATGTCATCTGCAGACATTATTTTGGCCACAGGTGGTCCTGGTATGGTTCGTGCTGCCTATTCTTCTGGAAAACCTGCCATCGGTGTGGGCGCTGGAAATACCCCTGCCATCATCGATGACACAGCTCATATCAAAATGGCTGTGAGCTCCATCCTCTTATCAAAGACCTTTGACAACGGCGTCATTTGTGCATCAGAACAATCCATCATCGTCTTAGATGAAGTCTATGACGCTGTGAAAGAAGAACTCCTAGATCGAGGTGCTTACATTCTTTCTCCAGATGAAACGGATGCCCTCCGCGGCATCATATTAAAAAACGGCGTCCTCAATGCAGACATTGTAGGACAAAGTGCCCACACCATTGCTTCTTTAGCAGGACTCTCCATCCCTAAAAACAGTAAAGTACTCATTGGAGAAGTAGAGCGCATTGCAGAGGATGAACCCTTTGCCCATGAAAAGCTCTCACCCATCCTAGGTATGTATAGAGCATCGACCTTTGACCACGCATTAGATCAAGCCGACGCCTTGGTAAAACTGGGGGGCTTTGGACACACTTCTGTTCTATACACCGACCAAATCCGCTCAAAAGATCGTATTGAAGCCTTTGGCAATCGCATGAAAACAGGAAGAACCATCATCAATATGCCCTCTTCCCAAGGAGCCATTGGGGACATCTACAACTTTAGATTGGCCCCTTCCTTAACCCTTGGTTGTGGTAGCTGGGGTGGAAACTCTGTCAGTGAAAATGTGGGTGTAAAACATCTGCTGAATATCAAAACTGTTGCCGAGAGGAGAGAAAACATGTTATGGTTCCGTGTCCCTGAAAAGATCTACTTTAAGTATGGCGCTTTAGAAATCGCCTTAAAAGAACTCAAAGAACAGCAAAAAAAGAGAGCCTATATCGTCACCGATAAAGTGCTCTATGACCTAGGGTATTGCAACAACATGGTGAAGGTGCTAGAAGAACAAGACATCGACTTTAAGATCTTCACAGATGTGGAGCCAGACCCTACCCTCGCAACTGCCCGAAAAGGTGCAGAAGAGATGCTTCACTATAAGCCTGATGTGATCATTGCCTTAGGGGGCGGCTCTCCCATGGATGCAGCCAAGATTATGTGGACCCTTTATGAACATCCAGATGTGGCTTTTGAAGATTTGGCCATGAGATTCATGGATATTCGTAAGAGAATCTATCCCTTCCCAAAACTGGGTCAAAAAGCCACCTTCATCGCTGTGCCGACCACATCTGGAACGGGTTCAGAGGTCACCCCCTTTGCGGTGATCACCGATGAAAAAACAGGCATCAAGTATCCTTTGGCAGACTATGAACTGACACCTCAAATGGCCATCATAGACACAGAACTCATGATGAACATCCCAAAGGGCCTCACGGCAGCTTCTGGATTTGATGCCCTGGTCCATGCTTTGGAAGCTTACGTTTCTGTACTGGCTTCTGATTATACCAATGGCCTTGCCCTGGAAGCCATTCGTCTTACCTTTAAGTACCTTCCCCTATGCTACACCGAAGGACAAACCAACGTAAAGGCCAGAGAAAAGATGGCCCACGCTTCTACCATGGCTGGTATGGCCTTTGCCAATGCTTTCCTAGGGGTTTGTCACTCCATGGCCCATAAACTTGGTGCGTATCACCACATCCCTCATGGCGTCGCCAATGCACTGCTCATCAATGAAGTGATTAAGTTTAATGCTGAAGAAAGCCCAACAAAAATGGCTGCTTTTCCTCAATACAAGTACCCAAACATCACTTTCCGATATGCACGCATTGCAGACTACCTAGGCCTAGGTGGCACTACTGATGAAGAAAAGATCACTCTTCTTCTGGCAGCCATTGATGAGTTAAAAGCAAAATTAGACATCCCTTCAGCCATCAAAGAACTCAGTGTTTCCGAAGGTAAATTCCTTGCTTCCTTAGATGAAATGTCTCATAATGCCTTTGATGACCAGTGTACTGGGGCTAATCCCAGATACCCTCTCATCAGTGAAATCAAAGACATGTACATCCGTACTTATTACGGACAATAACACACTTTTCATGAAAAAACCCTCTTGGCCCTAGGGCCAAGAAGGTTTTTTTTGATCTACAGATAATAATCTTCATATTCATGATGTACTTTGATGGCAATTTCTTCTAAACCAATTTCTTCCATACGTTCTCTCAAGGCCAAAATGATGTCTTCTAAGGTGTTAAACCCCAACCCAAGATGCTCATGGTACTCCTTGACACTGATCATCCAGGTACTAGGATGATTGGTGATGTCTAAGAAATACAAGGTCTTTTGGTCTCTATAGAAAAATCTGCCAGAAAATTTTTGTTTTAATGAAATGTCCTCTGGCTTTAAAGAACTCTTCCTTGTGCGATCAATTTCAAACCGCTCATAAAACTCCAAGGGGCTGATATTTTCTGTAGCCTTTCCTTGGTCCAGAAGATTCCATCTATTGGCTGTGGTATAGTATACAGCTTCCATAGTCTTTCGATCTGTATACTCTGCCATGAAAGAGCCGTCTACCCTACTAATGGCATCTGGCTCAATTCTTGTGCCATCTACCATGGAAAACCGCGCTGCAAATTCGTACTTGTTCATGGTACGGTAATCTGTATTCCCCACAATAAACTCCATGTCCGTACCATTCAAATGCAATTGAGCCAACACCTCAAAAGACTTTTCCTTGCAATTCACCCGTATCATTTTTTGTTCCCCCCATTTTTCTTCTACACACACAATGCACTATTTCACGTTCCCTGTACCATGAAAAACACCTACTGCATTGCACCCTCATTATAGTAAATTCTCTATGTTTTATCTATGTATTTTTGCTATTTTTTGGCTGAATTTTCAATAAAAGATGAGCTTTCTATATTCTGATAGGCGCTTTTATAGAATCATCAAGAATCCGTAGGAAAAAACCTTGGAACTATAAATTCCAAGGTTTTTTAAGAATAGCTTCTCTATTGGCGAAAGAAAGCTATAGCCTGAGTTTGTCACTTCATAGACATAATAATCGTGTAAAAGGAATCCCCCCTATCATTCGAATTTTTTATCAAACTTATAGTTGTAAACAATTACATGAGGATATAGATCAAACTTGTATGATATAGAAGTGTACATAAAAAGAATCCTTAGAAACAAGCTTTGTTTCTAAGGATTCTTTTGCTACTGGCGGAGAGAGTGGGTATAAAGAAGGGCATAAAAAAGCACTTTCTTTCACTCTGAAAAAACCCTGGAAACATTGATTTTACAGTACTTCTTATAAAATCACTCTATTTCATTATTTTACTGTAATCGTCAATGTCATCGTCAAAATCATCGTCAAAAAATCTATCATTTCCCATGGGCAAACTTTTAGAGCTACATAGCTCTTTTATTTTGTCTTAAAATAGACTTCATATCACAAAGCCTATACCAAAATCAGGACAGTGAAACAACGCTTTAAAACTCGATTTTAAGCATTGTTCCCTTCTCTTGGGTATTTGCTCATTGAAAGCATTAAAACCCTCTACAGCTCGATTTTGGGCCTTGTGTGATGTGCTGATGCCATTTGAATTAGATTCCGTATTCTGCCCCTTATGTTACCACTTGTTGCCCCTAGAAAAATCTTCCCTAGTTCCTCGTTGGTGTGGATTGGTGAGGGTTTACCAACTTCTTGGGAAAGGCTATATTGATTAACGCCTAGTTCCTGATTCCTCTTCGCCCTTTCTCTGATTAAAGATAAAATTCTAAAATCTACATTTTCGTATAATCGGTATTTGTTTTCTTGTGTGCAGCGTGATATATCATTTCCTCGAAAACACGCTTTTTCACATCAGATCAGGCAGAAAAAATGTGCTTAGAATTTTAAAAAGTCTTTTTCTAAAATGTTTTATATGGTTTCATCCGCTGTCTAAAATATATTAGAATTTTCACTGTCGAATTTTCGGCACTATGCACGAGGGAGATTTTACGCTGGCAATGGACAAGGAATCTTCCCCAGTCCTATTTTGGCTTGGGGAATGGAGGACGGAACAATTTTGCGCTGTCAAGTTCTTGCCCAAAGCAATTTTCCCTTGGGCGATTTTTCACGAAAGCAATTTTGCTTTGGTTGATTTCTTCCCCTCAGTTCGCAATCCATTAATGGCTTACCAAATTAAGCCCTACACGATAAAATCATTTCACCAGCTTTTCTTTTACCTGGTAATTGCACGTTAAAACAATTCTACAGAACGATAAACCCCTTGTAACGCAATAAAAAAGGCTATCTATTAACTAGATAACCTTGATTCATCTTGTGGTATTTACTTATTCAATCCTAGCTGTTCTTTCAGTGATACCTGGAGCAAGTGAGAAAAATTAATCTTGTTCTGCTCTGCTATATCATTCAACCACTTAGGAATAGTAAGAGTTTTCTTTACTGATCTGTTGGCTTCCTGATCTCTTACTAATGGCATCCATACATCAACCATAACAATGGTATCTCCACCATGTAATCCAAAATCTTTGAGCTTTGATGCTGGGGGAATCTCTAAACCGTCTCTCTCTAATACATATAAATACCCTTCAAGGGCTTCCTTTGCTCTAAACAAAGCTTCTTCTTCATTTTGTCCAAAAGTAATACAACCCTCTAAATCTGGAAATTCAACTAAAATATTATCATCCTCAAACTTCAAAGCAGCCGGATAAATATACCTGTCTTTCATGCTTCATACCTCCTTTGATAAGAGAAGGGAGCAGATCCCTATTTAAGACCTGCTTGTTTTAAAATTGCATAATAAGTTCCTTTTGGTAAGTCTTTCACTGGATGAGGAACACAAACCAATTTACCATCTTTACGATAATAACGATGATCCCCTCGAGTATGAGAAAACTCCCATCCGTTACTTGTCAACAATTTTATAACTTCCCTTGAGCTTTTCGACATGTTTCACCTCCTAAATATAACCCGCACGGTCGTAATTCTCGGGAAACAGTCTTTGCTCACCTTTATTCTACACGTATTAATTATACGTGTCAATATCGAAATGGCACATATTAGCAATAAAAAAAGCCAGAAGTTTAACCTTCCAGCTTCTCCAATTCCTTTATGCCTTCTCTAAATTTCCTTGATAAATGGGTAACTGAATACCCTACCTTACCAGCTATTTCTTTATTAGACTTCCTGTCAATGTATCTCATGAAGAATATTTCTTTGAGTAAAGGATCTTCAAGTTTATTGATTAGCTCAATAATATCATTACGTTTTTGTTTGAGCTGCTCGATATTTTCTAAGAGTGCATCCCTATAATCTCTTACGCTTTGCAGATAGTCATGATTCTTCACCACCCAGTTATCCAGCATACTATTCAATGTTTTTATCTCGATTCCTAAAAAATGATATTCTTCTAGTAGCTTTCTCATTACAATAACCCCCTTAAGCATCCGATCTCTACAATCTTCTTGTTTTCTGTTCTAAAGTCTATGATGCTGGAAAATCTGATATATTTTCTTTGTTCCTCATAGGATCTAGTACTGTAATCATACCCAATGAAAGAAACTTCTATTCCCATCTCATCCACTACTCTCACCGTTGCCTGCACTGATTCCTTCAATCCATTTTCTGAGAAACTATCAATTACCGTTATGTTATCCCCTATATCTAGCTGCTTTGATGCCACCATCTTTACGCTTTCCCTGATGCTCTTTCTCATCAACTCCATTTCCCTAGATCTTCTAATGTTTGATGAGAACAAATCTACATAACCCTCTATAAGCTCATCTAAGTACCTTTTGGAAATCTTGCTGACCGATTCATTGATGATTCTATTCAGTGTTCCTCTTGGTACTCCACAACCTTCAGAAATCTCATTAACCTGCATCTTATCCAGATTATCAAAGTAATAGAAAAGAAGCTTCACTCTTTCATTATCCTTTAGTACAGTATTGGACATACGCTCTAGATCTCTCCTGAGTGCTTTCATAGTCATGTCTCGTTCGATACCTTCCAAATAATCTGTCTTATCTGGTATTGAATCACCTACTGTTATGGAATCATCTTCAATGCTGCCTACTGGAGAATCAATAGATATCATGCTGGAGAATGTTCTTCTCAGTTCCAGGATCTCATCAATGGATACCCCACTGTATACGCTCAATTCCTTTGTGCTAGGCTCATGACCGTACTCTTTGATATATTCATCCTCTGCTCTTTTAAGGCTCATATAGGCCTTTCTAGGCTCATAGGGAACCCTTACAACCCTACTGTTATTATGATAGAATCTGTAAACCGCTTGCTTTATGTGAATAATGGCATAAGTGGAGAATGCTCCCAGCTCTGGATCATACTTCTCTATTGCATTACATAAACCGAATACTCCTTCCTGGAAGAAATCATCATAATTTATGATCTCATCATACTTAGGATGCTTATTATATGCCCATTTGAAGCTTTTAAGAGCGGTATGAATCAACCCTTGATTATTCTCCACTATTACCCCTAAAAGCTCTTTGTGTCCTTCCTGGTACTGTCTGATTAGTCTCTCGTTATCGTCATACATAGAAACCCCCTAGATGATTAATCTATTTCTGTAGCTCTCAATATCCACCAGTAGATCACTGTAAATCTGTTCCAGCAATTTTCTACTGTCTGCTTTCAACTCTCCCTTTAGTTTCGTTTCCAGAACATCTTTCTGTTTCAGCATATCCAGATATATATTAATCAGTGATGAAAACCTTCTAGGGAATATCCCTTGCCTGATGATAGAATCAAAAACTTCTTTTTTGGCTCTGTAAATTCTTAGTTCATCCATGACATCATTTATCCCCTTCTAGCATCTTCAATGCTTTCATCAATCCTGATTCCTTATCCGCTTCTTTTAGCTTAGCGGTTATAATCATCTTAGGATTCAGCATTAACCGATCACTGTACATTATGATATCTGTTCTAAGTTTTTCATGAGCTGTAGCTATTGCGCTTTTACGTGTTCCACCTCTCTGAGTTTCGACTTCTATATCAAAATCTACCGCCAGAAGTCTATCTGTCAGTAGCGAATACTCTGCTAAAAGTCCAGCATATATCTCAATAATCACATCATATTCCGGTTTATATACCTGCAACTGCTTCATATTTCGTTTTGCTAGGTTCTTGTATTTTCTCTTGAGTTTCTCATACATCAACGTTTCACCTCTTTTCAGTAGTCATGATGTTATCTGCCTGAAATCAAATTTTTCACCGTTGCGGTCTATTGGAAGAAGTTACCCCCACCGGTCCAGAGGTTTTTTTATTTTCCGTTCTCACCCAGGGGGGATGCTTGGCACTACAATTCATACCAGCACCCCTTCACCATCCATGATTATTATTTTCTTTTCAGCTTCTTCAATATTTTTTCTTTTGCATATCTCAGATCATCATCAGACTGTAACCCCTCAGGGAAGATTACCTTCTTTACTCCTTCCTTCTCGGCCATCTCCCTGATCTCTCTCTTGAGCTTGTCTCTCTTTGTTTGAGTCTTGGCTTCACCTAACTCTGTAAAGAGTCCTCTCAGCTTCTCAAAGGTTTCTGCTCTCTGATGTTTCCTCTGCTCTGGATTCTGGTACATTCTATTTCACCCCCTCATCTTCCAGGTGGAAATAATCTTTCAGCACCTTGAGGATCATTGAAGAATGTTCTCTGGCTGCTGAATTGAACATGCCTTCATTCTTTGGTTTACCATACTTCTTATCAAGTGCTTCTATGATTTCAATGGGAACATCAATCTCCAGTCTTGAAGGCGTTCTTCTTTTCAGTGCTTCCTCATGTGCTTTCTTCTCTGCTCTTCTTACCTCATTGAGATTATGATAGTACGTGTACGCTATAGCTTTCAGATAGTCCTCTGTACTTAGTTTATTCTTGGATGCTTCTCCTGAGATTACATTGTACAGATCATCACTCATCTCAATATCAACTCTATGCGTATAGCTATTGAATGGATGATTTGTCACGATCAGTTCATTAATGCTGCCCCTGTCATTGATTGCACGGATAACCGTTTCTTTAATCTTTTCTCCTCTGTCTCCTGCAAATTCAACCTTGCCATTGAGCTTAATAAAATCGTTATACTCTTGCAGAAATCTATGATCCAGGATAAACTCAACGGTCGGTGGTGTTGGTGGATCTTCCCTCTTTGGTCTTGGCATCTCCCTTCTGCCTTCTTCATCTCTAGACTTGATCTCTTTAACAATGTTCTTGATTTTCATTTTTTTATTACCTCGCTTTATTTTTATAGTGCTGATATTTCTTACTGTGCATTGTGCATATTACTTCATCTGTCCGCTCTGGCATCTGTCTCACTAACTTACTGTTGCTCTTTCTGGCCTTCAGTTTCTCCCTGGTTCCGTTGTCTGGCTTCTCTCCAATTTGGATAACTCCACTTGAACCCATCACCCCACATCCTCTACAACGATTATTCTTCCAGCTCTGAACCCTCTATCCGTCTTGGATTTGTTAAACTCGACCATGGTTCCTACCGACAATTCAAAGAAGTCTGTACTCACTAAACCCTTGGCATGAAAGAATATTGAATCCTCTCCATACCTTATAAATCCATATCCCTTGTCATTTAGATAAGTGATTGCACCTATCATCCTGCCATCATCATTCATATATTCACCCCCCTTGTCGCTCTTTGTT
>Ga0075011_10001469_pt1 | contig 12691 bp, 10 predicted proteins | sample TARM_MetaG_T_14_FD_72354 | JGI IMG/M metagenome (GOLD analysis project Ga0075011, IMG submission 72354) | Freshwater microbial communities from Pennsylvania, USA, analyzing microbe dynamics in response to fracking - TARM_MetaG_T_14 | ecosystem: Environmental > Aquatic > Freshwater > River...
GAAATATATAGATTATTATTTAAATAGATATATAAAATTTTAAGGAGGTTTGTTAAATATGTTAGAAATTAACAAAAAGAAATTTAAAGAAGATATTATTGAAAATTTGATATTACGTAATACCACTCTTGAAAAAGCAACTAAAAGAGAACTATTTGATGCAGTATCTAATTCTGTTATGAAATTAGTTACTAAAAATTGGTTAGCAACAAATGAAACTTATGAAAAAGAAGAAGTAAAACAAGCTTATTATTTATCAGCAGAATTTTTAATGGGTAGAGCTTTTTCTGATAACTTAGTTAATTTAACTGTAATAAAAGATGTAAAAGAAGTATTGGAAGAATTAAATATTAACTACAATGAAATCGAAGACCAAGAAGAAGATGCTGGACTTGGAAATGGTGGTTTAGGAAGATTAGCAGCTTGTTTCTTAGATTCTTTAGCTACATTAGAATTACCAGGTCATGGATATGGAATTAGATATAAATATGGAATGTTCAAACAAAAAATAGAGAATGGATTTCAAGTGGAATATCCTGATAGATGGTTGGATAATGGAGACCCTTGGGAAATAGAAAAAAGAAGTGATGCGGTAGAAGTTAAATTTGGTGGTACTGTTGAAGTACATAAAGACGAGCAAGGCAGAGAACACTTTAGAAGAGAATCTGCTGAAGTTATAACTGCAGTCCCTTATGATATGCCTGTAATTGGGTATGGCTCAAAAACTGTAAATACGCTTAGATTATGGCAAGCTGAAGACCCAAATGGATTCAACTTACAATTATTTAATGACCAACATTATGGAAGTGCTTCTAAAAAACAAACTCAGGCTGAAGATATTTCTAGAGTTTTATATCCTAATGATTCAGGACCGTCTGGTAAAGAACTTAGATTAAGACAACAATATTTCTTTGTATCTGCTTCTTTACAAGATATAATAAAAAAATATAAAGCTAAATATGGAAATGATTTTAGTAAATTCCATGAAAAAGTGGCAATACAATTAAATGATACACATCCAGTTGTAGCTATTCCAGAGTTAATGCGTTTATTAATGGATTGGGAAAAATTAGATTGGGAAACAGCTTGGGATATTGTTAGAAAAACTTGTTCTTATACTAACCATACAATACTTGCAGAAGCATTGGAAAAATGGCCTATAAGCTTATTTCAACACTTATTACCTAGAATGTATCTGATTATTGAAGAAATAAATAGAAGATTTATGATCGATTGTAGATTGGCATTCCCTGGCGACTGGATGAGACATAACAGAATGGCTATAATAGCTGATGGTATGGTTAAAATGGCTTGGTTAGCTATACACGGTACTCACGCTACTAATGGAGTTGCTGCACTACATACTGAAATATTAAAAAATTCAGAATTAAGAGACTGGTATGAAATGTATCCAGAAAGATTCCAAAATAAAACCAATGGAGTAACTCAAAGAAGATGGTTATTAAAATCTAACCCTGAATTGTCAAAATTAATTAGTGACTTAATTGGAGATGAGTGGATCACTAATCTTGCTGAATTAAAAAAATTAGAAGCTTATAAAGATGATGAAAAAGTCTTAAAAGGATTCTTAGAAGTAAAAGGACTTAAGAAAAAACAATTAGTTGAATATATTAAAGAACATAATAATATTGAAATTGACGAAAATGCTATCTTTGATATACAAATCAAAAGATTACATGAATATAAAAGACAACTTTTAAATGTTTTACATATAATTGATTTATATTTCAGATTAAAAGCTAATCCAAATATGGATATAGTTCCTAGAGTATTTATTTTTGGTGCTAAAGCTGCAAGTGGTTATAAAAGAGCTAAAAACATTATAAAATTAATCACTTCAATTGGAGAAAAAATAAACAATGATAAAGAAATCAAAGATAAAATTAAAGTTATATTTGTAGAAAATTACAGAGTAACTGTTGCAGAAAAATTATTCCCAGCAGCAGACCTTAGTGAGCAAATTTCTACAGCAGGGAAAGAAGCTTCTGGAACTGGTAATATGAAATTTATGATTAGTGGTGCACCTACTATTGGAACTATGGACGGAGCCAATGTTGAAATTGTAGAAGAAGCTGGTTTAGATAACAACTTTATATTTGGTTTGACAAGTAAAGAAGTAGAAGAACTTAATCATAAAGGTGGATATAATCCTTGGGACGAAGTGGCTAAGGTAGAAGGCTTAGGAAAGGTAGTAGATAGCTTAATTGACGGTACTTGGAGTGCTGATAGAAGCTTATTCAATGAAATGTATAATTCATTAATGTATGGTGCTGATGGTAATAGACCAGATGAATATTATATATTAAAAGATTTTGCTTCATACAGAGAAGCTCAAAAGAATGCTGATAAAGCTTATAGAGATAAAATGGCTTGGGCTAAAAAAGCATGGATGAATATTGCTAATTCAGGTAAATTTACAAGTGATAGAACAATTCAACAATATGCAGACGAGATCTGGAACATAAAAAAAACAAAAGTTAATTAGTATATTTTAAAAGGCAGTTTTAAAAACTGCCTTTTTATATAACTATTTAGTTTTCGTATTTAGATAGTTTATCAACTAAAACTTCTTTTGTGCTTAATCCTACAAGTGTATCTACAGCCTGTCCATTTTTAAAAATAATCATAGTAGGAATGCTTCTGATATTATATTTTCTACTTAATTCATCTGCTTCATCAACATTAACTTTAGCAATTTTAGAATTTACACTTTCGCTTATTTCATCTAATATAGGAGCTAACATTCTACAAGGACCACACCAGCTTGCCCAAAAATCAACTAAAACAACACCTCGATTATTTAATACTTCTGCTTCAAAATTAGAATCATCTAAATGAATTACTTTACTCATATTTTTCCTCCTTTTAATACTAATCATACTTAATACTAGCACAGCTTTAAGACTTTGTCAATTTACACTTTAAAAAATTCTATGAGCCTTTTTTTCTAATGAAATAGTGCTTTCATATCCATGTCCAGAATAGACGATAGTATCCTCTGGTAAATCACACAATTTTTTTATACTTTTCATTAGCATATCAAAATCACCAGTAGGAAAATCAGTACGTCCTACTCCACCATTTTTAAACATAGTATCACCTGTTACTAAAACTTTATTTTCTGAATTATAGTAAGATTTTCCTCCTATTGTATGTCCTGGAGTATCTAAAACTTTAAATCCAAAAATTTCATCGTCTTCAGAAATTAATTTTAAATTATTTATTTTATTTATTTTAAATTCATTTCTATAAATATGTGTTGATAAATTATATTCAGATTTACTTAAAAAATCTATTTCTTCCTTCCCAATATATATTTCTATCTCAGGATATTTTTCATTTAATAAATTAATTCCAAATATATGGTCAATATGTCCATGAGTTAAAATAAGTGCTTTCAAAATCAATTTGTTTTCCTTTAGAAAATCAAATATAGCATTTAAATTAGTTCCACCACAATCAAACATAACTGCTTCTTTATTTTCATTCCAAAATAAATATGCATTAGACTCAAGCTCTCCTACAATAAATCTTTTCATTTTTTATTTTCCTTTCATAGTTTTATTATAAATAAAACCCTCTAATAGAGGGTTTATAAAGTCTTTTTAAAAGATACTAATGTGTTTTTCATAAGCATAGCAATTGTCATAGGACCTACGCCTCCTGGTACAGGAGTAATATATGAAGCTATTTTGCTTACATTTTCAAAGTCTACATCTCCACACAATTTACCATTTTCTAACCTATTAATTCCTACATCTATAACTATAGCATCTTCTTTTACCATATCCATCGTAACAAAATTAGGTATTCCCAAAGCTGCAACTACTATATCTGCATTCTTAACTTTTTCTTTTAAATTTTTAGTTTTACTATGACAGACAGTCACAGTAGCACTTTCATTTATAAACATAGCAGCTAAAGGTTTTCCAACTATATTACTTCTACCTACAATTACAACATCCTGACCTATTATAGGTAAATTATATCTTTTTAATAATTCAATCACACCATAAGGAGTGCATGATTTAAATGTATTACTTTCTCCTATTAATACTTTACCAATATTTTCTGCATTAAAACCATCTACATCTTTACTAGGAATTATTGCGTCAATTACTAATTTTGCATCAATATGCTTAGGTAGAGGTAATTGTACTAAAATACCATTAATATTTATATTTGCATTAAGTTTTTGAATTAATTCCAATAAACTATCTTGAGAAATATCATTGGAAAAAATATACTTTTCAGAATATATCCCTAATTGCTCACAAGTCTTAACTTTAGAATTAACATAAACTTTTGATGCTGGATCATCTCCAACAATTACAACTGCTAAGCCTGGAACACGCTCATATTCTAGTTTTAATTCTTGAACTTCTTTCTTTATTTCTTCCTTTATCAAGTTAGAAGTCTCTTTTCCATCAATTAAATTCATAGAGTAGCATCTCCTTATTTATGTTTTTCAATAACTCTTTCTTTCCAATAATTTAGCTCTTGTAATTTTGCATACAAATCAATATTTTCAACAACTACTCTCTCTGAAACATTTAATTGCACAGGTGCAAAATTTAAAATTGCTCTAATACCATATTTTACTAAAACGTCTGTAATATCTTGGGCAACAGATTTTGGAACTGTTAATATAGCTGTTTCTACTCTATCTTTAGTTTCAATAAAATGAGCTAAATCTTTAATATCTCTTATTTTTATTCCACTAATTTCTGTACCTATTTTATTAGGGGAATTATCAAATAAACCAACTATATTAAAACTTTCTTTTGTAAATTCTGGTTCTGAAAATAAAGCTCCTCCCAGTCTACCAAGTCCTATTATAATAACATTGTTTGTCTTGTGAACTCCTAATATTTTTTCTATATCAGAATGTAGAGTTCTAACTTGGTACCCTTTTCCTCTAATTCCGAATTCCCCAAAATTAGACAAATCTTTTCTAACTTGTGCAGCAGTAAAGCCCATTTTTTCAGCTAATTCTTCTGAAGATATAAAATCCTCTTGAGGTAGATTCTCTAAACATCTTAAATATTTAGTAAGCCTTTCGATAACTTTTGGTGATATCCTTTGTTCTTTCATTATTTCCTCCTAATGTTTAAATTTATCTCCTAATAGGAAATAGTTTCCATTTAATATGTCATTTCCACTTATCAACTTTTTATTCTCAGGTTTAACTTGTGTTAAAATTATACTTCCATCTTTAACTTTTACAACTGGACCTTTAGTTTTAATAAAATCTACTATTTCTCCACATTCACCTTCATATTCTCGACTATATTTTTCAACAGCATATATTTTAAAAATTTTATTTTTACAAATGCTCATAGCACAAGGAAATGGATTCATTCCTCTAACAAAATTATATACATCCTGCATATTTTTATTCCATGGAATTATAGTTTCTTCTTTTTTTATAGGGCTAACAAAAGTTGCTAAAGAATGGTCTTGAGCTTTTCTTTCAAAAACTCCTTTTTCCATATTGTTTACCACTTCTAACAATGCTTCAGCTCCCAAAATGGCTAATCTATCATGAAGAGTTGCTAAAGTATCTTCTTCATAAATATCTGTTTTTGATATTTTTATTATATCTCCTGCATCTAGCTCTTCAGCTATATACATAATACTCACTCCTGTTTCAGCATCTCCATTAATAATAGCATTATGAATAGGTGCTGCCCCTCTATACTTAGGGAGTATCGATGAATGTACATTTATGACTCCATATTTTGGAATATCAATTAATTCTTTTGGAAGAATTTTTCCATAAGCTACAACAACAATTAAATCTGCTTGTAAATCTTTAATTAAAGTCAAAGTATCCTGATTTTTTACTGAATTAGGCTGATAAACGTCAATATTATTATCAATACCGTATTTTTTTACAGGTACAAAATTGACTTTATTCCCACGACTATTTATTTTATCTATTTTAGTAAAAATACCTATAATTTCATGATGCTTATTAAGGGTATCTAAACTAGGTATTGCAAAATCAGGTGTACCCATAAATAATATTCTCATTTTTTCTCCTTACTAAATTTATTTTTTTATCTTCTTTAACTTTTTTAATTTGTTAGCAACTAATTTTTTTGCAACTGGTCCAATTTTATCTACAAAAAGTTCTCCAATCAAATGGTCATATTCATGTTGAAATATTCTAGCAAAATAACCATCTAGTTCTTCTTGTATAAATTCACCATTTTCATTTTGGTATTTAACTTTTATCTTTTCAGGTCTTCTAACACTTTTATAAATACCTGGAATACTTAAACACCCTTCCTCAAAGTCAATTATTTCTTCAGAACTTTTAACAATTTCAGGGTTAATTACCTTTCTTATATTGTTTTTCTCTGTTCCAAACACAAAAAACATTTTATTAATACCTATTTGAGGGGCAGCTAAGCCAACACCTGGTGCCTCTAACATTGTCTCAATCATATCATCTAATAGTTTTCTAAGACTGTCGTCAATCACTTCTACCTTTTCAGATTTTTTTCTTAAGACCTCATCACCATATATTTTTATATCATAAATCATTTTAAATCTCCTTATTACATTAAATTAATCGGATCTACATCAATAGTAATTCTAAGTTTATTATTCTTTGTTTCTTGTATTTTTTGATATAATCCTTTTTTAAATTGTGCTAATAATCTCCTATCACCCTTGATAAAAATTTGGTATCTAAATCTATTCTTGACTCTTGCAATTGCACAAGGTATGGGACCAAATATATCAAGACCATCTAAATGTATAAGCTTCCTAAACTTACCTGCTTCTACCTTTAAATATTCCTCATCTAAACTGGATAAAACTATATTTACTATACGTCCAAAAGGAGGATACTTTAACATTTTTCTATTTTCTATTTCAATATCGTATAATCCATTATAATCATTATTTAAGATTTTATCAATAACATAATGCTCTTTATTATAAGTTTGAATTATAACTTCTCCTTTTTTGTCACCTCTCCCTGCTCTTCCAGCAGTTTGATAGACTAATTGAAAGGTTTTTTCTCCTGCTCTAAAATCAGGAAAATGTAAAATAGTGTCAGCATTGACAATACCTACAAGAGTAATTTCTGGAAAATGTAAACCTTTAGAAATAATCTGTGTTCCCAAAATTATATCATATTTCTTACTTAAAAAATCTTCATAAATTCTATCATAAGCATCTCTATCCTTAACAGTTTCTGCATCTACTCGAAGCACTCTAGCACTAGGAAAGTATTCTAAGACCTTATCTTCTAACTTTTCAGTTCCTTGCCCCGAAAATAAAAGATTTTCACTCTTGCAACTAGAACAATTCTTAGAAAATTTTCTACTATGTCCGCAGTAATTACATCTATAACGTCCTTCACTTTTATAATAATTCATAGTTACAGAACAATTTGGACATTCTTCAGTGTGCCCACAATCCTTGCATTGTATAAATGTTGAGTAACCCTTTCTGTTTAGTAAGTATAAAATTTGCTCTCCTCTACGAAGTCTTATTGCAGTATCTTCTAGTAATTCCGTACTAAGCTCTATATTTTTACTCTCTCTCATATCTACTAATTTTAATGTAGGCAAACTTGCATTACTATATCTATTTTTTAATTCTAACAAGTTAAATATACCTTGCTTACAATAGAAAAAAGATTCAATGCTAGGTGTTGCAGAGCCTAGTATTATTTTTAATCCTTCTATTTCTGCTCTACGATATGCTACATATCTTGCATCATATCTAGGATTCGTATCTTGTTTATAGCTACTTTCATGCTCTTCATCAATAATAATATACTTTAAATTTTTTACTGGTGAAAACACAGCACTTCTAACTCCCAAAACAATTTGTTTTTCTCCGCTATAGATACTCAACCATTCTTCTGCTCTTTGGGCTGGAGTAAGTTTACTATGTAAAAGAGCAACATTATTTCCAAAATCAAGTTTTACTCTTTTTATCATTTGTGGAGTAAGAGAAATCTCTGGTACAAGAAAAATACTCCCTTGCCCTTTTTCTAAAGCTTCTTTTATAAGTTTAATATAAACTTCTGTTTTTCCAGAACCAGTAATTCCTTTAATAAGATAATAACTTTTATCTCCATTAATAATGGCATTTTTGCAATTTTCTTGTTCTGTATTTAAAATAGTTTTTTTTATAAATTTCTCTTCTATATTTTCTTCTATTAAATCTATATTTTTTTTGTTAATTATTGTTTTTATTAAATTTATTTTTTTTTCTTTAATTAATTTATCAACAATATTTTTATCAAAATTTTTACTTAGAGTTGAATAAGTAATTTCTTTTTTTTTCTTTAAATAATCTTGAATTTTATTTTCTTCTTCATTATTAGGAAAATATTCTTGAGAAAGTATACATTTTTTGGAATATTTAACTTTTAGATTTTGTGGATAAGCACTAGTTATTATATCTCTCATGCTAACAACATAATATTCTTTCATCCACCAAAATAATTTTATTAAATTTTCTGGGATAACAATTTCTCCCTCTAGTAAAGATAAAATATTATTAACTTTATATGAAAATTCCTTTTGTTTTTCTTCTGCTAATATTAAACCACTAATTTTTCTTCTAGCAAACATCACTAAAACTTGTTGCCCTATAAGGTATTCATTATTTTCATCTCTATAAGTATAAAAACCTTCTATACCATCAATTTGTAAAATATAATACCTCATTTTTTCTCCTAATTTCTAAGTCTTTTTAAATTTTCATAAGCAAGAACCATTGCTCTAGCCTTATTAATAGTTTCTTTATATTCTATTTCTGGAACAGAATCATAAACAATACCCGCCCCAACTTGAAAATATATTTTGTTTTCTTTTTCAATGAAAGACCTAATAATTATATTAAAATCCATATCGCCATCAAATCCTATGTAACCTAAGCTACCTGTATAAAAGCTCCTACGAGTATTTTCTAGTTCTTCTATAATTTCCATAGTTCTAATTTTAGGTGCTCCTGTTATAGTGCCTCCAGGAAACATGGCATTTAATAAATCAAATGCATCTTTCCCTTGTTTCAACTTACCTTTTATATTAGAGACCAAATGCATAACATGCGAATATCTCTCAACCACCATAAATTCATCAACTATAACAGAACCAAATTCGCTTACTTTACCTAAATCATTTCTTTCTAAATCCACCATCATAACATGTTCAGCACATTCTTTATAATCTGACATCATTTCTTTTTGTAAACGTAAATTTTCATTTTCATTATCTTTATGAAGTCTCCTAGTTCCTGCTATAGGTCTTGTTTCAATTTGTTCACCATTTAATTTTACTAATCTTTCAGGAGATTGAGAAATCAATTTGTAATCTCTGAAAGAAACCAAAGAGGCAAAAGGTGAAGGATTTATTTCTCTAAGAATTTCATAGAGTAATAAACTTTCATTCTCTTTAATATTTGCTCCAAATCTTTGACTTAAATTTACTTGAAATATATCTCCTTCTTTTATATAATCTTTTGCTTTTTGAACTATACTTTCAAATTCTTTTTTGCTTATATTTTTTTCAAATTGTTCTAAATGCTCCCATTGTATATTTTCATAACTAAGTTTCAAATCTTCTTTATCAAAATCTAAGTTCCAAATATAATTTATATTAGAATAATCTATATATATGAGTTCATGTGTTTTTTCATTTTTTACTATAATTAGTTCTGGCATAACAAAATCTAAATCAGGTAATTCAAGGTCATCTATAAGTGATACTGGAATTTTTTCTAGGTACCTATTATAGTCATACGACACTAAACCAACTATTCCTCCTGTGAAAAAAGATTTTTTTTCATAATTTATAGATTTTTTTTCTTTTAGTACATTTCTACAAATGTCAAAAAATTCACCTTTAACGTATTTATCATTAAACTTAATTTTACCATTTTTCATCGAAATTTTCAAAGAAAAATTACTCAATAAGTAAGAATATTGTGAACTTGGATTTTCCCCTGGAGAATCTAGCAAAATAAATTCACCTTTAATGTTATTTAAATTATTTTTATAAAAATCTACTAAATTACCTTTATATATTCCTAAATTTATCAAAATCAATGCTCCTTTAAGTATATAGTAACTTTTTCTATGTTTTCTATATTAGTTCCTGCTTCAGGCTCTTGCTTATATACTAAGCCTTTACCATGAATTTCTAAGTTTATTTTTTTGCTTTCAAAAATTCTACTAATGTCTTGAATAGTCAAATTTGTAAGTTCAGGCATATTTTCTAATTCAAAATCTATATTTTTATTTTTTAATTCATCAAAATTTTTATCCAAAGTAACAGCTTCCATATTTTTAGGAAGTATATTTTTGTATTTAAACATACGCTTCATAATATTCTTTGAAAGAGGAGCCATTAAAGTACCGCCACCATAAGTTTCTCCATCTTTAGACTTTGGCTCATCTGCAACCAACAATAATAAAAATTCAGGTTTATCTACGGGATAAAAACCTGCAAAAGATATAATAAATTTCTCTCTAGAATAAGTTCCGCCTACACTTTTTTGAGAAGTTCCTGTTTTACCACCAATATCATAGCCATCAATTTTTGCCTGTCTACCCGTACCAGATTCAACCACTTCTCTGTGCATGTTTCTTATTATTTGACTAGTATTTTCAGAAATTACATTTCTTATTATTTGTGGCTCATTTTGAAAAACAATATCATTATTTTCATCTATAATAGATTTTACTATTTGAGGTTTATATAAAGTCCCACCATTTATAGTTGTAGCAAAACTCATTGCCATTTGTATTGGTGTGATAGCTATTCCTTGACCAAAACTCATAGAATATTTTTTCAGTCCATCCCACCTTGTATAACTTTGTTGTGGAATATTTATTTCACCAGACAATTCTATATTTGTTTTCTCATATAAGCCAAAAGCCTTTAAATAATATTCGTAAATATCATTGGGTATTTTTTCAGCAATTTTAACCATACCAATATTACTAGACAATCTAATTATATCTTTCAAAGTAAGATTCCCAAGCGTTCTCCAAGTAGAATCTCTTATAGTTGAACCAAATTTTGTTATGCTCCCCTTTGAATTATCAAAAATTTCATCTGTTTTTACAAATCCTTCTTCTAAAGCCGCTGCAACAATCAAACCTTTAAAAACAGAGCCTGGTTCATATCTGTTTTGTATATTATTGTTTCTACTATTAGCTATATCTGTTTTGGGCAAAGATACCATAGCAAGAATTTCACCATTTTGTGGATTAACAATTATACCACTTAACCATTCAGGTTCATATTCTTCATAAAATTTTAAACTTTCTTGATATAAAATATACTGTAAAATATAATCAATGGTAAGAACTACATTGTTACCATTTTTTTCTAAATTATTTTTTTCTTTGCTAATCACAGGAATTTCTCTTCTTCTATTAGCACTCAAATATCTTTCAATGCTTATTTCCTGTGAATTTAATTCTTCATTATATGTTTTTTCTATACCAAATTTTCCTGTTATTTCATTCGTATCATCCTTTGAATAGCCAACAAAACCAATAACAGGTCTAAACATATCATCACTATTATATATTCTCTTATTATTTTTTTCAAAAAAAATCTCATTTTGTCTAAGATTTATTTTCTTAAAAAAAACTTCTAATTCGTTTCTTTCGTTGGAATTTAATCCTGTAATCAACTTATAATATCTTTTGTCTTTTAATTTTTCCAAATTAGATATTTCATCTTGAATATTAAGTTCCTTATAATTTTTCAAAAAATTCAAAACTTCATATTTCTTATCAAAATCAATAAATCTTTGTGGATCTATTATTAAATCTGATTCATAAGTATCATATGCCAATTCTTCTCCAGAACTAGCTAAAATTTTACCTCTTTTTCCTTTTTCTGTATAAAAGCTTCTAATTTGCCTATATGAACGATTTGAGAAATGTTCATGCATTAATACTTGTATACGAAAAAGGTGAATTATCAATACGAGGAAAAAAACTAAAACAACAAGTCCATAAATAGTAATTCTTTCTCTAAATCTTGTATTATCCAATTATCATCACCAATTTATTATAGCATATCGCTTTGTATTTTTAAATATTTATTTTCAAGTTTGTGAATGATTTCGTGTTTTTTTAATTTTTTACCTTCAAAATCATAGAGCCATACTAAGCCTTTTTTCATAAGAGAATTCGTAAAAAAAATAGCTTCTGCTTCTTTTAAATCTTTTTCATAAAAAAAGCCTTCTTGTACTAAAATATTAGAGGAAGTCGATAAATCAATCATTAATTTTCTCGTTACACCTGATAAAATATTTAAAGTTAAGCTTGGAGTATATAAAACATTATCTTTTATAAAAAAAATATTTGAAATGGTTCCTTCGCAAATCTGACCAAGTCTATTAGTAAAAACACCTTCAAAATATCCGCCTTCTACCACCTCTTCTCTAGCTAGAATATTGCTCAGATAATTGGCACTTTTATAAATTCCCATTTCATTTTGAAAATAATTCTTAATTAAGATAGCATTTGTACCATTGGGGAAATCCCTAAGCTTAAAAGGTAGAAGTTTCATATATATTTTATTATTCGATACTAGTATTTTTAACATTTCTTCATTGGAACTAGAATATTTTGAAATAAAACTTAATACAAGTCCCTCTAAATTCTCCTGTATATTTA
>Ga0075011_10001470_pt1 | contig 12678 bp, 11 predicted proteins | sample TARM_MetaG_T_14_FD_72354 | JGI IMG/M metagenome (GOLD analysis project Ga0075011, IMG submission 72354) | Freshwater microbial communities from Pennsylvania, USA, analyzing microbe dynamics in response to fracking - TARM_MetaG_T_14 | ecosystem: Environmental > Aquatic > Freshwater > River...
GCGCAGTGCGATGTGCTGATCAGCACGGGCGGTGTTTCGGTGGGCGAGGAAGACCACCTCAAGCAAGCGGTGAGCGAGTTGGGCGAGCTGCAGCTGTGGCGGCTGGCCATCCAGCCAGGCAAGCCGTTGGCGTTTGGCAATGTTTGCGGCACCCCCTGGATTGGTTTACCCGGCAACCCGGCTGCGGCGCTGATTACTGCGCTTGTGGTGGCCCGGCCCTACCTGTTGGCGGCCCAGGGCTGCCGCGATGTCATGCCTCAGTCACTGCGCATTGCTGCCGGATTTGCCTGGAGTAAGGCAAACAGCCGCCGCCAATACCTGCGCGCGCGCATACAGCCTGTCGGTGGGCAGCTCAGTGCAACGCTGCATCCCAAGCAGGGCTCGGCAATGCTTACTGCCGCCTGCTGGGCCGACGGGTTGGCCATTGTTGAGTGCCAGCGCACGCTGGACGAAGGCGAGATGATCGACTTTCTGCCCTTCGACAGCCTCTTGCACTGACCCGGCTTGACCAGCGTCAAGGGCGCATAAGCGCTTGCGCCCTAGAGTGTCGGCACGCTTTTAACAGAGGGTTTCAGCATGCATCTTGTATGTCCGGCGGGCAGTCTGCCCGCCCTCAAGGCGGCCTTGCAGCAAGGTGCGGACGCGATTTATGTTGGTTTTCGCGATGACACCAATGCCCGTCATTTTGCCGGCTTGAACCTTGATGAAAAGCAGCTGGAAAAAGGCCTGCAGCTGATACGGCAGGGCGGTAAGCAGCTTTTTGTGGCGGTCAATACCTATGCCCAGCCACAAGGCTGGGCACGCTGGCAGCGAGCGGTGGACCAGGCGGCTGATTTGGGTGTGGATGCGCTGATTGCCGCTGATCCCGGGGTGCTGGCCTACGCTAGCCGGCGCTATCCCGATCTTAATTTGCACCTGTCTGTGCAAGGCTCGGCCACCAATGTCGCTGCGCTGACCTTCTATCAACAGCGTTACAACATCCGCCGTGCAGTACTGCCGCGGGTGCTGTCGCTTGCACAAGTACGTCAGGTGGCTGAAAAGAGCACGGTACCGCTGGAGGTATTTGCCTTTGGCAGCCTGTGCATCATGGCTGAGGGGCGGTGCCATTTGTCGTCCTACGTTACGGGTGAATCGCCCAACTTGTGCGGGGTCTGTTCACCGGCCAAAGCGGTCCGTTGGCAGGAAGACGCCCAGGGCCTCAGCTCGCGTTTGGGCGGTGTGCTGATCGACCGTTACGGTCCAGAAGAATCAGCCGGTTACCCGACCCTGTGCAAGGGCCGTTTTATGGTCAATGGCCAGCGTTTTCATGCTCTCGAAGAACCCACCAGTCTGAACACGCTGGATCTGATTCCGCAGTTGGCGCAAATCGGCATTGCCGCCGTAAAAATTGAGGGCCGTCAGCGCAGCCCGGCGTATGTCGAACAGGTCACCCGTGTCTGGCGTGCCGCGTTGGACGCCCACACGCAAGCACCGGCCCGCTTCAACGTATTGCCGCAGTGGCGCAGTGCGCTCGACGCGTTGTCGGAAGGCAGCCAGAGCACCCTGGGTGCTTACCATCGATCCTGGCAGTGAGGCGGTTATGAAATTAAGTCTGGGCCCTGTGTTGTTTTACTGGAGCCGTGAAACGCTTTTGAGCTTTTACGCCGATATGGCGAACGAGCCGCTCGATATCATTTACCTGGGTGAAACGGTGTGTTCCAAGCGCCGCGCGCTATCCCTGGACGACTGGCTCGGCCTGGCGCGCGAGTTGCGCGAATGCACCCGCGCCGAGCTGGTGCTGTCCGGCCTGGCACTGCTGGAGGCGGCCAGCGAGCTGTCCAGTCTCAAGCGCCTGTGCGACAACGGCGAGCTGTTGGTGGAGGCCAACGACATGGGCGCGGTGCAACTACTGCATGAGCGCGGTCTGCCCTTTGTCGCCGGCCCTGCGTTGAACCTGTACAACGCCCACGCCCTGGCCGAACTGCAGGACTGCGGCATGCAACGCTGGGTGCCGCCCGTGGAGTGTTCCGGCGCACTGCTTCGAGAATGCCTGGAACAGCTCGATCAACTGGGACGGCCAAGGCCCCAGGTTGAGCTGTTCGCTTATGGACACCTGCCCCTGGCTTACTCGGCACGCTGCTTTACCGCCCGGGCCGAGAACAAGCCCAAGGACGACTGCCAGTTCTGCTGCCAGGACTACCCCGAAGGCATCCCTCTGCTCAGCCAGGAGGGCGAAGCGCTGTTCACCCTCAACGGCATCCAGACCCTGTCAGGGCGGGTCAGCAACCTGCTGGCCGACTACGCCCAGCTGGCGGCGAATGGCATCGATTGCCTGCGCTTGAGTCCGAGAGCTGTGGGCATGGTTGAGGTGGTGCGCCAATATCACAACGTGCGTCAGGGCGGCTTGCCGCCGCTGCTGGCCGATGGCTGCAATGGCTACTGGCATGGCCGTCCCGGCATGCTCAGTGCGGAGGAGGTGGGCCTATGTTGAGCCTCGAACAGCTGGCCCTGCGCTGCGCCGACCCGTTGCTGGGCCTGGTGCGTCATGTGCCGTTCAGCGTGCAGCGCTGGGTCCTGCAGACGGCGGTGCAGCGCCTGTTTGCCGAACCGCTGGGCGATGGTTCCTTCGACCTGCTCAGCGGGCGCTGGCTGCGCCTGGAAGTCAGCGACCTCAACCTGGGCTGGTGCCTGACCAACACCCCTCAGGGCCTGCGTATGGCCAGCGCCGCGCCGGTGGATGTCAGCATCCGTGGCAACTGGCGCGAATTCGTTCTGCTTGCCAGCCGCCAGGAAGATCCCGATACCCTGTTTTTTCGCCGTCGTCTGCTGATTGAAGGCGACACCGAGTTGGGCTTGGGCATGAAAAACCTGCTCGACAGCCTGGACCCCGACAGCATGCCGCCGGCTCTATGGCGCAGCCTCTGCCGCCTGGGACAGGCCCTGAGCGCCGAGCAACGCAGCGCCCAGGCGGGTGGGGCGGTCATCTAACACCCAGCCCCAATGGCCGGCCACGGACCATGCGTAGGGTGGATGAGGCTTTACTCATCCATCAACTGCCACCCCGTGGTGGATGAACAGAGCGTCATCCACCCTACCGTGTTGCGCGGTCTCGAAGGCTGGACACAATTCGCCCCCTCTCCGCCTGGCGGGAGACGACTGCATGGATGCTGGAGGTAGGGCCGCACCCGCTCCCGGCAGGTTTGCGGCATTCACCACATCCCAGTTGATCGTGACGCAGGATGCCCAAACCGAGGGCTGGGGGGAGGGTGGAGCGATCAGTCGGATATCCCGATTGCGCCAAGGCCTTGGTGGATAAGCTGCGCGTTATCCACCCACGGGTTACTCCACCAACTTCAACTCCGGCTTATCCACTTTACGCGGCGGGAAGCGGTCGCTGGCGATCAGGCTGCTGACTTCGTTAAACAGCTTGTCGGCCTCCTCGCAGGAGAAGTCCTCACCGTAGCGTTTCTTCAGACCGTACTGACTGAGCACCAGGTGCAGATCGGCTTTTACCCCGTGCTGATCCAGGCAGCCGCGCACGCATTGCAGACGACAGCCGTCGATGGCCAGAATGGCCCGGCCGCTATTGGCCTTATTGACCAGTGAGGCAACCCGCCCGCCGACCCCGGCGATGCAGGACATCTCCGCCAGGCCGCTGCGGTCCAGGCGCACCGCCAGGGTATTGGCCAGCTGCGCGACGTTGGAGCAACCGGAGCAGGAGTAGACCAGGGGCAGTTCGGGATTGGGCATAAGGCTTTACCTCAGCAGGCAGGCTAATCGCAGTAAGTGGCCAGGCTGGCGCTGTCCAGCACCTGAATACTGCGCCGCTCCATGGCGATCAGGCCCTTGTCGATCAAGCGGTGAAGGATGCGCGAGAAGGTTTCCGGCTGGATGCCCAGCTGCGAGGCGATCAGGCGCTTGGGTACATTGAGCTGAATCGGCCCGACGCACGCGTCCTGCTGCTGGCACAGGTAGCGGGCCACGCGGCGGCTGGCGTTGGCATGGGTCAGGGTGTCGATCTCGTTAAGGCGCTGGTGCAGGCGGATGCTGAAGGCGGCCAGCAGATCCAGACAGATCTTCGGCTCAGTTTCCAGCAACTGTCGGTAGTGGGTGCCGTCGATACTCACTAGCAGGCTGTCGCGCAGGGCCGCAGCACTCACCGGGTATTTATCGACGCGACTAAACAGCAGGGCCTCGGCAAAACTCTGGCCGGCGCTGATCACCTCCACCAGTTTCTCCTGGCCCTCGGGCAGCAGGCGCATCAGTTTGATCTGGCCTTCCAGCAGCAGATAGAACCGCTCGGCCCGGTCACCCTGATGGAACAGGCAGGCAGCGCTGTCCAGCCGGCGGACGATGGCCAGGCTGCAAACTTCCTGAAAGGCCGCTTCGGGCAGCCTGCCGAATAGATGATGCTGGCGCATGGCAGCCAGGGTGCAGGCATCGGTGAGCATAGGGTACCTCCTTGGCAGCCATCCTAGGGCTGTCAAGGGCGGGTGCCCATTCCTCCGTGGCGCTACCTCGAAAGAGGCAGGTGGCGCCCATTCAACTTCTGGCGGCATACATGATGGTTAGCTGATCCATGAGCTTCAGCAGGCTGTCGCAGCTGTTGCTGATCACTGTGGGCAGGTAGCGGCCATCGGCCGACAGGCTGAAGCCGCTCTGCGAATAGCGCCAGTGCAGGTCGATCTTCTCCAGCAAGGCACGGCTCTCGGCGTCGTTGTCGGGGGCGGCTTGCAGCTCGCGCAGGGTGGTATCGAACTCGGCGACGCTCTGTGCCAGTTGCTCGCCCAGCTCGGGCAGCGGCAGGCGCCAGCTGGCGGCGACATACAGCAGGGCGATGCGCTGGCTCAGCATGCGCTGGCGTCCGCTGCGGTTGATCAGGTGCACGCTGGCTTGGCCGCTGTGCTGTTCGATGGCCTGCACCAGGGCATCGCTGGCCTCAAGCAGGGCCTGGCTGTCGGCGATCACCTGCAGCGCCTGCTCCGCCTGGGGGCGTTGCATCACCTGCAGCTGAAAGCGCTGCCAAAGGCTTTGCACCCGTGCCATGGAATCCTGCAAGGCCGGCGTGCTGGCATAGCCCTGCAAGGTCTGCAGGTTGCTGGCGAACTGCGCGAGGCTGTCGTCGAGCTGGCGGTTAGCCTGCTCGACGCGCACCTCGCTGCCGATCATCAGGTAGTTCTTGGCGATACGCTGGCTGAGCATGCGCTGCATGCCGGACAGGTTGATGGCCTCAGCCGCGTTGATAGCTGCCCAGCCGCCGGGGCTGAATAGCATCAGCAGGGCCAGCCAGGGGGCGAGTAAATGGCGTCTCATGGGCTCTCCATAGGCACGCGGCTGCCGCCGCGTGCCCCTTGCCTGAGGGTCAATAGCTGTACTGCGCCTGCAGCCACAGCTTGTCGGTATCCACGGCAAAGTCGTCTGCGTCGTAGCGGGCGGCCTTGATCAGGCCTACCAGGCCTTTAACTCCGGGGATCGGCTTGGCATAAGAGAGGTTGTACTCACTGCCGTAATGGCTGCTGCCCTGTTCGGCGCGGTAGTCGTGGTACATGCCCAGCAGGGTGCCGCCCAGCAGTGGCAGGCCGGCGCTCAGGTAGCTGTCCTTGATGCCGTCTGCCGGGGTCAACAGGAAGATGTCGGCCCAACCCTGGAAGGCATGCTTGGTTGCCAGCGGGGTCTGGAAGGCGCGGTTGTTCGGACCATTGTCGCCGCCCAGCACTTCATAACCGGCCTTGAGGGCCACGCCGGACAGGGTATAGCCCAATTCGGCCAGATAGTATTCGCTGTCCAGGTCACGGGGGTTATTCGCGTACTCGCTCTGCCGGGCGTATTCCAGGGCATAGCTGACGCCCGAGACCGCACCGTTGAGACGCAGGCCGGTGGTCTTGCTCGACTGGCTGCCGCCGGCGAGGTTGTCCAGGCCCAGGCGATACTGGTAAGCGGTGGCGGTCAGCTCCGGCATCAGCACGTACTGCGCGTTGAGCAGGTGGCTGTGGCCCTCGATATTGGCCGGGGTGGTGGTGGTGTCGAAGCGATTATCGCCAGGCCCGAAGATGGTGTTGATCGTGTCGATATAGGCGTAGCTCAGGGTCAGCCCGGTGATGGGCTTGAGCTGCAGCAGGGCGCCGTCATAGGTCTGCTCGTTCTGCCGCCAGGCCACGCCGCCGACAAAGCGCTGGTTGTCCAGGTTGATACGCTGGCGGCCGACCACGGCGCTGCCGTACTGGTGGTCGTAGCGCAGCAGCGCCTGGTTGACCTCGCTGCCGTCGGGGTCGGCCACTACCGAGTAATCGGCCTGACCATTGCGGAAGCTGTCATAGCTAGCATCGCCGATGCGGCTGACGTTATCCGCTTCGATCAGGGCAGACAGGCCATACCACTGGCCACTCTGAAAGCCGATGCGGGTGCGGATGGTCTGGGCGTTGGCGTTGTTCAGCGCGTTGTCCTGATCGACATGCTCATAGCGGTAGCGCACATCGAGGATCGGCTTGCCATCGGTAAACAGCTGGCTCAGCGGCTCCTGAGCATAGGCGCCAGGGGCGCAGGCCAACAGGGCGAGGGCCAGGGGGTGCAGGGAACGCTTCATGGTCATGCCTCATCAGATGGAATCTGCGGGCAACTTAAGCGGGCTAAGCGCAGCGGAGCTTGATTGTTATCAAGATGGCGGAAAAACAATGGGGTAGACGGCATGAAGCGCAGCGGATAGGGGGCGGAAAATAAGAGAAAGACAAGGATTTACTGAGGAGTTAATCGTGGTCTGTCCCCTTTACCTTTTTATGGGGCGTTTTGCTCAAGCTGGAATATGGTGGGGTGATTAGTGTAGGAGCCAGCTTGCTGGCGATGCCCTTGCTGTCGCCAGGCAGCCGCCGCTCCAGGCGGCTTGCTGCATTTCCTCCATCCGTGGAGGTCACAAGCTGGCTGCTACAGGTTGGGTGTGTTTTAAGATCGTGTGCGGTGGGGTTGTTTTGGTTTTTTGAGTCACGGTCGTGCAGGCGGCGGTCGAGTCCCCTTCAGGAGGCCGAGCGCAATCACCGCGTAAGGGGTTGAGCGGCATGGATGCCGCGAGAGCCGCGATGGGCCATGGATGGCCCTTGGCGGCGTGCCCCTGGAGTGGTGGTGGAGCGAGGGAAGTTGAGCGTAGCGAAACCCGGATGATGGGGTGGCCTTCTTTTTGGTAACTTTTTCTTGGCCAAACAAGAAAAAGTTACTCGCCCGTGAGGGGCGAAAAGCAAGCGTGCGGTACACGCGGTAACGGGTTGTGCCGCGTTTTCAGGTAATAGGCATATAGCGGCGGTGCGGCCACTATTTTTTGCCCTCTCCCCGGCCCCTCGGCTTTGGCATCCTGCGTCGCGATCCACAGGGATGTGGTGAATGCCGCAAACCCGCTAGGAGCGGGTGCGGCCCTACCTCCTGCATCCATGCAGTCGTCTCCCGCAAGCGGGCGAGGGGAGAGGTGGTGCGGCTCGTTTTGGTTGGTGGCCTGGGGTGTTGGCGTCGTGCCTGTGTGCGCAGGCGGTGCGGGCGGCGCAGCCTACGGATTTGCGTTAGGGCAAATTCTCCAACGCCCATACCGCCGCCTCAACCCGCGAGCGCAGTTGCAGGCTGTTGAGCAGGTTCTTCACATGCACCTTGACCGTGCCTTCGGTGATGCCCAGTTTGCGGCCGATCATCTTGTTGCTGTTGCCCTTGGCGATCAGGCGCAGGACTTCCTTTTCCCGCTTGGTCAGGCTGGAGGCCTGCGCTTGTTGAGCGTGGCGCGGGCGTTCGCGGATGGCTTCGGCGAGCATCATGGCCAGCTCCGGGGTCAGGGCCATGCGCCCGTTCGCAGCCTGGCGGACCTGGTCGGCGAGCAGGTCGGGGTTCATGTCCTTGAGCAGGTAACCGTCGGCGCCGTTGCGCAGGGCTTCGAGCACGTGGTCCTGATCGTCGGAGACGGTGAAGATCAGGATGCGTGCGTCGATGCCGGCTTCGCGCATTTTGCGCAGGGTTTCCAGACCGTCCATGCCGGGCATGTTGAGGTCCATGATGACCAGGTCCGGCTCCAGTTCGGCGGCCAGGCGCAGGGCGTCTTCGCCGTTGCCGGCTTCGCCCACGGGCTGCAGGTCGTCTTCCATTTCCAGCAGGTCACGCAGACCGCGGCGCATCAGCGGGTGGTCGTCGACCAGCAGGATGCGGATGATTTCGTCACTCATGCTCAAACAGGCTCCAGGGTAATGCTGCGGTAGGCCGGCAGAAAGCTCAGGACTACTCGGGTGCCGCCCAGGGTGCGGCGGCCGATATGCAAGCTGCCGTGCAGGCTGCTGGCGCGTTCACGCAGGATGGTCAGGCCGTAATGGCCAGCGGGGCTGACGGTGTCGGCGATGCCGATGCCGTCATCTTCGATACTGATCAGAATCTGTCCGGTGCCTTCCTGATGCAGGTCGAGCCAGCAGTGGCCGGCCTGGGCGTGCTTGAGCACGTTGCTCAGGGCTTCGCGGACGATCTGCAGGCAGTGAATTTCTTCATTGGGGCTGAGCGGGCAGGGGTCGAGGCGGTAGTCCAGGTGGATCTGCAGGTTGGCATGCTGGGCGAACTCACGGCAGGTGGCTTCCACGGCGGGCTTGAGGCCGGGCTGGTCGACACGGATGCGGAAGGTGGTGAGTAACTCGCGCAGTTGGCGGTAAGCGGCGTTCAGGCCCTGTTCGATCTGCCCCAGGGTGGCCTGCTGCTCCTCGGTACTGACGCCTTTGCTGACCTGGCGCTTGAGTTTGGCCAGTTGCAGCTTCTGCGCCGACAGCGACTGGGCCAGGGAGTCGTGCAGCTCACGGGCGATCACCGTGCGTTCTTCCATCAGGGCCAGGCGTGCTTGTTGCTGGCCGAGCTGGGCCAGGCCGAGGGAGGCAGCGAAGAGGTCGGCGAGGGTGGTCAGCAGCTGTGCCTGCCAGTCCTGCAGGGGCTGGTCGGCGACTTGCTCAAGGCGCAGGGAGCCATATTCGCTCAGGCCTGAACGCATGTAGAAGCTGCGCAGGCGGTTGCCGCTGATCAGGGCTGCGCCGCTCTGGCCGGGGCAACTGGCGCAGTCCGGCATGCTGCAGTAGTCCGGCGCCTTGGGCCCGCTGGAGCTGAAAACGCTGTGGCTGGAGGGTTCATCGGGCTGGTTCAGGCACAGCGTCAGGGGGCCGCATTGCAGGGCCTGCTGGACATCACCGAGCAGCTGACCCATCAGCCGTTCCGGTTCGGCCGGCTGGCTATAGAGCAGGCGTGCGCAGTTAAACAGCAGGTTGAGACTGGCGTTGCTCTGCTGCAGGGCCGCGGTCTTGTGATCGACCTTGCGCTCCATCTCGGCATAGAGGTCGGCCAGTTCATGATTCATCTGGTTGAGGGTGCGCGCCAGCAGGCTCAGTTCAGTGTCGCCGCTGATTTTGACCTGGCCGCTGAAATCGCCACGGCCGATGCGCTGGGCCAGGGCGGTAAGGGTGCGCAGGGGTGTGGCCAGGTTGTTGTGCAAGCCGTAGATCAGCACGAAGGCGATCAGCACGATGACGAACAGGGTACTCACCTGTAAGCCGCGGATAATCTCCAGCTTGCGCTCGCTGGCCTCCTGCAGGGCGAGGACGAAGCGGTCAAGCTCCTCAACAAACAACGGCACCTCGGCGCGGTACTGCTGCAGGGCCGGCGGCTGTTGGTCGAGTAGCGGGCGCATGTGTGTCTGCCAGTGCTGGCGCACCCGTTCGTGGTGTTCACCCAGGGCGTGTCTGGCGTGTCGGCTGAGCGCCAGGCGCACGGAGCTGGAGCTCAGGGTGCGTTCCAGGCGGCGGATGGGTTCATCCAGAGATACGGCCTCATCATCCTGCGCCAGCACAGCCAGGCGATAAGCCTGCATGCGCAGGCTGCCAGCCTGGTTGATGGCTTCGGCATCGCCCCCCAGTGCATCGGCCAGGTACAGGCCGATCAGCATGCTGAACAGGCTGGCGGAAATGATCAGGACGAAAGCCACCAGGGTGTTGAATACGATGGAGTGGCGTGGGGTATCGCCGCTGATTGAGGGGGCGCTATCGGGCATGGGTATCGGGCCAGAATGTGGAGTTGCCAGTGTGGTCGTTGCCGGGTGCTTTGCAAAGCCTTTGACGCCTATCCAGGGCGGGCTACCTCCAACGTTCTGGGGTTAGCCAAAGGCTTACGGATGGATATGGCTTTATGTCGTATGTTGCTGATTTTAATGGGTTTTATAGCAAGATTTGGAGATACCTCTAAAGGAGTAGAGTGCGTCTGAAGCACATTTCTGCCACCTGCGGCTATTGATCTAAGTCAAGTTTGACGCGGCCTTCTGCACTCACTGTGCACCCAGGCCCGCCACCTCAGTTGATTCTGGCGGGTTCATTACCTGCCAGAGGATGTGCCATGGGCAATATCGACAAATGGGACGTGGAGAACCCGGAGTTCTGGGATTCCAGCGGCAAGAAGATCGCCAACCGCAACCTGTGGATTTCCATCCCCAGCCTGCTGATGGGCTTTGCCATCTGGCTGATGTGGGGCGTGGTCACGGTGCAGATGATCAACCTGGGCTTTCCCTTTGAGCCGGCCCAGCTGTTTACCCTGACTGCCATCGCCGGCCTTACTGGCGCCACTTTGCGTATTCCCGCCTCGTTCATGATTCGCATCGCGGGCGGGCGAAACACCATCGTCCTGACCACCGCGTTGCTGATGATTCCCGCAGCGGGCGCCGGCCTGGCCCTGCAGGACCCGAACACCCCGCTCTGGGTGTTCCAGTTGCTGGCCTTTCTCTCCGGTATTGGCGGCGGCAACTTCGCCTGCTCGATGAGCAATATCAGCGGCTTCTTTCCGAAGAACCAGCAGGGCCTGGCCCTAGGCCTGAACGCCGGCCTCGGTAACTTCGGCGTGACCACCATGCAGATCCTGATTCCTCTGGTGATGACTGCCGGGGTATTCGGTGCCATGGCCGGTGTGCCCATGGAGCTGCTCAAAGACAGCGGCACCCTGATCGGTAAAATCCCCGCTGGTACCGACACCTGGATTCAGAACGCTGGCTGGGTGTGGCTGCTGTTTCTGGTGCCGCTGGCCTTCGCCGGCTGGTTCGGCATGAACAATCTGCTGCCGATCACCCCCAACCCAGGCAACCCATTGGGCGCCTTTGGCAAGGTTCTCGGTCTGTATGGCGTGGGCTTTATCGGCGCCGGTATCGGCCTGTACCTCTACCTGCCTGCGCCCATGGGCCTGGGCGTACTGAATATGTGGCTGGCGCTGCTGCTGACCATGGTCATCACCCTGGCCATGCTGCGTGCCCTGCCAGGCAGCATCCAGACCCATATCAAGCGTCAGTTCAGTATCTTCAGCGACAAGCACACCTGGTCGATGAGTGTGCTGTACATCCTCACCTTCGGCTCCTTTATCGGCTTCTCCATGGCTCTGCCACTGTCGATCACGGTGATCTTCGGCTTTATGAACGAAGTGGCCGCTGACGGTACTGTCATCCGGGTGGCCAACCCCAATGCGCCGAGTGCTCTGACCTATGCCTGGATCGGCCCCTTTATCGGCGCCCTGATTCGCCCACTGGGCGGCTGGATCAGCGACAAGGTAGGCGGTTCCATCGTCACCCAGGTGATCTCGGTGGTGATGGTCGGTGGTTCGGTAGCGGCTGGCCTGGTCATGCAGCAGGCCTACAACGCGGCTCAGCCTGAGCAGTACTTCTTTATGTTCCTGCTGCTGTTCCTCGTGCTGTTCGCTGCCAGCGGCATCGGCAACGGCTCCACCTTCCGCACCATCGGCGTGATCTATGACCGCGAGAAGGCCGGCCCGGTACTGGGTTGGACCTCGGCGGTGGCCGCCTATGGCGCCTTCGTTGCCCCCATCGTGATTGGCGAGCAGATCAAGGCCGGTACTCCGGAAGTGGCCATGTACGGCTTCGCGGTGTTCTACGCGCTGTGCATGGTTCTCAACTGGTGGTTCTACCTGCGCGCCAATGCCTACGTGAAAAACCCCTGACAGTGAGCAAGGAGTAAGACCGTGAAAATCATGCTGGCTTACGACAATTCGCGTAACGCGAAAAGAGCGCTGCAGATGACCCTGGATATGTTCAAGCCGCTGCAGCCGCTGATCATTTTGATTGGCGTGGTGGAGGACTCGCTGGATACCAGCAGCGCCTCCACCGGGCTGTACGAACAGCAGAAGGGTGAATTTCGCAGCTTTTTGCGCGCCGCCGCCGACGAGGTGGGGCGCCAGGGCCTGGACGCCGAGGTGATTCTGGCCGAGGGCGATGCCCGCAAGATGATTCTCAAGGCGGCCGAGCACAAAAAGCCGGACCTGCTGGTGATCGCCCGTCATAGCAACGAGCCCGACGGCGGTTTTATTTCGCGCTCCCTCAACCTGTTGGTCGACGAGCTGGATTACATGACCTTCGGCAGCGTCAGCGCCTTCCTCGCCCGGCGTGCGCCGTGCCCGGTGCTGATCCAGGCCTGCCCTTGAGTAGTAAGGACGTGCACTTATGAAAGTCTCGACACTGTTTAAATGGAAGCAACCGGAAGTGCGTGCCCTGCACCTGACCTGGATCGCTTTCTACATTTGCTTCTTCGTCTGGTTCGGCATGGCGCCGCTGGCTTCCAGTATGCTGAAAAGCGTCAACTGGCTGACTCCGGAAGACCTCAAGCTGTTTGCGATTGCCAACGTGGCCCTGACCATTCCGGCGCGCATCATCGTCGGCATGGC
>Ga0075011_10001472_pt1 | contig 12674 bp, 11 predicted proteins | sample TARM_MetaG_T_14_FD_72354 | JGI IMG/M metagenome (GOLD analysis project Ga0075011, IMG submission 72354) | Freshwater microbial communities from Pennsylvania, USA, analyzing microbe dynamics in response to fracking - TARM_MetaG_T_14 | ecosystem: Environmental > Aquatic > Freshwater > River...
GCTTCGCGGTGCGCTCATCAGATAACCACCAACAATCCCGAGGAAAATATGAGTGAAGAAACTCCCAAATGCCCGAACTGCGACAGTTCGGAGCACGTCGTATTGGTCAATACAACCCAGAAAATCGGAACGGCAGTCGGCGGAGTAGCCGGTGGCGCAGCCGGATACTGGGGTGCGTCCTCAGGTGCGGCTACCGGAGGTGTCATCGGTTCGGTTGTTCCGGTCATCGGTACAGGCATCGGCATCCTCGCCGGAGGCCTGGCCGGAGCCCTTGCCGGCTTTTTCGCCGGATCAGCCGTAGGCAACCAGGTCGGCGAGCACATCGACCGTCACATTATCAGCGAATGGCGCTGCAATCAGTGTGGCACTGAATTCGAAACATAAAAGGAGAAAACAATGAGAGACTTTTGGACCTTTATCGGCGGCGTGGCCGTCGGCATCCTGGCCGTAACCGGTGTTTTCGCTATGGAAGACGGTGACAAGCCGTTTTCTGTCGAACACGATGAGAAGGAGGCGGCTGAACTGGGAGATGAAAATGAAGAGCAATCTGATGATGACGGTAGGTTGATCGTCAGGGCCTCGTAACTGATAAGGGTCGCTGGCGAAGTGCTGGCGGCTCTTTTTTTCAGAGTTTAGGAATTGAAAATACGAAAATCGATAACTAGAGCTGAGCGCCAAAAGCCTTGACGGAATTAAACCCACGACCTCATGAATGCCATTCTTGAGGCCGGCCAACTTGTAAGATTATCTAACGCAACAATGATAGAGGACTTATTCTCCGCCAAGCCTGTTCGGAACGCACTGTAGCAAGGTGGCAGGCGCGGGATGTCATTGGTTTTGCATGCGCCGGGGAAAAAGCGGACACATGGCGGACACGGGAAAATGTCCCGCAACCATTTAATCAGCCCGCCTAACCCCAATGGTTGGGCAATTCCCCTGACCGAAGCCATAAAAAAACAAGCCATCGAAACAAGGACTGTAGTCGTCAATTGCGCTCTATTTCCTCCCCCAAAGCTCTTTTCGGCTTCCGGGGCTTTTCAATTCGAAGGGAATGTGTCATTGTTGATGTTACTGGCTATGGTTTTCGGATTGAGTCTACTTTTGTCCAATTGAAGGCACATCCGAGATTCCGGTGACGAAACAGCTCAACGAGAGCTATTCCGAACCGGAGGTAAACAAGGGGTAAGCCCCCGATGACACAAACAAACATTCTCCCCCTGTGGTAATTATAACCACCACCGTTTAGAGGAACAGTCACAGGGGAAGACGTAACTATTTGTTCCGCCAGTGGAGGGAGTCGACATACTTCGTACAATTCGCACGGCAACGTAAATCGATCGGTATTCCCCCGGAATTAACCCGTATCGCGACGTAAGTCGTTCGTGACATTGTATCGGAATGATGCTCGGCACCCTGCGTAAAGCACCTCTGGCCGCACAGGAACACTCCACCAGACACCCATAGGGTCTTGGCCCGCAGAGCGAAAAGGACACACCCCTGTCCTCGCCTCTCCGCATACCCTCTGGTCGGAACCTTCCCCCGCATCCATCCGATGGGACTTCGGGTCCTTGCCGAACCGGCGACCCACGCTCCCGCCGTCCGCGAATTGGACGATCCGACGTCAACGAAGCTATCTCGAGAACACCCGGGACATCCGCCTGCGCGGACGGGCTTGTTCATTCCGCCTCGACGCGACCGCGCCGTGCGCTGAAGTCGAGATATGGATAATCTTCCAAATGTACAAATAGTTAGGAGGTTACAGTGGGCAGCATATCAGGTCTGTTAGTGACGGTCCGGACAGCCAAACAAGGCGCCGAGATGGTCACCAGCAAACATGGCGCACCGTATCTGGCCGAAATTTCCACTTTGCGCATTCACCCGGACGACCTCAGTTCCGTGGGCGTGAAAGACGGAGATCCCGTCATGCTGGTCAGCCCGCATGGCGAAGTGAAGGTAACCTGCAAGGGCGCGGAAGTGCCGCAGGGTCTCTTCTTCCTGCCCCTCGGGGCGGTGGCGAACACCCTTTTCAGCGCGTGGAGCACCGAGGAATCGGGCGTTCCCAACTGGAAGAGAATCCAGGTGTCCATCACCCCCTGCGACGAATGTTCCGGCAAAAACACCCCGGACCAAGGAGCGGACAAATGACGAAAAAACATGAAAACGTGGTCTGCACCTTTTGCGGTTGCCTCTGCGACGACCTGGAGGTGGAAGTGCAGGACAACACCATCACCGCAGTCAAGAAAGCCTGCGCAATAGGCCGGAACAAGTTCCTGCATGCGACCTCGGAGCCGCCTGCGTCAAGCGTCAACGGCAAGAACGCCAGCATCGACGAGGCCATCGAGGAAGCGGCGCGCATCATGAGCCGGGCCCGCAATCCCCTGGTCTACGGCCTGAGCAGCACCACCTCTGAGGCGCAACGTGAGATGGTCGAGATCGCCGAAATCACCAGGGCCAACCTCGACAACTGTTCCTCCTACTGCCACGGCCCCGGCGTGCTGGCCCGCCAACAGACCGGACTGGTCTCCTGTACTTTGGGCGAGGCCAAGAACCGGGCGGACCTGGTCATCTACTGGGGCTGCAACCCGGTCGAGGCCCACATGCGCCACCTGAACCGCTATTCCCTCCAGCCCAAAGGGTTATTCATGCCCGAGGGCCGCAAAGGGCGCAAGGTCGTAGCCATTGACATCCGCCCCACACCAACCACCAAGCGGGCAGACCTCTTCCTGCAGGTCGAACCCGGCAATACCTTCGAGATAGCCTCCACCCTACGCGCCCTGATCAACGGAGTTGAGATGGAATTCCCGGAAGGGCAGGACTCCATCGCTGGCGTGCCCGTGGAATCCTGGCGTGAAGTGATCGAAATGATCAAGGCGTGCAAGTACGGCGTACTCTTCTTCGGCCTGGGCGTGACCCAGTGCCGCAACACGGACATCAACGTCGAGCAGGTGGCCCGACTGGTCCAGGACGCCAATCGGCACACGCGGTTTTCCGCCGTGGCCATGCGCGGCCATGGAAACGTCAATGGTGCCAACCAGGTCATGTCCTGGCTGACCGGCTATCCCCTGGCCGTGAACTTCAGCAGGGGCTTCCCCCGGCACAATCCGGGCGAGTACAGCGTGCTGCCCATGCTGGCGCGCAAGGAGATCGACGCCGCCCTCATCGTGGCCACCGACCCCGGCGCGCACCTTCCCAAGGACGCGGTGGATTTCCTCAAAACCATTCCCGTCATCCACCTCGATCCACATCGCAACATGACCACGCCCTGGGCTTCGGTGGTCATTCCCGTGGCCCCTGTCGGCGTGGCCGCGGCCGGCACCTTCTACCGCATGGACAACGTCCCGCTGCGTCTGAAAAAGCTGGTGGACTCTCCTTACCCCTCGGATGAGGAAGTCCTGAAAACCATGAAGGAGAAGATCAATTATGCTGCGAATAACTAATGGCCAAGTCCACGACCCGACCAACGGCCTCAAGGGCGAGGTGCGGGACGTGATCATCGACGGCGGGACCATCGTCTCCTCCGAAGGCATGCCGCAGGGACAGTTGGATGAGATGGAGACCATCGACGCCACGGGCTGCGTCGTCATGCCGGGCGGTGTGGACATCCACAGCCATATAGCCGGAACCAAGGTCAACAACGGGCGCATCCTCTGCCCCGAGGAACACAGCAGCCACGTCTCATCCAGCACCCCGCTCACCCGGGCCGGATGCGGCCTGAGCGTGCCCACCACCCACCGGACGGGCTACCTCTATTCCATGCTGGGCTACACCACCGCCTTCGAGGCCGCAGTCCCGCCCCTGGAGGCCCGACACGCCCATGAGGAGTTGCAGGACCTGCCCATGCTGGACAAGGGATGCTACACGGTCATGGGCAACAACCACCTGATCATGAAGGTCCTGAGCGACACCGATCCGGTGCGCCGCAAAGAGCGGCTGCACGAGCTGGTTTCCTGGCTGCTCAAAGCCAGCCGGGGCTATGCCGTGAAGGTCGTCAACCCCGGCGGCGTGGAGGACTGGAAATGGAACATGGGCGCGGCCGACCTCGACACCCCCACTCCACCCTTCGGAGTGACGCCGAGGCAGATCGTCTCCGCCCTGGCCGAGACCGTGGACGAGCTTAAGCTCCCCCACTCCCTGCACCTGCACTGCAACCACCTGGGCGAGCCGGGCAACCTGGAAACCACCCTGGCCACCATGCGCACCCTGGAGGGACACCGCACCCACTTCACCCATCTGCAATTCCACTCCTACGGCAAGACGTCCAAGGGCGGCTTCACCTCGGGAGCGGCGGAGATGGCCGAATACTTCAACCAACGCCCGGAGTTCACCTTCGACGTCGGGCAGATCGTGTTCGGACCGACCCTGACCATGACCTCGGACGCGCCCATGGAATACCACCTGCACCAGATGCGGGGGGCCAAATGGGCCAGCGGCGACATCGAGATGGAGAGCGGGGCGGGCATCGTACCCATCACCTACAGTCCCGGCGTGCTGGTCAACGCCATCCAGTGGGTCGTGGGGCTTGAGCTCATGCTTCTGATCAAGAACCCCTGGCAGGTCGTCCTGACCACGGACCACCCCAACGCGGGCCCGTTCACCGCCTACCCGGAGATCATCAAGCTGCTCATGGACAAGGACTACCGCCAGTCCTGGATCGAAAAGCTCCACCCGCGCGTGCGGAGGCACTCCTGCCTCTTCGACCTCGACCGCGAGTACACCCTCGACGAGATCGCCGTGATCACTCGGTCCGGCCCCGCCAGGGCCTTGGGCCTGAAGAACAAGGGACAGATCGGGATCGGCGCCGAGGCCGACGTGGCCATCTACCGGATCGGCGACGACAAGCGCACCATGTTCAATACCCCGGCCTACGTCATCAAGCAGGGCGAGGTGGTCGTATGCGACGGCGAGATAGTCCGGACCATCCAGGGCAGGACTCTGAGCGTGGCCCCGGAAGGGGGCGAGCGGCTTGACGACGAACTGGCCGACACCTTCGACGGCTACTACACCGTCAAGCTGGCGAACTACATGGTGGAAGACGAATATCTCGACAGACCGGAGGTTGTTCCATGCGGATAAATAATGTTGAAATCGTGGACACCTTTGCCGAGGCCTTTCCCATGGCCGCCACACGGGTGACCATCACGGCAAAAAATGAAAAATGGGCCATGGAAGCGGCCCTGGCCGCCACCGGATTCGCCACCTCGGTCATCGGCTGCGGCATCGAGGCCGCCATCGACGGCGTCTCGCAGCAAACCCCGGACGGCCGTCCCGGGCTGGACTGCCTGTTCTTCGGCATGTCCGGGGACGCCCTGGAAAAGCAGATGCTCAAGCGCATCGGCCAGGCCATCATGACCACCCCCACCACCGCCTGCTTCGACGGCGGGGTGGATGAATGCGAGGCGGACCGGCGCGAGCCCCTGAAACTGGGCGGCAAGATCCGCTACTTCGGGGACGGGTTCCAGGCCAGCAAAGTGATCGGCGATTCGCGCTACTGGCGCATCCCGGTCATGGAGGGCGAATTCATGATCCAGGAATCCTTTTCCATGGTCAAAGGCATCGGCGGCGGCAATTTCATGATCCTGGCCGAGTCCGACGACGCGGCCCTGGAAGCGGCCGAAGCCGCCGTGGAAAGCATGCGCGAAGTGCGCGGCGTGGCCCTGCCGTTCCCCGGCGGGATCGTGCGTAGCGGCAGCCAGGTGGGTTCACGCTACGCCTTCCTGCCCGCCTCCACCAACGTGGCCTTTTGCCCGACCATCCGCAGCCGCGTGCCGCAGACCGTCCTGCCCCCGGGCACCAACTCCGTGTTGGAGATCGTCATCGACGCCCTGACCTACGACCAGGTGGCCGAGGCCACCCGGGTGGGCGTCCGGGCGGCCTGTCTCCCCGGAGTGCTGCAGATCACCGCAGGCAACTATGGCGGCAAGCTCGGCAAGCACCACTTCCATCTCCGTGAACTGCTCGGCTGATGGCGTTCGCAGTACAACCAAAAGTAATTGGAGCCAAGTCATGAATACAAGAATTCAACTGACTCTTCGCACGACGCCCGAGATGCCGGTGGAAGCGGAAGCCCTGCTTCCCGAAATGATGACAGGCAAGAGCGTGGCGGAAATAGAGTCCCTGCCCCTGCAGGTGGGCAACTGCACGGAGACGGTCGGTGACCATTTCCGGGTGGAAATAAGTGAAACCCCTTCAGACGAGCCGAACGACGGCCCTGCGGGCCTGGAGTTGACCGGCGACCTCACCCGGTTCAAACACATCGGCGAGTCCATGTCCTGCGGAACCCTGACCGTCAACGGTCCGGTGGGCTTCCACGCGGGGGCCAAGATGAGCGGCGGCGAACTGACCATCAACGGCACCGCCGGAGACTACCTGGGTGCCATGATGACCGGCGGTACAATCGTGGTCAACGGCAACGCGGGCCATTTCGCGGGCTCGGCCTACCGGGGATTCTCCCGGGGCATGGCCGGAGGAACGATCCTGATCAACGGCAACGCGGGCAACCTGACCGGGGCGAGAATGCGCCGAGGCATCATTGCGGTGCGCGGGACCTGCGGCGATCTGGCCGGATTCTCCATGGGTGCGGGCACCGTGCTCATCGGCGGCGAAACCGGAGTCCGGGCCGGAGCGAACATGGTCCGGGGCACGGTCATCCTGCTGACCCCGCCCGAGAGCATCATGCCCACATTCCGGTACGACTATACGGGACGGCCGCCCTACTGGCCGCTCCTGCATTCCTCCCTGTCCGAAGCCGGATGGAAGGCACCGGAAACCATGGGCCAGGCCGTATTCAAACGGTACAGCGGCGACTTCAACGAAGGAGGACGCGGCGAACTCCTGTTGCTCTCCTGACTACCATGAACCCGTAACAATATTGCGTGCTAACAGATTGGACCTGGGATTCCGGCAACACCCCAGCCACATCGGCACCGGAATCCCTGCCATCCCCCAACCCCAGGTGACGCCTTCGGCATCGCCTAAAGCGTCCCGGCGGCCACAACCGCCGGGGCGCTCCCTTTCCGCTACCAGCGGGCCAAAAGAGCGGGCATGGTCTCGGGGCTTTCCTGCGACAGCAGCAGGGCGAAAAGTGCTCCGGCCGTCAAGTCCGCCGTGGTGCCGGGATTGTAGAGTCGATTCTCGTCCCGGGTCAGGCGGTCGAATTCCTCCACGGCCCGACGCCCCTCTTCGGTGAAGACGCCGCCCAGCGCAATCGCCCCCGCCGCCTTGGCCGAGATGGACCGGGCCGTCTCCATATCCGTCTTCCTGGCGATGTCCGTATCGGGCACCGAGGCCAGGATGGTCAGGTAGGTCTGGACTACGGCCTGGGACAGGGGATGTCCTTCGTCGAGCAGTCGCTTGATCCCGGCGCAGCCCATGTCGAAAACCAACTCGAAATCCGTGACGTACTGCGCGGCCAGGGTATCCCGCTCACGGGCCAGCCCCATGGCCTCGCGCAAGGTCATGTCCACTTCCGTGTCGCGGATGTCGCCTTCTTCCACGGTTTCCATGCCGTGGGGGGCGGCCTTGACGATGGAGGCGAATGTCAGACGGGCATCCTCCACAGAAAGTTCCGCCAGCACCCGGCCCAGTGAAGCCCGCAGTTCCGACGCCCCCCCCAGGGAGGCCGCCTTGGCCAGCGGGGCCAGCATGAGCAGGATACCCACGTTGGTATTCACCCCGGCCAGGGTCTTGGTGTGGTCCGCGCCGTCGCGGATCATCTCTCCCACCGAGGAAGTCGAGGCGGAGGCAAAGGCCGGGCCGATGGCAGCGGCGCTGACCAGGAACTGTTCGATGCGCAGCCCCGAACAATCCCTTGTCCGGGTAACATTGCCCGGCTTTTCCGCCAGGACTTCGAAAATACAGGCTATCTGAGCCGCCCAGGAAATCCATTCATCGCTACACGGGGTCATCCCATCTCCTTGAATCGGCTGTTTCGCCGTCGATTTTTTAGTGTCGAAACATGACAGATCGTCAGGGATCGAGTCAAGGCAATGGGGATTGACGCGGCCATTGTATTCACCTACTCAAAAAAACGTGAAATGAAGCGAGTCGAGCGAGCGGCCGCACGAGTTTCACAAGGTTATGCCAGGCCAAAGGCCATCCCGACCAGTTCGGGATGGCCTTTTTTTTGTTCACAAGCAACCAAGGAGGAAACCATGTTGGGCAAAGTGCTCATCCTCGTCGCCTATATCTCAGCCATGCTTGGGCTCGGGCTTTTCATACGGGGCAAAGTCAAGGATACGCCAACCGAGTATTTCCTGGCCGGACGACGTCTCGGGCTATTCGTCCTGGTGGGCTCCATGGCCGCCACCAACTTTAGCGCCTTCACCGTGTTCGGCGCGTCCGGGGCGGGCTACTTGCACGGCCTGGCTTTCTTCCCGATCATGGGATTCGGCACCGGCTTCATGGCCCTGAGCTTCTGGCTCATCGGCATACGCATCAATCGCCTGGGCAGACTGCATGAACTGGTTACCCCTTCGGAACTGGTCCAGCACCTGTACGGCAATCGGTTTCTCTCAGGCCTCTTCGCCCTGGTGATGATCGTGTTCACCATCCCCTACCTTGCCCTGCAACCCATGGCGGGCGGATACGTGCTCAACCAACTCGTCGGCCTGCCCCAGGCGGCAGGCGCGGGCATCGTCACGTTGATCATCCTGCTCTACACCCTGCGCGGCGGCCTGCGTTCCGTGGCCTGGACCGACACCTTGCAGGGACTGATCATGATCGTCATGCTGGCCGCCGCCCTCATCATGGCCGCCAACCATCATGGCGGGTTCACGGCCGCCATGGGGAAGGCCCTCCAGGCCGAGCCGGAGCTCTTCTCGCGACCGGGCGGACTGGGCAAGTTCGGGCCGGGCATCTGGCTCTCCTACATCCTGCTGTGGTTCTTCTGCGACCCCATGTTCCCGCAGCTCTTCCAGCGGTTCTACACGGCCAGGGACGAACAGGCCCTGTCGCGGACCATGCTCCTGTACCCATTGATCTGCACCGTGGTCTTCGCCATGCCCGTGTTCCTGGGCGTTTTGGGACGGATCGATTTCCCCGGCCTGCACGGCAAGGAGGCGGACACCATCGTCCCCCTGCTCATGACCAACATCGGCGGCGACGTCATGGGCTCCCTCGTCCTGACAGCGGGTCTGGCCGCCCTCATGTCGACCATGGACTCCCAATTGCTGACCCTGTCGTCGATCTTCAGCCGCGACGTGTATCCCTTCTTCGCCGGCGGACGCCGAGGGTCGGCCACGGTCGGCCGCGTCTTCGTCTGTTGCCTGGCCCTGGCCGGATACGCCATGGCGATCAACCCTCCCGGCAGCATCCTGAAGATCGCCACCCAGACCTTTACCGGACTGGCCGTTCTCTTCCCCACTGTCTTCTGCGGTCTGTACCTGGAACGCCCCCGCTCCCAACCAGCCATGGCGTCCATCCTGGCCGGTGAAGCGGCCATGCTCTGGTTCTCCCTGGCCGACCCCGGCAGTCTGCCTGTCCTGCCCGCCATCCCGGTCATGGCAATTGCCTTTTTCACGTACTTTGCGGCCCATCTACTCACCGGCGCGACCTTTGCCTGGCAATGGAGTGGCACATCTCTGAAATGGGCCACGACCTTCGGCATACTCTTTCTCGGCGGCTGTGATTACTGGCAATGGAACGACGTCACCCCACTCTTCTTCGGCCTCCCCGGGTGGATATGGTACTTCGTGCTGCTCAGCCTCCTCCAAACCATCTTGATGTGGCGGATGAGTCGAAAAAAATAAATCTCGGAACAACAAATAGTGATTGACTGTCCAGTCAACATACTAGCCCTGAATAACAACACTCTTTGCATGCAGTAGTCATAGTAAATAAAAAGAAACTATGCAAAACGAGTAACCAAAAGCATACCAGGTTGACTAATGAACGAGAAAATGCGTTATACAAAGCGTGGACAGTTTTAATATTGTTTTGCATTAGCCTTAACAAAATATCAAAATACTATAAAACTTTCACGCGATACAGATGAATGCTTGACCGGTTTTGCCGGAAAAGATCAAGAGAAGGCCATACCCTTAGCCTACATATCGCCCCTTTCCGCAGGTTTATAAGCACCACCGTCAAGAGGAACGGTTGCGGAAATGGGGGACACAAATCGTTCCGCCAGTGGAAGGAGTCGCCTCGGCCATAATATACACAGTTATCTCTATAGCGTTTCGCAGGTGCCGCCATGCATATGCATGGTCCATCCAGAATTTGAGACAGTAGGAGACTACAATGACGTTGTATAAAAAAATGATCGACGAGGCAGTTGGCGCAACCCTGGCAGTTTATGGAGTAATCAAGGAGAAAAGAGGCGGCGAGTTCAAGCTTACTGACTGTAAGCCGTACGTCGACGCGGTCAACAAGATGACCGCCGGAGAGGGGCAGTCCCAGGAAGTTATCGACCTGCATGTTCAGTCCGTCAACGCTCACTATGACATCCTGTGCAGCCTGACCGACACGATCCGTCCCGAAGACGACCCGTTCGTCGAACATTACCAGACCCCGCCCATCCTCGAAATCCTTTGCGAGGAAGATGCGGAATTCAAGAAGTCCCTGGACGCATTCATTGACGCCATCGCCGCCAACCAGTCCCTGGTCGGCCTCGAGGCGGTCCGTCGCTACGGCGGCATGTACGGCCTGACCTGTGTTGTGGACTTCGCCCTTTCCTGCGGCTCGGTTTCCAACCTGGTCAACCGCATCCTCAACACCCTGGACATCCCGGGTGACCACAAGAAAACCATCCTGTCGGCCAAGTCCTGGGGCATGAACACCTCGTACGGCTCCGGCGCCGCTTTCCGTGCCGCCATGGAATCCGGCAAGACCGCTGCCGAGGCCGAAGCTGCCGAAGTGGCCATGATGCAGTTCATCTACCGCGAGCCCTGCAAGGCCCAGGCGGAGATCATGGACGGCCACAACCTGGGCGGCCACGGCGGCCATTCCTCGTTCGACGTCCGTAAATACATGGCCCTGTACAAGGAACGCATGAAGCCCGTGGTCCTGGCCGCTCTCAAGGCGGGCGTGCACCCGGCCAACATCGTGACCGTGCCCGCGTACTGCGTCGGCGACATCGGCCATCACATCGCCCAGTCCGCCTTCAACATGTTCAACGACGAGATGGTCTTCGGTATCTACGAGTCCGTCATGTCCGTGTTCAAGGCCACTCTGGACGCCGGTCTCGAGCAGAACGCCTACCAGAACCCTTACGACATCCTGTCCGTGGCCACCGGCGCTCCGGCCTGCGCCACTGCGTACATCCTGTGGAAGGACAGCTTCACCGTCCCCATGATTGTGGATCTGCTCTCCAAGCGTTTCTACAACTATGCCGCCATGAACCCCAAGCGGGGCGAGGCCGACGAACTGCATAACGCCGACTTCATCGACATCCTCTCCCGCGGCGAGCGCATCCTGGACGTCAAGCCCATCGGCTCCGGCGCCACCATCAAGGGCATCAAGATCGACTTGAGCCCCATCGACAACCATGCCGTGGTCTCAAATCCGCAGCGGTACACCTACCCGGCCTGCGCCATCACCCAGCGGTTCGCCGCACTGATGAGCCTGTCGGACTTCCCGTGCTACCTGACCCCGGAATGCACCACGGCCACGCTGATGACCAACTGCATCGCTCTGAATCCCGGCGTTCCCGGTTCCCCGGTCCGCGGCTGCAAGGATTGTGCTGCCACCAAGCTGGTGAAGCGCAACGTGCCGTACGTCAAGGGCGAACTTGCCGGCCCCAAGGGCTACTGCAATTGGGACAGCGCCGTCTAAGGCGAGCTTATCCGCCGACCGGAGTTACCCGCGTTGCGGGCGGGGACTTTGCGGCAGCATACTCATCTTAGCGGAGGTGTAAGATGACACTGATGAAACGCGCTCTTGCGGAGCTCATCGGCACATTCGTGCTGGTATTCCTCGGCACGGGTTCAGTGGTAACGACGGTCTTCCTGTTCCAGGGAAAGGCCGGTATTGAAAGCAACGCATTTAACGTGGGCATCGAAATGGGAGCCTGGGTGGCCATCGCCCTGGCCTTCGGCCTCGCAGTGGTCGCCATGATCTACTGCTTCGGCCACATCTCGGGAACCCACATCAACCCCTCGGTGAGCATCGCCCTGTGGGCGACCAAGCGATTCCCGACGCAGGACATGATTGCCTACGTCATCGCCCAGTGCTCCGGGGCCACCCTCGGTTCCCTCGCAGTCGTTGCGGTGTGGGGAGCCCGGGCCATTCCGACCGGCCTAGGAGCCACCGGGATGTTCGACGGGGTGAGCTTCGGACAGGCAATCCTGTGCGAAGGAATCGGGACGTTCATCCTGATGCTGACCATCATGGGCTCGGCCGTTGACGCCCGCTGCCGGGGCGGCTTCGCAGGCCTGGCCATCGGCCTGGTCGTTGTCGCGGACATCATCGTCTTCGGCAACATCACCGGTGCCTCCATGAACCCGGCCCGTACCTTCGGTCCGTACCTCGTGAACACCCTGGTGGGCGGCCCCAACATGTGGGGCCAATACCTCATCTACCTGATAGGCCCCATCGGCGGCGCAATACTCGCCGCCTTCGCCTACGACTTCATCGGCGATCCCAGGAACGCCGAAGCAGCTTGTAGCGAATAACAGTCTTGTCCCGCACGGCAACCCGTACTCGGGTTACCGTGCGGGGCATTTGCTTTATGACGC
>Ga0075011_10001473_pt1 | contig 12674 bp, 9 predicted proteins | sample TARM_MetaG_T_14_FD_72354 | JGI IMG/M metagenome (GOLD analysis project Ga0075011, IMG submission 72354) | Freshwater microbial communities from Pennsylvania, USA, analyzing microbe dynamics in response to fracking - TARM_MetaG_T_14 | ecosystem: Environmental > Aquatic > Freshwater > River...
CTACTTGTCTATCGACTCACCCAGGACATCCCTTTCGACGCTGAGGCGCTGGAAACGGCGCTGGCCAGCAAACCTGCTCGCGCATGCGCCAATCAGGAGCTGACGACCTACGGCTTTACTGCCCCCTTCGGCAAGGGCGCAGATGCCCCGCTTGTTCATGTAAGCGGCGATTTCCTGCTGATTGGCGCACGTAAGGAAGAACGCATTCTGCCGGGTTCGGTGGTACGTGACGCGCTGAAGGAGAAGGTCGATGAAATCGAAACCGCCCAAATGCGTAAGGTCTACAAGAAAGAGCGCGACCAGTTGAAGGACGACATCGTTCAAGCCTTCTTGCCACGCGCCTTCATCCGCAAATCCGGCACCTTCGCCGCCATCGCGCCGAAACAGGGCCTGATCCTGGTCGACAGCGCCAGTCCCAAGAAAGCCGAGGATCTATTGTCCACACTGCGCGAGGCTATCGGCTCGCTGCCTGTGCGGCCGGTTTCGGTGAAGATCGCACCGACTGCCACCCTCACCGATTGGCTGAAGAATCAGGGCGCGGCCGAGGGTTTTTTCGTGCTCGACAACTGTGAGCTGAGCGACACTCATGAGGAAGGCGGGTCTGTGCGCTGCAAGCGTCAGGATCTGACCAGTGAGGAAATCCAGCTGCACCTGTCCACCGGCAAGCAGGTCACCCAACTGTCGCTGGCCTGGCAGGACAAGCTGTCATTCGTGCTCGACGACAAGCTGACCATCAAGCGCCTGCGCTTCGAGGACGTGCTGCAGGAGCAGGCCGAGCAGGACGGCGGTGACGATGCCCTGGCACAGCAAGACGCCAGCTTTGTCCTGATGATGCTCACCCTGGCAGAGTTCATCCCGGCTCTGCTCGAAGCCCTGGGCGGCGAAGAAGTGCCGCAAGGGGTCTAGCAATGTCCGATCAGTCCCAGTTTATGAGGGAGTGTGAGGCCAGAACCTGGCTTCGGAAGGGGTATACCTCTCAGGAAAAGGTGGCTGAGCTAGAGAAGCTTCTTGCAGCAAAACGCGGTAAAACGGCTGCACAGGCTGTTATCGAAGAAATGCGCCGGCAGTGGGTCCGGCGCAGTGAGTGGCTCCATGGTTGAGCCTGCACAACGGACACCGAACACCAGAAGGAAAAGATATGCCCAAGTTTCTCAACACCAGCGCAACCAATTACTACCTGGAGGAGCTGATCAAGAACGCCAAAGAGCGCCTAATCCTGATCAGCCCCTTCCTCAAGATCAACGACCGCATCCGCGAGCTGCTGGAAGACAAGAACCGCATGAAAATTGACGTGCGGATCGTCTACGGCAAGAGCGAGCTGAACCCCCAGGAGATTAACTGGCTCAAGGGGCTGACCTTTGTTCGCACGAGCTTCTGCAAGAACCTGCATGCCAAGTGCTATCTAAACGAGGAAGTGGCGATCATCACCAGCCTCAACCTCTATGAGTTCAGCCAGGTGAACAACAACGAGATGGGTATTCTGTTGACCCGGGAGGATGACGCGGAGTGCTTCCGTGATGCATACGACGAGGCGCAACGGATTGTCCGCGTTAGCGATGAAGTTCGGATGGCGATGGAGGTCGTGGAGAAGAAGGCCGATCAGCCGCAAGAGGGCGCGGCTACGCCAGCCAGCGTCGATGGGGGCATGGCTAAGCTAACGTCTGCAAAGCTCGCGGCCAAGCTGGGCATCAAGACAGCAGAGCTGATGGATCGTCTGGCCAGCGTGGGTCACTTGGAGCTTCGCGAGACCATGCATTATCTGACCGAACAAGGCAAAGCAGCCGGTGGCGAGTTCCGCAAAGGGCCAGGTGGCTACTACTTCCTCTGGCCTGCTGATCTTCTGGTCTGAGTTCAAAGGCCCGCATTACGCGGGCCTTTTTGCCTCTCTAAATCAGCTTGCCAAGCGATAGCTATTGTCTGCCTGCTGCACCATCCCCAGTTCTTCCAAGGCATCCAGTACAGCCTGAACGGCGACTTTGGGTGAGCGTTTGAACTGGGCGGCGAGAGCGTCTGCAGGCAGTGGGCTTTGGCTGAGTGCTTGACGCACAGCAGCGACCTGTTCACGCATTTGCTTGGGCCAGGTGAGTTTGCCGGTGGCGGCTGCGGCGGCAGGGGCGGATTCGAAGTCCGTGGCGAGCAATTCTCCCTCAAACCTCAAACCACACCAGCACACGAAGATGAAATAATGTACGCCAGGGCTTCCAGCCCCTCCACTTCGAACATAACATCACGTCACGTTACAAACCAAAGTCAGGTGCCCATGCCGATGAAAACTAGCAATCGCGTTGTGATCGAGGTTGATCCTGCTCAAAAGCAGAAGATCTACGCCGCACTCAAGGCGCGTGGGCTGACCATGCGCGAGTGGTTTCTGCAGCAGGTGAGTCAGGAGCTTTCCATTCCGCAGCCCACCCCACCCTCCAGTCAGTCGAGCAACGATTAAGTATTTCTCAGGGAGTCGAGCAGATGCTCAAGACAGTCAAGCAGGCATGCACATTCAACCCCATCATTCGCGACTACCGGATGAGCGAGGGGATCGAGAACCTTTCTGCCCTTATCTCTGATGAGGGCGATGGGCGTGAGTTCTTTGCGCGAAACTACATCACCTCGGGCATGGAGCAGCTCTTTCGCGAGGGGTTGCTGCGGCTGGATGGCAAATCAGATCAGGCAGTTTTCGAGCTGACCCAGGCAATGGGTGGCGGTAAAACCCACATGATGATCGCCTTGGGCCTGCTGGCTAAGCACCCTCATCTGCGTAGCGAGGTACTGCCTGCCGATCTCGCCAAGCGGGTCGAGGTCGGCGAAGTTCGCGTGGCGGCGTTCAATGGCCGCAACAATCCTGAGAATTACATCTGGGGCGAAATCGCTAACCAGCTGGGCGAGCAGGACGCCATCAAACCGTACTGGGTCAATGGCCCGCGTGCGGTCGACCAGGCAGGCTGGAAGAAGATCATCGGCGACAAGCCGACACTGATCATGCTCGACGAGCTGCCGCCCTACCTTGATAACGCGAGCACCACGGTCATCGGCGGCGGCACACTGGCTACCGTGACCACCTACACGCTCAGCTGCCTGATGAGCGCTGCCCTGGAATTGCCCCGTTGCTGCATCGTGATTGCCAACCTATCCGGCAGCTATGTAGCTCAGACCAAGGCAATTGCCGAAGCTATCTCTAACCTTCAGAACGAAGCCAGCCGCCAAGCCAGCACCATCACCCCCGTGCAGTTGGCGGGTAACGAGATCTACGAGATCTTGAAGAAGCGACTGATCCTCGAACTGCCCGACGAGTCGGTCATTAACGATGTCGCCGAGGAGTATGCTCAGCGTATTAAGGCCGCAGCGGACGGCGGGTACATTGTCGCGACCAGCCTGGAGCAGGTCGCCCAGCAGATTCGGGAAACCTATCCCTTCCACCCTTCGTTCAAGCATCTGGTTGCCTTGTTCAAGGAGAACGAGGGATTCCGGCAGACACGCGGCCTGATGCAGTTCGCTGCGCGTCTGCTCAAGAGTGTCGCTGACCGCGAGACCGATGATGTCTTCCTGGTAGGTGCTCAGCACCTGCGCCTGAATGATGATGCTGTGCGTGAGGAGGTTGGCCGTATCGCCAATTCGCTGCGCCCGGCGATGGCGCACGACATTGCAGACGATGGGCAGTCCATCGCTGAGGAGATCGATGCCAATCTGGGCAGCGATGCCGCTCAGCAGGTCGGCGCCCTGCTGCTGGCCTCATCGCTTTCTCGGGCTGTCGGTGGTCGGATTGGCCTGACCGAAGCTGAAATCATCGAGTTCCTGGCCGCCCCTAACCGCAAACCGGATGAGTTCAAGACCGCTCTGGAAAAACTGCGCGAGCAGGCGTGGTATCTGCACCGCGAGGAAGAGCGCTTCTTCATCAAGGAAACGGAAAACCTCTCCCGTCAGATCGAGCGCAATGCACGCGACATTCCTCAGCCGAAGATCGATCAGGCCCTGATCAACAAGCTGACTGCAGTGCTCCAGCCGGTGAGCAAGCAAGCCTATCAGGACGTTCAGGTGCTGCCGCGACTGGATGAGCTGAAGCTGAGCGGCCCGCGCGTCCTGATCGTGGTCCGCCCCGATGGCAAGCTGCCGCCGAGCGAGCTGGCCAACTTCTTCGAGTACCAGCAGGAGAAGAACAACTTCATGGTTCTGTCCGGTCAGGACAGCTACCTGGCCGATACGGTCGAGGATCGCCTTCGTGAGCTGTATGCCATCGAAGCCATCTGCAAACGCCTTAAGGATGGCGACAGCCTTTTCGAGGAGGCACGTGATCGCCTGGAAGATGCTCAGCAGCGCTTCAATAAAGCGCTTTCCGGCGCCTACAACCGGATCTATTTCCCGGCCATCGATGAGATGACTGGCGATGCCCAGTTGATGCAGGCCACCATCGACAACGGTCTGAACATGGGCCAAGGCAGCAACTCAGCCGAGCACCAGATCGAGCAGCTTCTGGCCAGCCCCCGTGCTAACTACAAGCTGATCCTCAACCTGTCGGAAGAGCTGGGCACCTACTGGGCGATGGCTGAGGAAGATCTCTGGCCGGCGAATGACCGCAGAACGCCATGGAAGGATGTGCTGATGCGCGCCAAGAGCAATCCGGCCTGGGCGTGGATGCCGGGTGGCAGCGGCATGGAGACCCTCAAGACGGAGGCCCTGAAGCAAGGCCGCTGGAGACAAGGGACTGACGGGTACATTGAGAAAGGACCGTTCCCGGCCGAAAAGACCGCCGTGAACGTGACCGTGCAGGCAACGAACGAAGCGACAGGGGAAACCACTCTCAACCTGATTCCTCGCAATGCTGGCCAAAGCCCGGTGGTTCATTACGCACCAACCGCCAAGGTCAGTGCCAGCGATCCTAAAGTCGATGACCTGGATAACTTCACAACCAACGCAGCCACCCTTTACTTCCTGGCTGTAGATAGCGAAGGCAAGCACGAAACCGGTGATCCTCAGCGCTGGGTAGCCGAGCTACGCGTGCGTCATCAGGTTCAGGCCATCGCCGACAAGCGCATGGTCACCTTGTCCTGCCTACCAGCGGCCGATATGCGCTACACCCTGGACGGCTCCAACCCGAAGGATGGCGAACTGTACGGTGCTCCATTCGAGGTTGGCTCGCAGGCGGCACGTCTGATGGTCTATGCCTGCTCAGGAGAGGCCACTCGGACTGCCGATTTCCAGATCCCGGCTGCCAACGACAAACAGGTTCAGATCGACGACGCCAAGCCGGCGAAGCTGGCCGAAAACAAGAAAGTTTCGCTCGACAGCACCGAAAAAGTGTTTGGCGTCATCAACACTTTCAAAAGCTCGCCTGCGACCTTCAAGGGAGTACGCATCCAGATTGGCGAAGGTGAGAACACCGTTAGCATCAACTTTGTTGAGCGCGATGTTACGGCTTCCGTGATCGAGGCAGCGATTAACGGTCTGCGTAAGGCCCTTGGGAATGAGCAAGAAACCGTTACCGTGCAGATTCGAAGCGGAGCAGCCTTCGAGAATGGCTTCGCTGCCAAGGAGTTCGCCAAGCTCAGTGGCGTTGAGCTGCGTCCTGGCGATGTGATCCAGGAGGAATGACCATGGCCAACGCATTACGTAAAGAGGAAACCTGCATGGCTCGTTCCCCCAGTAAAACTGTAAGTGGAGCCAAAAAAACTAAGGCACCTGAGCGCCCGACCATCGGTTTTGGTGTGCCTGCCACTACAGACCCTCATCACTTCATGGTGGAGGTGCCCAAGAGCTCGACTGGCGCAGTTCGCATCATCGAAAGCCTCGGGCTGCAGGCTCAGGGGCACGAAACCAGCATCATCGAACGGGTCGTTCTGGAGCGCTCGCGCTGGACAGCAATCCGTAGCGAGGTGCAGCGTGCCTTCAATCTGCGTCTCAAGGAGCACAACCTGCGCGTCAGTGCCTGGAAGGTAGGCGATAACCCAGTGGATCGCCTGCTCGGTAAAGAGCTGTGTGTGCTGGCCTGGGCCGTCGAGGGCATGGCCCCCGAGAACATTCCGATTGCCGTGCGCAACTGGTTAGCCCTGCGCCCTGAAGAGCGCTGGTGGCTGTTCGGCATGACCGCCATGAGCACAGGCGGTGTGCATGACAGCAACAAGGGTTGGCGACTGGCTCTCCGGCACGCATTGGGCGACGTAGCGCAGACAGAACTATTCAAGCCGCAGGCTGTGAAAACTCGCAAACAAGATACCGAGCGTCCGACGCTGGGCCTGTTCGATTAAGGAAGACTGATATGACCGCAATGACTTCCGTAAATTTAGTGGCTTTATCCCTTAGGGATACGCCGGCCCTAATCGAAGCAGTCTTTCCTGCTCAGAAGGTATCTTTTGAGGCGCAGCGTGAGCGTAAGTCGGGGCCGGGTCAAACGCTGACCGTACTTGGCTCCTACTGGAAAGGGCGAAAGCCACTGGTATTAGTTCGGGCTATTTTGCTAGGTACCCTTTTGCCGCAAAGCGATAATCCTGAACAGGATCTTGAATTGTTTGAAGCCTTAATGGGCTTTGACATTCAAGGTCTTGGGCGTCGCGCAGTTGATCAAGCGGCGTTAAAGCCGGCAGAAATTGCCCAGATCATTTCATTGAGCAGTCCCTGGGATTATTTTAGCTTCACCATCCCAAAGGGTAGCGAGCTTCTTGAGTGCGATGTTGCGACTTGGTCATTTCCGCTGAATGCAACTGAACATGGAATCCGTATTGCATGGAAACGCGGCGTTAGCAACGAGGCAAAAGCTCATGTGTACTCGTTAGCGCTGGCCACCCTGCCTACATACGAAGAGCGTTCACTTCTATGCAAGCGGCCAGAAGAGGTTGATCAAGTCTTCTTGCTTGCGCCGGTCTGGCCAAGAGTCAATAAGCACCTTGGAAAATATGGAATAAAGGCCGAGTCAATAGAGGAGCTTGTCGAGCAGCTCGGAATATTGCGCTATGGACATCGTCCACGAATAGGCGATGCGTTTGCTGGTGGTGGATCAATACCATTTGAGGCGGGCCGTATCGGTGCTGATGTAAATGCATCAGACCTTAATCCTATTGCTTGCATGTTGACCTGGGCAGGAAAACACATACTCGCAGCTGGAGAGGCTGAGCGGAGCTTAATGGAAGATGAGCTCATATCTGTTGCAGGGCAGGTAGATAGAGAGCTTGTTGAGCTTGGTATAGAGCACAACTATAAAGGAGATAGAGCAAAAGCTTTTCTCTATTGCCTTGAGATCACTTGCCCTCAGACCGGCTGGAAAATTCCGCTTGCTCCTGGCTGGGTTATTTCAAAGACCAGAAGTGTTATTGCCAAATTAACCCCGAATCAAGATCTTAAACGATTTGATATCACCATTAAGAGTAATGCTTCGCCAGAAGAAATTGAGAGCGCAAGTGTCGGGACTATTCTGGATGGAGATGTTGTTTATCAGCTCGATGGCAGGCGTTTTGTCACGCCTATCAAAACCATTCGTGGGGATCGAAGGGGCGATGCCGGCAAGACAATAAATAATGTTCGGCCTTGGGAGGCTGATGACATCGCACCGCGCGATGACGACATATTTCAAGAGCGTCTTTACTGCATACAGTGGATAAGAGCTAGCTCTCTCTCAGCTAAGAGTTACGATACTTATTTCTCTGCGCCTGATGAAGCAGATTTACAAAGGGAGCAGAAGGCTAACAGTATAGTTAAAGAGCATCTAGCTACCTGGATGGAAGAGGGAGTTATTCCATCTTCTGAAATTATTCCAGGAGGCCCCCCTAGGTATCAAGGGAAAAGCTTGGTTCTCAACCAGGGGTGGACGATGTGGCATCATCTCTTTAATCCTCGCCAGCTTTTAACCTTGGCGCTTTTCAGGCGGCGAGTTAGTGCATTAACTGCTCCCTATTTCCTAAAGCTGGTTGACCACAATTCAAAGCTTTGCCGATGGAATCCGGGATACGGGAACGACAAGCTTGAGAATGCTCTTTACAATCAGGCATTCAATGCTTGCTATAGTTTCGGTGGTAGAGGATTTCTATACCTTCTTAATCATTTTGATACTATAGGTCGGAGAGGGAGTATAGAGGGGGAATACGCTATAAATTGCTTGGATGCGAGAGAGGTAAGAACATCCAGCGACATATGGATCACAGATCCCCCTTACTCAGACGCAGTGATGTACCATGAAATTACAGATTTTTTTATTTCGTGGATAAAGGGTAATCCTCCTTCTCAGTTTAAAGAGTGGAAGTGGGACTCTCGCCGCGCCTTAGCTATTAAAGGAGAAGGTGATGATTTTCGGCGGGGCATGATCGACGCCTACTCTGCAATGGCGCGCCACATGCCGGATAACGGTATGCAGTGTGTAATGTTCACCCACCAGAGCACAGAAGTTTGGTCGGACATGGTGGGGATCTTCTGGGCCGCAGGCCTGCAGGTGGTAGCCGCTTGGTACATCGCCACCGAGACCACCTCCGAACTGAAGAAGGGCGGCTACGTGCAAGGCACCGTCACCCTGATGCTGCGCAAGCGTCCTGCTGGTGAAAAGGTAGGCTTCAAGCAACGCATTCTGCCAGCTGTACGCAAGGAGGTGGATGCGCAGATCAAGCAGATGATGCACATCAACGATGAAACCAAGGCTCGCATGGGCGAGCCGGTGTTCAACGATGCTGACCTGCAGATGGCAGGCTATGCCGCAGCTCTGAAGGTTCTGACCGCGTACACCAAGATCGGCGAGATCGATGTCACCACCTTCGCCTTGCGCCCCCGCATCAAGGGTGAGATCACCGTGGTTGACGAAATCGTCCAGCAAGCCTCCGAAGCGGCCAACAGTCTGTTGGCACCTGAAGGCGTGACACTGGACACCTGGCAAGCCATCGGCGGCATCCAGCGCTTTTATTTGCGCATGCTGGACATGGAGTCGGTGGGGGCCTCGAAGCTGGATAACTATCAGAACTTCGCCAAGTCCTTCCGTGTAGAGGATTACACCAAGGTCATGGCAAGCATGACTGCCAATGGTGCTCGACTGAAGCAGGCTGATGAGTTCACCTCCCGAGAGCTGACCGAAAGCACCGAAATTGGCCCGACCTGGCTGGGGCACCTGATCATTGCCATCCAGCAACTCCTTGCGGAAGTTGAGCCGCAGTCTGTGATCAAGACGCTGATGGAGGACCTGCCGGACTACCTCGAAATCCGTCCGAAGCTAATCGACCTGGCTCGCTTCCTTGAGAAAAAGTCTCGCAGTGAAGCGGTACGGTCGGCAGCCGAGGTGCTGGCTTCGCGCATGCAGACCCAGCGCCTGGACTCCTGAGAGGTCGACTCATGACGATCACCCGCATGTCCTCGCGTACCCATGCGCTGGATCAAAGTTTCCTGGCTGAGCATCTCAAGGGAGCCACGCGCTATCGGCGCATCGCCGGCTACTTCACCAGCTCGCTGTTTGAGGTCGCCGGAGAGCTGATCGAGCAGATCCCCGAGGTGCAGATTGTCTGCAACGCCGACATTCAGGCCGAGGACTTGCGGGTGGCTCAGGTGTGTGAAGCCAAGCTACTGGGCAAGCTGAACGAGCGCTCGGTCGAGGCCGAGTCGCTGCTGAATCGTGAGCGCTACCAGCGGCTGGCGTCATTCCTGGAGAAGCGCGGCCAGGTCATCCGGGTCGCGCCGGATAGCGCCTGTGGCTTCGTACATGGCAAGGCTGGGGTGATCGATCTGGCCGATGGTCGCAAGCTGGGCTTCATCGGCTCGATGAACGAGACCAGCAGCGGCTGGCAGAGCCATTACGAGATTCTCTGGTCAGACGACTCTCCTGAGGGTGTCGCCTGGATTGAGGCTGAGTTCGAGTACCTGTGGAATGCCGCCAAGCCCTTACCCGATGCCGTATGCCGGGAGATTACCAGGCGCAGTCACCGCCATGAGGTGTCCATCGAGGAAGTGGCAGAGCCTGAACAGATCGCACCTGCCGCGCTGATCGAGTCACCGTTGTATCGCGAAGGTTTCGCCCTCCAGCCTTGGCAGCAAGGCTTCGTCACCGAGTGCCTGAAACATTACCAAGAGTATGGTGTTGTTCGGCTGCTGTTGGCTGATGAAGTCGGCCTAGGGAAAACGCTGTCCATGGGCACGGCTGCCCTTGCCTTGAGTCTGCTGGCCGAGCAGAAAGGGCGCAGCAAGCCTGTCATCATCTTCGCGCCGGCAACGCTCTGCGAGCAGTGGCAGACCGAGATGATGGACAAGCTGGGGGTGCCCTGTGCTCGGTGGCAAACCCAGCAGAAGGCCTGGCTCGATGAGCAAGGGCGGGCGATTTCCCCTGAAGGTGCAGAACACGTTGCCAGTTGCCCACTCAGGATCGGCATTATCTCCACGGGCCTAATGCTGCGAGACTCACTGGAAAAAGAGCATCTGCTCGGCCTTCGCGGGGGCTTCGGCTTAGTCATACTCGACGAGGCTCACAAGGCACGCACTCGCCAGGGAATGGGCAAGGATGCAGGTACTCCGAACGAGTTGCTGGCATTCATCCGCGATATTGCTGCCCGTTCGGATCACGTCCTTCTGGGGACGGCCACGCCGATCCAGACCCGCAGGGAGGATCTGTGGGACTTGGTGCGTGTTCTGCATCAGGGCAAAGGCAACTTCGTGCTGGGTGGCGATCTATCCGAGTGGCATCGGCCCAAAGACATCATTCCTATCCTCTCTGGTGAGGCGGATGTTACGGATGTGGGGTATGCATGGCGGCTGCTTCGTGCGCCTCTGCCTACGGTCAACTCGACTCAAGACGGTCAAGCGCGCCGGCTGTACAGCATCATTCGCCAGGATCTTGGGCTGCCGCAGAGTGAGTGGCGTGGAGGCGCTTTCGCAGAGTTGAGCGGTGATGCCCGTGAGGAGTTGGAGGATGCCCTGGAGCGCCGTGTCGCAGGAGCCAGCTTCTTCCAGCGCGAGAACCCCTTTGTACGCCATGTAGTGCTGCGAAAGCGGACCACCTTGGAGAAGGAAGGGCTTCTGAAAACTATTGGAGTAGATGTTCATCCTGATGCCGGACTGGTGAAGGAAATACATCGCTTCCATGCACTCTTCGAGGGGTTGGCTCTGCGTTCCAGCGAAGATTTCCGCGAGGCTTACAACCAGGCTCGTGGCTTCGGCAAGGCTTTGGCTAGCAGCGGACGTGGAAGTGGCTTCATGAAGAACCTGATGGAGCAGCGCATCTGCAGCAGCATCGTTGCGGGGATCAACACCGCAACCAAACTGCTGGGCGGCGAGACGATCACCGAAGAAAGTGACGAGGGCGAGGTTTCGGTGCAAGTACAAAGCACCGATGAGCAGCTGGCCCTGGAGCGTCTGCTAGATCGCCTGAACCGGGTCAAGGAAGATCCAAAACTTAAGGCGATCCTGCACTACCTGGAGAACGAAGGTTGGCGTGAGCTTGGCTGCATTATCTTCAGCCAATACTACGATACGGCTCGCTGGGTGGCTGAATCGCTCGCTGCACGCTATCCCGATGAGGCGGTAGGCCTGTATGCGGGGGCTGGTCGGAGTCGGCTCTATCGACAAGGTGACAGCGTGGCCATTGAGCGCGAAACACTCAAGCGCATGGTCGCAGACCGCAAGCTCCGCCTGATGATCGCTACCGATGCTGCCTGCGAAGGCCTCAACCTGCAGACGCTGGGTACGCTGATCAACGTAGACTTGCCATGGAATCCGACCAAACTCGAACAGCGCATCGGCCGCATCAAGCGTTTCGGTCAGACACGCGACAAGGTGGACATGCTCAACCTCGTGAACGAGCAGACGGTGGACGAGAAAGTCTACGACCGCCTTTCCGAACGCATGAAGGACCGCTTTGACCTGTTCGGATCGTTGCCGGACACCATCAAGGACGAATGGATTGACGACATCGAGCATCTGGGAGAATTGATGGATCAGTACATCAATGCCCAGAAGCAGGAAACCGGCTTCGATCTGCGCTACAACGCCACCATGCGCCCAACCGATAACGACTGGCGCAACTGCGCGCAGGTTTTGTCGCGTCGAGATTTTGAGACGCTCATGAGGAAAGGGTGGTAAACCCTGGTTGCCAGTCTCCTGGCATTACGCCCAGATCGCAAGATCTGCTCAACCGTTTCGCACCGGCGTGAGTATGGGCGTAGGAGAGCACACAACTACTTGTCTTGCGCCCCGCGTCAGAGCGACATATAGGTAAGAGCTGTCATCAACGCTGATTTCGGCGACGGCCTCCTTGTGCTTGCCCTGGCCTTCATAGGTGAGCGCGGCAACCTGCACTTCCTTCCATTCGGCACGCAACGGCTCGATGACGGTGGGCAGTACCAGGCGCTCAACATAGGCGCGAGGTGTGTAGTGGGCACCGAGCTTGTTCAGCCCCGTAATAACAAAACCGGCCAGGTGCCGGTTTTGTTTTGGGTTTCCATCGGCAGAAGTCGTTTTGTCCATGAACTTCTTGATCCAGTGCGCGGCAAACCTCGCCCTTCAAGGGCGGGGAAGGATAGCGCGGGCCGCGAAGCGGTCCTATACTCAAAGCTGTACAGATAGACAGTATTTTTATGCTCCGACGCCAAGCCTACAAGTTCCGCATCGAGCCAACCGGCGAACAGCAGCGCCTGATGCACCGCTTCGCCGGCTCCTGTCGGTTCGTGTTCAACCAGGCCTTGGCGTTGCAGCAAGCCAACCGCGAAGCCGGCGGCAAGTTCATCGGCTATGTG
>Ga0075011_10001475_pt1 | contig 12663 bp, 12 predicted proteins | sample TARM_MetaG_T_14_FD_72354 | JGI IMG/M metagenome (GOLD analysis project Ga0075011, IMG submission 72354) | Freshwater microbial communities from Pennsylvania, USA, analyzing microbe dynamics in response to fracking - TARM_MetaG_T_14 | ecosystem: Environmental > Aquatic > Freshwater > River...
CTGGGTGTATTTACGTACTCAAGGGAGGAGAACACACCAGCCTTCAATATGCCAGGTCATATTGAGGAAAGTGTCAAGGAAACACGTAGGGACCTGTTGATGGAACTTCAAAGGGGAATATCCGAAGGTCTCATGAGAGAAAAGGTTGGGAAAACGTACAAGGTTCTTGTTGAAGAGATTGCTGAGGAAGGTCTCTACATAGGAAGGAGCTTTATGGACAGCCCTGAGATAGACGGAGTCATTTACATCAGATCTGATGAGGAACATAATCCTGGGGATATAGTTTATGTCAAGACTGATGAGTATCTGGAGTATGATCTAATGGGGGAGTTAGCGGATGAATCTTGCCAATAAGATTACCTTATTCAGAGTTTTTTTAGTTCCTATTTTCGTAGTGTCCTTCTTACTTGAAAGTCCTGGGCCAACCTATATATCTGCAATCATATTTGTCTTTGCCTCATTTACAGATACATTGGATGGTTATATTGCACGCAGCAGAAATCTAGTGACCAATTTTGGGAAATTCGTAGATCCTCTGGCTGACAAGGTCCTTACATCTGCCGCCTTGATCCTTTTGGTGGGCACTGGAGCCATACCCTCATGGGTTGTCATTGTTATCATAACCAGAGAGTTCACAATTTCCGGATTCAGGATCATTGCAGCCTCGGAGGGAGTGACAATTGCAGCCAGCCCTTGGGGAAAACTTAAGACCATATCTCAGCTTATAGCAATAGTCCTTTTGCTGCTTGGGAACTATCCATTTGGCTATCTGTCCATTCCAATGGATCAGATAATGCTTTACATTGCCCTGATATTGACAATCATATCCGGTGTTGACTACATAGTGAGAAATATCGGAACCCTTGACATGAATGATATTTGATTGGAGATGTATTGATGAAAGCTGAAATTATTACCATAGGAACTGAAATAATGTTAGGCAGTATATTGAATACAAATGTGGCATATTTATCTAGACGATTGATGGAGCTTGGTATAGAAACCGTTTATCACACTTCTGTGGATGATGACTATGAAAGATTGGAATCTGCATTGTCCCTGGCAATGGAGAGGGTAGACCTGGTGCTGACCACTGGAGGGCTTGGGCCAACTGACGATGACCTGACAAAAGAAGCCTTGGCCAATGTAACAGGCAGAGCGCTCGTAGCTGATATAAATATGGAGGAGCACATCAAACACTTTTTTGCCTATTCCAAAAGAGATATGACCTTGAATAATCTCAAACAGGCCATGAAGCCTGAAGGGTCTGAATTTATCGACAACCCTAGGGGGACAGCTCCGGGGATATACATGGAATGGCATAACAGGAAGATTGTATTGATGCCAGGTCCTCCTCGGGAAATGAAGCCAATGTTTGAAAATAAGGTTGTTGAGTTAATCAAAGATGATCATATCATAATTGTTAAGTCAATAAATACATCTGGTTTGGGAGAATCTACACTGGAAACACAATTGAAACAATTGGATTTAAGCTACCCTAATTTTACAATTACCACCTATGCAGGTTCTGGAAGCGTAGAAATTAAAGTCATTGGTAGGGGTAAGGATGGACTAAGACTTGAAAGGGAGTCAGTGGAGATAGTTGAAGCCATAAGTCGTGAAATAGGAGAACATATCTATGGATATGGACTTTCCTCGATTGAAGATGCAATTATTGAGGTGCTGATTAATAATAAAATGAAAATTGCAGTATGCGAGTCAGTGACTGGAGGAATCCTATCAAGTAAACTGACCAGCGTACCAGGAGCTTCAAAAACTTTTGACAGAGGAGTTGTTGCCTACAGCAATGATGCAAAGGTTGAGGAGCTTGAGGTCACAAGAAAAGCCTTGGAAACCTTCGGGGCAGTAAGTGGAGAAGTCGCTTATGAGATGGCCAAGGGTTTGATGAAGAAGAGCAAGGCTGACATTGTAGTCTCAACAACTGGATATGCGGGTCCTGATGAGGATTCAAGCATAAAGACTGGACTGATTTATATTTGCATAACTGCAAAAGACAGCCATGAAATTTTCGAAAGAATATTCTCTGGAGACAGGGATACAATCCAGGAGAGAGCCTCAAATTTCGCACTTTGGAATGTGTATAAATTTTTAAACAAAAAGTTGACTTCGATTGGTATGTAGTGTAACATATATATAAAAGAACTAATGTTCGACTAAACGAAAGGGGTGAATCCAGTTTAACTGGAGATATTATGGCGGAGAATAATGATAGAAAGAAGGCATTGGACCTGGCTCTAAGTCAGATAGAAAAACAGTTTGGCAAAGGATCAATCATGAGACTTGGCGAGGATGCTAAGTTGGATCTGGACTACATTCCCACAGGATCAATGGATCTGGACATAGCTCTAGGGATAGGTGGAGTTCCACGAGGAAGAATTGTTGAAATTTACGGGCCTGAGTCTTCAGGTAAGACAACCATTGCCCTTCATATCATAGCAGAAGCTCAAAAAAAAGGTGGAATTGCTGCATTTATTGATGCTGAACATGCACTTGATCCCGGTTATGCAAAAAAGCTGGGCGTAGACATAGAAAACCTTATAATATCACAGCCAGATACTGGTGAACAGGCTTTGGAAATAACTGAAGCCCTGGTTAGAAGTGGAGCTGTTGATGTAGCTGTAATTGACTCTGTCGCTGCCCTTGTACCCAAGGCGGAAATCGAAGGTGAAATGGGGGACAGTCACGTTGGACTTCAGGCAAGGCTGATGTCACAGGCCCTTAGAAAGCTTGCAGGTGCCATAAACAAGTCACATACCACATGTATCTTCATTAACCAGCTTCGAGAAAAGGTTGGGATCATGTTTGGGAATCCCGAAACCACATCTGGTGGTAGAGCCTTAAAATTCTATGCCAGTGTAAGGATGGATGTAAGACGAATTGAATCAATCAAGCAGGGTGACCAGATTCTCGGAAACAGGACCAGGGTAAAGGTTGTGAAGAACAAGATAGCTCCTCCCTTCAAGCAGGCTGAATTTGATATAATGTATGGTAAGGGAATATCCAGGGAAGGAAGCATAATAGACACTGGAGTTTCCTGTGGAATTGTAAATAAGGCCGGTTCCTGGTTTAGTTACAATGACCAGAAGCTTGGACAGGGAAGGGAAAACTCCAAGGATTTCCTTAGAGAAAATCCTGAACTAGCCATGGAGCTTGAACAAAAAATAAGGAAAGAATTTGGTCTTGAAGCAAATGACAAAATAGAAGTACCATCTGATAAATAGTGAAATCAAGCCTCCTGTCCAGGAGGCTTGAAGCATATGGAGGTTTTCATGAGAATACTTTATTTCACCGATACGCATATTAAGGGAACCAATCCTAAAAATAGAAAAGATGACTTTGTAGCAAGTCTGGAAGAAAAATTTAGAGAGATTGTTTCAATTGTTAAGGAGAAGGATATAGATTTCGTAATTCATGGAGGAGATTTGTTTGACAGACCTGACATCTCAATATCAGTGGTGAGCAGATTCACTACAATACTCAAGGAAATTGAGAAGCCAATCTATATAGTCAGCGGGAATCATGATATTTTCGGACACAACCCCTCCACAATTGACAGGACAATGCTGGGTCTTTTAAAAAGTCTTGATTTCATTGGGGTGATTGAAAGAGATAAACCAATGATAATTGAGAAATCTGGAATGAAAGTCGGTCTTACAAGTTTGCCATACACTTATGATATAGACGCAACTCCTGAAGGGTATATATTGAAGGAAGCTCAGGAAAATGTTGATTATTCGATACATGTAGTTCATGGAATGCTTCTGGACAGGCCCTTTGTAAAGGGCATCCCCTATACATTGATCGACGATATTGTAGACACAGCAGCTGACATTACTTTGTCGGGTCATTATCATGCCGGGTTCAAGACAATTGAAAAAAATGGCAAGTATTTTGTAAATCCGGGAAGTCTTGTTAGGGTGACTAACAGCTTGAAGGAGATTGAAAGAGTACCGCAGGTTGCAATAATGGATTTGGATAAGGAAATTAGCGTAGAACTATTGCCATTAAAATCGGCAAAGCCAGGTGAAGATATACTTGATAGGACAGAAATGGAAAATTGTATATTTCGAAGCGAAAGAATAGTGCAATTCAAACAATCCATTGATTCTGCCATGAATTTTGAAAAAATGGACCTTAATGATATACTTCTTGAAGTTACTCTATCAGAGGGAGTATCCAATGATGTCAAGGAGGAAGCATTAAGACGTATTGCAAATTCACAAATGAAAGGATATTAGGTCTTGTATGAAATACATTAAAAAGGTAACTCTAGAAAACTTTCAGAGCCACAAATATACACAGATGGAGTTTGGACCTGAGCTAAACATCATAGTGGGCCCTTCGGATTCCGGAAAATCAGCAATTATAAGAGCCTTGAAATGGGTCATGTACAACGAGCCATCAGGGGATTTTTTTATTAGGGAGGGCGAAAAGGAATGCACTGTCACTCTAGAGTTAAGTGATGGCACAAGCCTCCAAAGATACAGAACCAGAAGCAAGAACGGATATAGACTTATCGATAATAATGGAAATGAGAGTATATTTGAAGGAATAGGCATAACTGTCCCACAGGAAATTATTGACTCAACGGGTATTAGGAAGATCAAGCTGGATGCTGATTCAGATAATGCCATCAACCTAGGAGAGCAACTGGAGGGAGCTTTTCTGCTAACCGAGAAAGCATCGACAAGAGCCAATGCAATTGGTAGATTGGTCGGAGTAGACATAGTGGATGATGCTTTGAGGGATGTACTGAGGGATATAAGAGCTCTCAATCAATCAAGGAAGCAGAAGGAGGAAACTCTTAGCAGCACAAGTGTCAAGCTTTCACAATTTCAATATATAGAAGATATGAAGGAAATACAGTTAAAAGTATCACAGCTTATGGGAAATATCCATGATCTGAACATCAGATTGGAAAAACTCGAGCAAATAAACAAGAGGCTGTATATTCTATCAAGCGAGAAATCAGAGATTGAGGCCATGTTGAAGGGTTTGGATAGACTGGAAAATGTTAGTACAGTTTTTGACCGGGCTGAAATTAAGTCTGACCTATTAAGAAAATATAATCAATTTTCCTCTTATTGCAAGACACTCAATAATAACATGGAGACGGTAGATCATACACTGAAGAAAGTCACGAAATTTGTTGAAAATAGTCCCTCTATACCAAAATTGGAATTAATGGTCTATAGGTTATTGAATCTTGAAAAAATTGATTCCATAAGGAAAATTTCCGAAGTGGAAATGAAAAGGATTGGGAATATCTCCAAGATGCTTGATAAAATCGACCATACGTCAAATTTAGTCAATTCAGCTGAGGTAAATGGTATGAAATTCAAGAGCTTAAACAACCTGAAGGATAAACTAACAAACATTCTCGAAAGCAAAGAGAAAGGACGTTTATACATTGGGCAACTAAAGCCTCTAATTGATAATGAGGTCGTATTATCTGACATGGAAATAAAATCAAATCTCTTGGAGAAATTGGTTTCACAAAATGAACGACTAAACACAATTCGTAATGAAATGCGTGGAGCAGATGTAATTATCGCAAAAAACAACCACATACTAAAAGATACCCTGAATAAATATAAGGAGCTACTTCAAACAATTGAAAAATGTCCTTATTGTCTCAATGATATTGATGAGGGTACAATAGAGCATATAATAACTCACCACTTAGGAGGTTGATTATGGATTACGAAAAGGAACTCAAAGAGCTTAAAGATAGTATGGAAAAAGCCAAAAATCTGAAGTATAGGGCTGAAGCAAGAATGGAACAGCTTAAAAAACAGGAGGACGAAATCATCTCAGAGTTGGATAAACTTGGAGTCAAGCCAGAGGCATTGGATGATGAAATTGCTAAATTAAAGAGTGAAATAGAAGGCTTGATTAAAGAAGCAAACCAGCTGTTACCTAAGGATCTATTGGATAAGCAGGATAATCATGGACGATAAAGTAAAATTGTTGGATGATAGATTGAAGGATCTGTCAACATTCATAAGTAGACAGGAAGGAAAACGAGATCAGTTGCTTGAACTGAAATCAAACTATGAAGATGACCTGGCAGAAATTGTTAGGGAGCTGGACCTTTTGGAGCAGGTTATGATATTGTTTCAGAAAACTTCAGAATATGCAAGAAGCCAAGCCAAAAACCAGATTGAAAACCTTGTTACAAAATGCCTACAGTATATATTTGAGTCTAATATTGAATTTAGAATTGAAGTCGATGAATTAAGGAACAAAGCAAATGCAGAATTTTATGTAATAAATGATACACCGGATTTTTTCCTTAAGACCAAGCCTGAACAGTCAAGAGGTGGGGGAGTTGTTGATATTGTATCACTAGCATTGAGAATTTCCTTTATACAAACCCACAAGCCTCCTATTGAAGGTCCGCTGATACTGGATGAACCGGCCAAGCACGTAAGTGAAGAATATATTTACAATGTTGGTGACTTTCTTAGACAATCATCATCAATGTTCAACAGACAAATTATAATGGTTACCCATAACTCCCATTTGGCAGCCTTGTCTGAAGATGCCTATAGGGTTGAGATGACAGGTACTGAAAGCTCTATTAGCCGTGTTAAGGATATATAGACTCATCTGAATGAAGTATCTTAGTGTAAAGTAACTGTAGGAAAAATAAATGAGAATAGAGCTCCGTATGGTATGATTAATTTGACAGAAAAACCAATACGAACGGAGGAATCTATTCTCATGAATATTATACAACAAGCAATGGAATTAATCACTAAAACATACCAGGAAAATTACGAAAAGATGCTAGTCGGTGAGATAAATCTAAGTAACGTGATCACATCAACAGAAGAAATGGTGCATGAATTGGGAACAATATTGGTTAAGGACCTATTGGAATCAACAGATGAAGAAATCAAGAAAAACAGAGAAAGAAAAAAGGAATGGGTAGTTGAGAGAAAAGAAGAAGAAAAGACAATAAACACAGTATTGGGAGAAGTTAGATACAGAAGAACCTACTACAAAAACAAAGTGAATGGTGAATATGCTCATCTCTTGGATAGACAAGTTGGAATAGAACCCCATGAGAGAATGGATGACAGTCTTAGAGCGAGACTTGTGGAGAATGCAGCAATCATGTCCTACCAGAAATCAATAGATCAGGTGTCGCAAAGCGGAATAACCTCAAGGATGAGTGTATGCAATGCCATAAAACGAGTGGAAATAATACCAAACGATGCAGTGGACATAGATAAAAACAGAAAAGAAGAAACACCTAAAGTTCTGTACATAGAAGCGGATGAAGACCATGTAGCAATGCAAAGGGGCTCATCAACAATAGCAAAGATAGTTTATGTACATGAAGGCAAGGAGAAGGTTAGTAAAAATAGATACAAGCTAAAGAACAAAAGATACTTTACAGACGTGAAAAACAATAACCAGGAGCTCTGGATCGATGTAGCAGACTACCTGTACAAAACCTACGATATGGATAAAGTAGAAAAGATCTACCTATCAGGGGATGGAGCAGGTTGGATAAAGGAAGGATCGAGTTGGATAGACAAGTCAGAGTATGTATTGGACAAATTTCACCTGTCAAAATACATAAGAAAAGCAACAGCTCACAAAGACTACATGAGCAGACCCATATGGACACACATAAACTTAGGGATGCAGGATGAAGTGAAAGAACTATTGGACATAATAATAAAGGATACAGAATCTGAGACAAAGAGAGAAGCGGTAAAGGAAACAAAGAGATACATAGTCAACAACTGGGAAGGCATCCAGAGACAGAAAGAGAAAGACTATGTAGGTTGTAGCGCAGAAGGCCACGTAAGCCACATAATGTCAGACAGGATGAGTTCAAGACCAATGGGATGGTCCAGAGAAGGCTTAAGAATAATGAGCAGCATGAGGGTATACAGAAGCAATGGAGGTAACTTCTACGAATACATAAGGAGAACAAAAGAGAAGAAAAAAGAACAAGACAGAATAATAGAATTCGATAAAAGACTAGCGAAAAGAGCAAGAAAAGCAAGAGAGGCAGGAATACAGAACATCAGATTCATCAACACAGCAAAAAAGACAGGAACAGGAGTGTTGTTGAAAGCAGCAAGAGGAATCTAGGATAATACATATATGGAGAATCTATAATTATTTTTATCCGACAGTATATTGACACTATCATGAAGTATAAACAACTTGACAGAAATAGGTAAAAGTAATAAAATTAGGTTGTATGTACCCATACAAAATATACAACCTTATCTAATCCTTTACGGGAGTTGTATTCTACCAGTAATATTTGTTTATTCAGATTGGTGGAATGGGATGACCAGACCTAAAAGTGGTTGGTCTTAGTTGATTAAGTATAATTGAGATATGGAACTTGAAAATTTAATAAGATGGAGGTGTTTCCTATTGAATCTTTAATTTATGCGATTCTTGGCTTAGTTATTGGAATTATCGCTGGATATTTTATCAGAAGATATATAGGCGAAGGGAAAATAAAGAACGCTGAAGAGTTGGCAAAAAAAATTACCGAAGATGCAGTTAAAGATGGTGAAGCTCGTAAAAAGGAGCTTCTATTAGAAGCCAAAGAAGAAATTCACAAAACAAGAAGTGATCTTGACAAGGAAATCAAAGAAAGAAGAAACGAAATCCAAAAAATGGAGAGACGACTTCAAAACAAGGAAGAGACAATTGATAGAAGAAATGAATCAATTGAACGTAAGGAAGAGACACTTGCGAAAAAGCTCAGAAATCTAGAGGAAAAAGAGGAAGCTATCAATGAGTTGTATGACAAGCAGACCCATGAGCTTGAGAAATTGTCAGGCTTAACCTCAGATGAAGCAAAGGAACTTTTGTTGAATGAGACTCGTAAGGAAATTATTCAGGAATCTGCAATGATGATTAAGGAAATGGAATCCAAAGCTAAGGAAGAAGCTGACAAAAAAGCTAGAGAGATCATCTCTACCACAATCCAAAGGGTTGCAGCGGACCATGTTGCAGAAACAACTGTTACAGTTGTGGCTCTGCCCAATGATGAAATGAAGGGTAGAATTATCGGAAGAGAAGGACGAAACATTAGAACCCTAGAAACTCTAACCGGTATAGACCTGATAATTGATGATACTCCGGAAGCTGTAGTTTTATCAGGCTTTGACCCAATTAGAAGGGAAGTAGCAAGAATTGCACTGGAAAAGCTGATTGTCGATGGTAGAATCCATCCTGCAAGGATCGAAGAAATGGTTGAGAAAGCCCAAAAAGAAGTTGATAATACCATTCGAGAGGCAGGGGAACAGGCATCATTTGATGCTGGAGTACATGGATTGCATCCAGAAATCATTAGGCTGCTTGGAAGGCTAAAGTACAGAACAAGCTATGGTCAAAATGTACTGAAGCATGCTGTTGAAGTATCTCATCTTGCAGGTGTAATGGCTACGGAGCTTGGTGCAGATGTTAAGATTGCCAGAAGGGCTGGTCTTCTTCATGACTTGGGTAAATCAATTGACCATGAGGTTGAAGGACCACATGTTGAAATTGGAGTTGACATTGCAAGAAAATACAAGGAAAGCAAAGAAGTATTGCATGCAATGGAAGCGCATCACGGGGATGTTGAGCCTGAGACTGTGGAAGCTGTACTGGTTCAAGCTGCGGATGCTATATCAGCTGCCAGACCGGGAGCGAGACGAGAAACCTTGGAGTCTTATATCAAGAGACTTGAAAAACTGGAGGAAATTGCAAACTCCTTTACAGGGGTTGAGAGATCATTCGCTATTCAAGCTGGTAGAGAAATCCGAATAATGGTGAGACCTGAAGATATAAGTGAAGCACAAATGATTCACACAGCACGTGATATTGTTAAAAAAATAGAATCTGAATTGGATTATCCAGGACAGATTAAGGTCAATATTATTAGGGAAACTAGAGCTGTAGAATATGCAAAATAGAACTTCCTAAGTATTTAGTATTGATGCTAAAAAAGCCTGCCGAAATCGGCAGGCTTTAACTATAGGTACAAGGAGGGTAGCAATGAGAATTGACATGCACACTCATACAACTGCGTCTGATGGTTTATTGTCACCATCAGAATTGGTAAAGAAGGCCTTTGAGAAAAGGCTTGATGGAATTGCAATAACGGATCATGATTCAGTTGATGCTTTGGATGAAGCATTAAAAAAAGCTAAGGATTATAAAGGATTTCTTGTAATCCCGGGAGTAGAAATGGGATGTGATTACGAAGATGAAGAAGTTCATATCCTAGGTTATTTCATTGATTATAGAAATAGCGAGCTACTTGAGGTACTTTCCAATTTAAAAAATTCAAGATGGGAAAGAGGTGTCTCAATCTTGAATAGGCTTAAGGAATTAGGAATAGACCTTCCAAAAGATGAAGTGCTTCAAAGATCAAGAGATACAGGATTCATAGGCAGGGCGACAATCGCCAGAGAACTTATTAGATACGGCTATGTCAAGAACATCAATGAAGCCTTTGATAAGTATCTTGATATAGGTAAACCTGCATATGTAGATAGGTATAAGTTGACGGTTGAAGATACGATAGATCTGATACATGAATGCGGCGGTGTCTCTATCCTCGCTCATCCGGGTATTTTAAAGAATAAACAAATCATGACATATTGTGTTGAAAAAGGTATAATGGGTGTAGAATGTTACCACTCAAAACATTCTACAAGTGATGAAAAGCTTATCAGATCCTTTGCTGAAAGGTTTGGATTAATAATTACTGGTGGATCTGACTTCCATGGCGAGAATGACATATTGGGTGATTTCTCAACTGATATAAGTACTATACCTGAATTCTGGGGGAGGTTATAATGTATAAGGGTGAAAGGCAAAGACAATTTCCTACAACCATAAGCACCACTTCCTTTGTCAAGCTATACATTCTTCATCTTCTGAATCAGAAAAACTACTATGGCAATAGACTTAAGGATGAAATAAGTAGAAGGCTTGGAGGCAAATGGAGTCCCAGCCCAGGTATGATATATCCGATGTTGAACAATCTGGAGCAGGAAGGCTATATAGTCGGACACTGGGAGGAACCTACAAAGAGAACAAAAAGAATTTACTGCATTACAGATGAGGGACGAAAGCATTACGAAACAACAAGAAGAATTAACATGTCCGCTTTTGATGATTCATTGTATATTATTAAGAAGGTATTAAAGGATATATATAATATATCCATCTGATCGCCTTTTAGGATGTCTATGAACTGATGTCACAAGACATGAAAATCTTGGACTTCGGTTATTATTTACAATCACATAATTTAGGAGGTTATTAAAATGGTCTTGGAATTATCTAGAAAGGGAAAGTCAATTGAGCCATCAGTAACACTTGCAATTACTGCAAAAGCAAATGCCATGAAAAAAGCAGGTGAAAACGTAATTAGCTTCAGTGCAGGCGAGCCTGACTTCAATACTCCCGAAAATATCCAAAATGCAGGAATTGAAGCCATCAGATCAGGTTTCACAAAGTATACACCAGCATCAGGTACACCGGAGCTAAAGGAAGCAATTTGCAAAAAGCTAAAGGCTGATAACAATCTTGATTACAAGCCGTCAGAAATAATTGTTTCAAATGGCGGCAAACACTCATTATACAATGCTCTTATGACTATCCTTAATCCTGGTGATGAGGTTATCTTTAGTATTCCATACTGGGTAAGTTATCCAGAATTGATAATGATAGCCGGTGGCGAACCTGTCATGCTCCATACAAATGAGGATAAGGAGTTTAAATTTAGCTCAGAGGACCTGGACAAGGTTAAGACTGATAAGACAAAGGCTATTATCCTAAATAGTCCAAACAACCCAACAGGATCAGTATATACAGATGAAGAGCTACAGGATATAGCAGATTGGGCAGTCAAGAACAATATTTTTGTTATTTCAGATGAGTTGTATGAAAAACTTGTGTACGATGGTCTAAAGCACACAAGCATTGCATCATTGAATGAAGATATCAAAAAGATAACCATCACCATAAACGGCATGGCGAAGGCCTATGCCATGACTGGATGGAGAATCGGCTACGCGGCGGCGGATGAAAGTATAATTAAGATTATGAGCAATATTCAGAGCCATACCACATCAAATCCTAACTCAATAGCTCAATATGCCAGCATTGAGGGTCTTACGGGAAGCCAAGATAGCATAATGGCAATGAAGGAAGAGTTTGACAAGAGAAGAAAAATTATGGCAGACCTGATAAATAGCATCAAGGGTATAAGTTGTGTAGTTCCAAAGGGAGCCTTCTACATTATGTTAAATTCTTCACAATTGTATGGGAGTGAGATAGAGGGGATGAAGATCGAATCATCAATTGACTTTGCCAATCTTCTTCTTGAAAAATGTAAGGTGGCAGTCGTTCCTGGTGTAGCATTTGGAGATGACAAGTATGTAAGATTGTCATATGCAACTTCAGCTGAAAATATCAATGAAGGTTTGAATCGTGTTAAGAAACTTTTAGGATCCAAATAATTCTGATTGCTTATCAAAATTCTGGATTCTAAAACTTCGCATGTTATAATCAGATAAGTTAAATTTTTTTCAAGTAAATTTACAAGTAGGTAATTAACTTCAAAGTGATTCAGGAGAAGGCGTGGTTTACGTAATATAATTA
>Ga0075011_10001476_pt1 | contig 12662 bp, 8 predicted proteins | sample TARM_MetaG_T_14_FD_72354 | JGI IMG/M metagenome (GOLD analysis project Ga0075011, IMG submission 72354) | Freshwater microbial communities from Pennsylvania, USA, analyzing microbe dynamics in response to fracking - TARM_MetaG_T_14 | ecosystem: Environmental > Aquatic > Freshwater > River...
GTCACTCACTCACACGCGAATAGACACTGTTTTTACTTACCTACAACTTAAAAGTTAGAAGTTATTATTGATACTACCCTTGCATTTAAGTATGCTTGTTATAAGTTAGAAATTTCGAGTGCAACTGATGAGGCATAGACTTATAGAAACAAGCAAGGCATTAAACATTGGCAAAAGCCAAACGTTTGTTGATGAGCATGGTGAGATACAAAGGAAGGTCGTTAATAGTAAGGATTACGAAGGAGTAAAATTGCTCGTCGATTCAGATAATAGACCTGAGTTTCATGCAAATGCTTTTCTATTAAGCCTACGTTTATCTGATGGATTGAAGGATATAGCCCCATCATCAAAAGCAATGCTTATATATTTCCGATTTCTTTCTGTAAATAATATTCGGTGGGATGACGTAGATTCTGTTCTAGACAGAAAGCCTATTTTCCTATTTAGAAACCACCTCAATAAGATGATTGCTGAAGGTAGTTACCGCAGAACAACCGCTTCGTCATACCTTGCGGTTGTTCGTAAGTTTTATTTGTTTTGTTATCGGCATGGGTATATTGAGCAACTTCCTTTCTTAATCGAAGGCGTCAACAAGTATGGTAAAAACTATACAGACTGTACTATTAAAAGCCCTACAAATGAAAAAGGCTTGAGGCCGTTAATTGATAGAGAGTTGAGCTATGTTTCGGAGCACTGGGGCGTGGTATCAATTGAGTTTAGGTTAATCATTCTTTTAGCTCTTAATTCAGGTTTAAGAGCTGTAGAAGCTTCTGACATCAAGCAGCGCTTGTTTAAGATACCTAAAGGTTTTGAAGGGAATACGGTCACAGGTATTCGGATCGGGCCATCAAACAACTGTAAGACGAAGTTTGATATTGATAGAGAGATCACCATGCCTGTATGGTTAATAAAGTTATTCAATCGATACCATAACAGTCAAAGATACAAAAAGCGTGCTGCCGAGTATTGTGAGCTAACGGGATCGTATGATGTTCCAGCCGTACTGACAAAGAACTCGGATGTATTTTCAACAAAAACTATTACCGCTCTATGGAACAAGCTATCAAAGCAAATACAGGAAGAGTCCGACCCGCACTTCAATCATAATTTCCACGAAAACAGAGCTACCTTTGGATGCAGAAAACTGGATGCTCTGTTGAGTATCGAGGGCATTACTCAATCACAAGCGCTAGCAACTCTAAAGGCTGAGCTAGGGCATAAACAGATAGAATCTACATGGAGGTATCTAGCTTACTGGGAAGGACACCCAGAACAAAACATTTCCGCTCAGGTGATGATGGGGTTAGATGACGTTTTCCTGCAAGACATGGAGTTCTAACAATGCAAACCTCTAATGATCCGATAATAGCTCGTACACGCCGCAACAGAACACCTTCTGATAACGACCTGAAAGTTGATAATACGGTTCAACTGATACCTAACTTAAAATTCATCTGGCTCAATGGCGGTAATGAAAAAAGAACAGCCAATTTTGCTGATTTCAAAGATTGGTGTGAAGATAAATATATCCGAAAGCTCGTGACCACCTTTGAACAGTCTGGATGGTCGGAGGCTAGCAAGTGCCATTATTTTGCAACGGTTAAAAGACTCTTGAAGCACACCTACCTTAATTTTGATGTTGATTCTGCTGAGCGACACACCATTGAGATTACAGCATCCGTTTGCAAGAAGTATTTATTAGACGAATACAACTCTATTGTGGCAACAGGAAAGGGGCTTAGTGGTCTTAAAAAATCTCTAAAGTCTCTTGGAACCGCTGCTTTTGATTTTAATATATTGTTGGGCAAACTTGGTGAGGTAAAACTACCAAAAGGCTCAGTTCCTAGTGCCAGCTACTCAGAAAGTCTTTCCTCTAACAACTATACCGACAAAGAGTTTAAAGCCATTGCTCGCGCACTACACGCAGACAGAAGGCAGTGGTCAAAAAAGCTAATTAGCGAAGGTGATCAAGTAACGAAAAATACCTTTAACAAGATCGTCAACAATGCCTTCTTAATGATGGTGTATTACACGGCTGCGAGCCAGTCTGAATTAATAAGCGCGGTTGTTGATAATGAAGTTGAATTCCAAAAACTGAGTGGAAATCGCTTCACGATAACAGGCATTAAAAACCGAGCGGGTGGAAAAGAGCTATCTTACGAAATAACGCCTCGTAAACACTGTAAGGAGTTTCTTGAGCTTTACTTACCCTTGTCACGGAAGTTTTGTGAACAGCTAGGAGTTAAAGAGCACCGACTCTTTTTGCACTTAGATGGAACCCCGATCACCAATAAGCGAATTTTAAGCTACATAAACTACCTTTACAAAAATTATCCAGAGCTAACTAAATGCAAAGATGAAGGATTGGATTTTGCGCTTAATTGTGAGCGCTTAAAGTCATCAGTTAAATACAGGACTAGAGAGGCCGCGGGATATGATAAGGGGATCGTCGCAGGTAGACACTCAGAAGGTGTTCACCAGAAGAACAATTACAGTAAGACGAATAAAGAAGATGCGCGTAAAGAGTTATCGCTAGGCGTTATGACTTTAGAAACACATGCTCGTAACAATAATGGCGATATCGCTATATCCATCAGCACAGCCAAACAGCTAGTCGGCATAAAGGTTTATGAGCCTGGTGAATACGAATCATTAAAGGCCAATTCAAAAGTTGAACACCTGAAAAATGGTGGCACATGCCAAGGAAAAGACACTGAGCAGAAGCGTCAATTCAAACGTGAATTGGACAAAAACAAACTCCTTACCGCCGAGGACAAGGAGCTTATGAGTTGTGGCTATATCGTAAAATGCTTTGGGTGCGCCAATTTTGGAGTAGTCGATGAGATAACTGATATCTGGAAATTGCTGTCGTTCGAGGTGCGGCTCAACGAATCATTTCAGAATCACAAAAATCTAGCACACTTCTTAAACAACTTTGGTGAAATTAAAACCCAGATAAAGGATCTTAAGGCTCGCCTTAATCAGAAGAAATTAAAGCAGGCCATTAAGAGGCTGGAGCGTGAAGTACACCCTCTCTGGAATGACGAATATTCTATCGATGATATTTTTAGGGGGATGAATGTTTAACTATACTCACGGCCTTGATGACACTCTAAGCGGTTACTACTCGGAGAATGTTCAAGGTGATACTGTTGTAAGCCTTGATAAGGAAGGTAAGCTTGTCTCGTGTTTTAAAGATGATGTTTGGGACTTTAACGCTCTGCTAAATGATGGAAGCGATACCCAAGCTGAATATCAAATAAAGTTCTTTACCAAAAAGCACAACCATGACTTGCTACAAGACTTTAAAAAGAGAGCCTATCACTTGCTCTGGACACAAACGGGGTTATTTGACAGTGACTCCAAGTTCCGAGCATTTAAAGCTATCTCTGATATATGTAAGCAGTGCGAGAGAACCCTACGTGTTTTCGCGGGAACCCCTATCAAAAAAATGTCTCAGTTGTCTAACGAAATGGTATTTGAAATATGGAAGCAAGGGTTACAAGGACTATCAGAGGGGTCAATAAAATCAGCTCTTAGATCATTAAAGGCGATTGAAAGCGTTAATGATTTAATGGCGGACAATGATAAGTTGTTTTTACCCTCCTTTGAGCAGAACAAGCTAGCCAAAGAGTTGGCGTCTTCTGGTGCTGGTAATTATCCTGTTGTCGTTCCAGAAATCTATCAACAACTTTTATCTAAACTCATCAATGATGTTGAGACTGCCCATATTCAGTTAGTAAACCTTAACGATGTCCGATCATACGCAGTTAAAAATGACATGACAGAAAAAAAAGCTGTTAGTCATTTTAAAGAGGTAGAAGGTTCATGCTTTATGGCGCTATCCGCGTTCGCAGGAATGCGCGTCAGTGAGTTGGTGAGCGTCGAATACAACTCTTTTTACACCATTGAAATCGACGGGATTACAATGTCAGCTTTAAGTCTGAAGACCATCAAGTTGGAACAAGGTATTAAGCGGGAGGATATCTGGGCATGTGCGCCAATATGTGAAAAAGCTTTGGACGTTCTAACTCACCTTTGGTCAAAAGATCGTGATGATGCGACAAACATCAAACAACGGCCTAGCTTCTATTTTGGTACAGGCGATAAAATTACCTCGCAAAAAGGTTGCCTTCAGATAACTAAAAATGAGCTTAAAAATATATTTAAGAAACACTCTGAACACCTAAATATCAGTTATATAGCTGAAACAATGGATGAATCTTACGAACTGCTGAACCCTCGTGTGAACAAGAGAATTGACCCAAGAGTTAACAGGGAGGATGGAAGTGTTTATTGGCGATTCTCCACACATTCACTTCGCAGATCATTTGCCCACTTTTGCGTTGGTCATGGAGTGGTGTCACTTGGAGCATTGAAGCAGCAATTTAAGCACATCACGATTGCGATGACCGCGATCTACGCAGAGCGCGGTGATATATTGTCTCTACTAGGCATACAGCACGATAAGAAGCTTAAAAAGGAGATACAAGCCAGTGAGCTTGATTACCATAAAAGTTATCTTAGGGATGTTGTAGAAAGCCCAGATAGGCAAAGTGGAGGCTTCACTAAAGAACTCTTCCATGATAAGCCAAAGGTATTAACCTCAGAGCAATTCGAGACGTTAGCGAGTGACACCAAAGCTGGAAACACAACTACGGGCTATGGACGATGCTTTGCGGGTGAATCCTGCGAGATGAATCACATTTTTGAACCTGCGGGTTGTGTAGCAAACGATTGCTCAAATCTGAACATTAATGACCAAGAAGCCTTGCGGTGGAGCGCCCGACACCGACATCTTTCCAAGAATTTGAATATGATGATGGAAAGCGGTCTGATAAACAAACATACATTGGCACGAGAGCTTTCTGACGTAAGGGCTGCCGAAAAGGTTATGAGGGATCACAATATAGACTTTAAGCGATTTGAGGTGGTGATGTTATGACAAGAGCTAACAGTAAAAAATCAAAACTAATTAAAGCACTCAACGAGCTTGTATCAGAAGGGAAGAAAGTTAGTCCTTTTTCAGTAGAAAAGCGTGCAGGTGTTTCAAATGGCCTTGTAAGGCATCATGAAGATGTCATGGAAATGATTAACCAAGCAAAGCTTGAAGCGGCAAAACAGCCAGTGAAAGGTAAATCTAGCAGTGCGACACTAGAGACATTAAAGAGTCGCTTAAAGAAATCTCAGGAAATGGCAAAAAAACAAGAACAGTTAAAGCAAGATGCGTTAAACGAGGTTAATCGACTCAAAGAAGCAGAAAAGAGTTATGCCGACACCATTGCTCAACTGACTTGGGATTTACATCGAGAATTAAGTAAGGCTAATCCACGTAATGTGTTCGATATGAATAAAAACAGAAACGGAAAAAGTTAGAACTGATATTCCTTTTGTACGGATAAAAACTGGGATCATGTGCTTTTTTAGAATTAAAGTTAGAAAAACCCTCGCTACGTCAATGTAGACAAGGGTTTTCTAATCATTTTTCTAAGTGGTTTAGTTAGAGGTGTTTACTATATACTCGCTTTGCGGGGCCGGTGCTTTTTGGCAAGAGGTTATTTAACTGTAACGATCTTGCAGGTATTAGAGGCGCCTACGGTTTCCATCACATCACCGTGCGTGATAATGACCAGATCACCGCTTTTTAAACCGGCTTTGGTGCGGATCACGTCGATGGCTTTGTCGGCCAGTTCGGCTGCGGTCACTTCGGTACTGTCAAAAAATGCCGGATAAACCCCACGGTATAACGCCATCTTGTTCAGAGTACGGGTATGACGTGACAGCGCATAAATTGGCTGAGGTGACGTAATACGCGACATCAGCTTGGCGGTATAACCTGACTCAGTCAGCGTAATAATGGCTTTGATGCCTTCCAGATGGTTGGCGGCATACATTGCCGACAGTGCAATGGTTTCGCTCACTTCTGAAAACGACAGATTCATCCGGTGCTTGGAGGTTTGTACTGACGGATGCTTTTCAGCACCGTTACATACCCGAACCATGGCTTTAACCGTTTCTACCGGATATTTACCGGCAGCGGTTTCAGCTGACAGCATCACGCCATCGGTACCATCTAATACTGCGTTGGCAACATCCATCACCTCAGCGCGGGTTGGCATTGGATTTTCGATCATGCTCTCCATCATCTGGGTGGCGGTGATCACAATCCGATTTAGCTGGCGCGAACGGGCAATAATACGTTTTTGCTGACCGACCAGCTCGGCATCACCAATTTCTACACCCAGATCGCCCCGGGCGACCATCACTGCGTCTGAGGCTTTAATAATGTCATCCAGTGTAGCATCATCGGCAACGGCTTCAGCGCGCTCAACTTTGGCCATTATACGGGCTTCGGAACCCGCCGCTACCGCCAGTTCACGGGCATAGCGTAAATCGTCGCCGCTACGCGGGAAAGATACCGCCAGGTAATCCACATCGATTTCAGCGGCGGTAATAATGTCACGCTTATCTTTTTCGGTCAGGGCGGGTGCAGTCAGGCCGCCACCCTGGCGGTTAATGCCTTTATTATTACTTAGTTTGCCGCCAACTACGACGGTAGTGGTCACACGTTCGCCCGCAACGGCGGTTACCTGCAGTTGAATACGACCATCGTCCAGCAGCAGTAAATCGCCGGCTTTAACATCCTGTGGTAGCTGTTTGTAATCGATCCCGACCTGAGTCTCATCGCCTTCACCTTTCGGTAAGCTGGCATCGAGTACAAAGTCTTGTCCTTCTTCCAGCATAACGGCATTGTTTCTGAAGGTTGAAACCCGGATTTTCGGACCTTGCAAATCACCTAAGATAGCGACATGAGCACCGACTTTCTCGGCCGCTGCGCGTACCATCTGCGCCCGGGCTTTGTGGTCATCGGCTGAGCCGTGAGAAAAATTAAGCCGGAACACAGTGGCGCCGGCTTGGATAAGTTTTTCGATAACAGCCTGGCTGTTGGTCGCTGGCCCCAGGGTGGCAACGATCTTGGTTCTTCTTAACATTAGAAACTCCCGCTGATGACGCACTTGGCATAGTGTGCCGTAGTCTAATGTAATTTTATTACAGAATACAGGTTAAATCTGAATATAAATTACACGTCTGAGCAGTAACACGCTTTAGAGTGACATATCTTTTTTATCAAAGCGTGAGCCACGCAGACTGTCTTTAACTTTTTTCAGGTTCTCTCTAAACTTGCTACCACGTCTTAAGGTAAAACCCGTTGCCAGGATATCAATCAGTACCAGCTGTGCGACCCGCGATGCCATTGGCATATAAAGATCGGTATCTTCAGGTACATCCAACGACAGCACTAACGAGCACTCACGCGCCAGGGGGCTGTCATAAGCAGTAATACCGATGACGGTGGCATCATTTTCTTTTGCAATACCGGCAATTTCACACAGATTTTTAGTGCGACCGGTATGACTGATACAGACTACGACATCACCTTCAGAGCTGTTTATTGCTGACATCCGCTGCATTACGATGTCGTCAAAGCAGACTACCGGCACATTAAAACGGAAGAATTTATTCTGCGCATCGTGAGCGACCGACGCCGAGGCCCCCAAGCCAAAGAAGGAGATTTTTTTTGCCTGCGTCAGCACATCAACGGCTTTATTAATGGTGCTGATATCGACCCGCTGACGTGCCGTATCCAGGGCTGCCATTGTTGATTCAAAGATCTTAGCGGTGTAGGCTTCAGGGCCATCTTCCTCTTCTACATGTCGGTTTACATAAGGAGTGCCATTCGCCAGGCTTTGTGCCAGGTGTAATTTAAAATCCGGAAATCCTTTTGTATCCAGGCGGCGGCAGAAACGATTGACGGTCGGTTCACTGACATCGGCCATCTTGGCCAGCGCCGCAATACTACTGTGGATCGTCACCTGCGGATTCGCCAGAATGACATCGGCAACTTTGCGCTCAGACTTGCTAAAGTTGTTGACACTGCTTACGATTTTTTCCAGTACATTCATTCGTGGTTACCTGCGCTTGTCCGTCCCCGTGCTAGGAGGGCTATGCTATAGTGCGTTTTTATCGGCGTATTATGACGACGCCTTGTTAGCTGAGTTGTCTGCTTTCACTCTGGCGGACAAAACGGTATTAAATTTACCACAATTTATCCGGAATGCGATCAAGGCTACATTATAATAATCCATTCACGCTTAACAGCCAGATTTTTGTAATTTAATTACAGTATTTGGCGTTTACAACCGCATTTCAGTCCGCTAGACTGAGTTAAGTGTTGTAAAATTACATCTTCTTTATAGGCTGAGTTATGACAACCACCCAAAACCAGGCATGTGATTTAATTTTATTCGGTACCAAAGGCGATCTCGCCCGCCGTAAGTTACTGCCAGCCTTATATCAGTTAGAAAAAGCCGGATTATTGTGCGAACACTCGCATATCATCGGTGTTGCCAGGGATGAACTGGATCGCGCTGCTTATGTTGAACTGGTTAAAACTAATCTGGTTCGCTTTCTGAAAAAAGAAGCGCTGGATGAGAACGTCTGGCAATCGCTGGCAGCCAAGCTGCAATATGTGCAGCTGGATATGACCAACATTAGCGATTACCAGAAGCTGGCGGCGGTTACTGAACCGAGTAAAAGAATTACTGTCAGCTATTTTGCTACCCCGCCTGCGCTTTTTGGTGATTTATGCCGTGGCCTGGCTGAAGCCGGCTTAGCAGCCGAGCCATCACGAGTCGTGCTGGAAAAGCCGATTGGTCACGATTTGGCATCGTCTAAAGTCATTAATGACCAGGTTGCTGAATACTTTAAAGAATCTCAGATTTACCGTATTGACCATTACCTGGGCAAAGAAACGGTGTTAAACCTGTTAGCGCTGCGTTTTGCCAACGCCATTTTTGCTTCGAATTGGGATCATAATGCTATTGATCACGTGCAAATTACCGTGGCGGAAGAGGTTGGGGTAGAGGGCCGTTGGAGCTACTACGATGATGCGGGTCAGATGCGCGATATGGTGCAAAACCACTTGCTGCAGGTGTTATCACTGATTGCAATGGAGCCCCCGGCACGACTGGACGCTGATAGCATTCGGGATGAAAAGCTTAAAGTATTAAAAGCACTGCGAAAAATCGATCAGAGCAACGTGCAGGAAAAAACCGTGCGTGGCCAATACAGCGCTGGCTTTGTTGCTGGTCAGGCGGCGCCTGGTTATTTAGAGGAAGAGGGGGCAAGGCCCAACAGTAAAACCGAAACCTTTGTTGCGATTAAAGTGGATATCGATAACTGGCGTTGGGCCGGTGTGCCTTTCTACCTGCGTACCGGCAAGCGGATGCCGAAAAAGCACAGTGAAGTGGTGATTTGTTTTAAACCACAGCCGCACAATATTTTTCGCGACACTTACCGCGATCTGCCCGCCAACAAGTTGATTATCCGTTTGCAGCCGGATGAGGGTGTAGAAATCCAAATGCTGAACAAAATCCCGGGTCTGGGCGAACATATGCGACTACAGCAGAGCAAGCTAGATTTAAGTTTTGACGAAACCTTTAAGTCGCAACGCATCGCTGATGCTTATGAGCGTCTGTTGCTAGAGGCGATGTTGGGAAATCAATATTTGTTCGTGCGCCGCGACGAAGTTGAACAAGCCTGGAAGTGGGTTGACAGCATTCTGCAAGCCTGGAAAGACAGTAATGAACCGCCAAAAACCTATCAGGCTGGTAGCTGGGGTCCGGTAGCAGCCATTTCAATGATGGCGCGCGATGAACGTAACTGGGATGAGTAAGATGCAACTACAACAGTTTGTGAACAGTGATGCGTTAAACGACGCCTTTGCCGCTCAGTTAGTCACCATCTTAGAACAGGCAATTGCTGAGCGCGGTGCTGCTTATCTGGTGGTATCAGGTGGCCGCACACCGCAGGTGTTATTTGCCAAATTGGCGGATACACCTCTGGCTTGGGAAAAAGTAACAGTGTTACTGGCGGATGATCGCTATTTACCGCCGGATGCCGAGCATAGTAACGAGCGTTTAGTGCGTAATACCTTGTTGCAACGCCATGCTGCCAATGCCCGTTTTATCAGTTTATATGCCTCTGCCAGTGATGCTTATGCGGCAGTGCCAGTTATTGCCAATCGGCTATCTGCGTTGCCCACCTTTGATGCGGTGATCCTCGGCATGGGTGAAGATGGCCATACCGCTTCTTTATTTCCGTGTTGCGCAGAGTTAGCGGCCGGCATGGCGGATAATGCCCCTGTGGTATTGGCCACCAGCCCGACCACAGCGCCTTATCAGCGGATCACCCTGAGTAAAGCGCGATTGTTGCAAAGTCGTCAGCTATTTTTACATCTGGTGGGCAGTAATAAACTCGCTGTGCTGGAGCAGGCGCAAGCTGGTACGGATCAATTAGCAATGCCAATTCGGGCTTTTTTACAACAGACTGCCGTACCCATGGTAGTGATGTATTCGCCAAGTTAGAGGTTAACCATGAACCCAGTTATTCAGCGCGTCACCGACCGCATTATTGCCCGTAGCAGCAAAAGCCGGGCTATTTACCTGAACCGGCTTGAAGAAGCGCGTCGCAAAGGGCCTCATCGCGGGGCGCTCAGTTGTGGCAACCTGGCGCATGGCTTTGCCGCTTGTAATGCCTCCGAAAAAAGCGATCTGCGTAGTCTGACCAAAGCTAATATCGCTATTATCTCGTCCTACAACGATATGCTGTCAGCACATCAGCCCTACCAGTTCTACCCGGAAATCATTAAAAAAGCGGTGGCCGAAGTCGGAAGCGTGGCACAGTTTGCCGGTGGTGTCGCCGCCATGTGTGATGGTGTGACCCAGGGCCAGCCGGGAATGGAGCTGAGCCTAATCAGCCGCGATAATATCGCGATGGCGGCAGCTATTGGCTTATCCCACAATATGTTTGATGGCGGCCTGATGCTCGGGATCTGTGACAAGATAGTGCCGGGTTTATTGTTAGCTGCGCTGAGTTTTGGTCATTTGCCCTTTGTGTTTGTGCCCGCTGGTCCAATGCCGTCTGGTATTCCGAACAAAGAAAAAGCCCGGGTTCGCCAGCTGTTTGCCGAAGGCAAGGTCGGTAAAGAAGAGCTGCTGGAAGCAGAAGCAAAATCCTACCATGCTGCCGGTACCTGTACTTTCTATGGTACCGCCAACTCTAACCAGTTAGTGGTTGAGGTGATGGGCCTGCATTTACCTGGCTCGTCTTTTATCAACCCTTACACGCCGCTGCGTGATGAGCTCACCCGCGCAGCCGCGCGCCAGGTGACCCGCCTGACCGATCTGGGTACTGATTACCTGCCAATTGGTAAAATGGTCGATGCCAAGGTGGTGGTCAATGGCATAGTGGGCTTATTGGCAACCGGTGGTTCTACCAACCATACCATGCATTTAATTGCTGTGGCCCGTGCGGCTGGCTTTATTGTTAATTGGGATGATTTTGCAGAGTTATCACAAGCTACGCCGCTACTGGCAAAAATTTACCCGAACGGTCAGGCCGATATTAACCACTTTCAACATGCTGGTGGCGTGCCTTTCCTGATCCGGACGCTATTAGACGCAGGCCTGTTACATGAAGATGTACAGACAGTAGCTGGTTTTGGTTTACGCCGCTATACCCAGCAGCCGCAGCTGGAAAATGGTGAGTTGCGCTGGGTGGATGCACCGCTGCAGTCACAGGATCCTGACGTCTTAACCACGGTTGATAAACCCTTTAAAGCTACCGGTGGTTTACAGGTGTTATCCGGCAATATTGGGCGTGCGGTAATGAAAACGTCAGCACTGCGGTCAGGCACCGAAGTGGTTAAAGCGCCAGCTGTGGTCTTTCATAGCCAGCATGAATTGGAAGCCGCGTTTAAAGCCGGTGAACTGAATAAGGATTGTGTAGTGGTAGTGCGGTTCCAGGGCCCCAAAGCCTGCGGTATGCCGGAACTGCATAAGTTAACGCCACCACTTGGTGTGTTACAGGATAAAGGGTTTAAAGTGGCTCTGGTTACTGACGGCCGGATGTCGGGTGCCTCAGGTAAGGTACCGGCGGCTATCCATGTTACACCTGAAGCCTTGGATGGTGGCAATATTGCCCGGATTCAAACCGGCGATTTGCTGCTGGTCGATGGCAAAACCGGCAAGCTGGAAGTACTGGTTGATGCTGCTGAGTTTGCGGCTCGTACCCCGGCGACAGCGGATCTGAGCCATAACCTGTACGGTATGGGGCGCGAGATGTTTGGTGCTATGCGTCTGCAGTTAACCGGCGCCGAACAGGGCGCTTGCAGCTTATTTGTCACGGAGGAGCATCTGCATGGCTGAACGCCAATTCGCAATTGTCGCTGATATCGGCGGCACTAATGCCCGCTTTAGCCGGGTGGCACTGGATACGCTGGCGCTGGATCAGGTGGCGGTCTATCCGTGCGCTGATTTCCCAACCCTGGCTGCGGCGTTACAACATTATCAGCAGCAACAGGGCTTAACAGCGATTAAAGATGTCGCCATTGCTATTGCCTGTCCGGTGAACGGCGATAACGTGAAAATGACCAATTTCCACTGGCAATTTTCGATCAAAGCCATGCAAGCTGAGCTGCAGTTAAACACCTTATTGGTAATGAACGACTTCACTGCAGTAGCGATGTGTTTACCGGCGCTGGCAGAAGATCAGAAAATCCAGATTGGCGGCGGTCAGGCGCAGGCCGACAAACCCATGGC
>Ga0075011_10001478_pt1 | contig 12651 bp, 8 predicted proteins | sample TARM_MetaG_T_14_FD_72354 | JGI IMG/M metagenome (GOLD analysis project Ga0075011, IMG submission 72354) | Freshwater microbial communities from Pennsylvania, USA, analyzing microbe dynamics in response to fracking - TARM_MetaG_T_14 | ecosystem: Environmental > Aquatic > Freshwater > River...
CTATTTATTAGCGAAAATTTTACATGTGAACTGCTATTTGTGGGGGGCTTATGTCTAATTATTGAGAGTTTTGGGTTTTAGCATTATCGGCCAGCTGTTATTAACGGAACAAAAAATGTTTGGCGTTCCCGTTTTTTGTCTTTCTAAAGCATTAAAAATTAAAAAGCACGACTGTTCGTAATTTTTTTCTTTGTGTTTTTCTTGCAGAAGATGTTGATTCTATGAATATCTACACATATTGTGATGATACATTTTAAAAAATGGATGTCGCCATGTTTCATGTTCATTGATATCTATAAAGTTAAGAGTGGGAGTGTACTTAAGTGAATGTAGGTATTTACATCTATGATCAAGCCGAGGTCTTAGATTTTTCAGGGCCATTTGAAGTGTTCTCGACTGCTTCGCGAGTCTGTAATGGCGATAATCCTTTCGATGTTTTCTTGATTAGTGAAACCGGTAATGCGGTTATCGCCAGAGCGGGGTATAAGGTGTTACCAAGCTATGGATTTAATAACCATCCTGAAATTGATCTCCTCATTATTGCCGGCGGTGTTCACATCAATGAAATGGACAAGCCTCAGGTCATTGAGTGGATCTATCAACAGTCACAAAATGCATCCGTAGTTGCATCTGTTTGCACTGGCGCATTTTTACTTGCGAAGGCAAAAGTACTAATAGAGCATAAAGTTACAACTCACTGGGAAGATATTGCGGATCTGAGAAGTATGTTTCCTCAGTTGGATGTTGTTGAAAATGTTCGTTGGGTAGATGAAGGAATGATCATCACCTCGGGCGGTATCTCAGCAGGAATCGACATGAGTCTCTATTTGGTTAGCAAGTTGCACAGCAATGACTTGGCTGAAAAAACAGCAAGGCAGATGGATTTCGCATGGGCAAAGAATTCATAACAAACGTGTCAATCAGGACGCTCGCAAGCTCGTGCCTATTACGTTAACTGAATGAGGAGATTGCTAATGCAGCCAAAATCAATAAATTTCGCAGATAAGCTTAGTCTATTTGCAAAGCAATGGTCACCTAAAAAAAAAGATCGGACACTCACTTTATTAAGGATTGGCTGTCCAGCCTTTTCAGTTTGCCAAGTCAGGAGCATTTTTTACATGTTAGAGTTAAATATCCGTAGCGCAAAAGTATCAGATTTAGACAGATGTTTTGAAATTGAAAATGCCTCTTATGCAGGTGAAGAGGCTGCTACAAAAGAGAAAATTCTAAAAAGAATTCAGACATACCCCGAAGGTTTTCTTGTTTTAGAAAATAAAAAAGAAATTGTGGGGTTTATTAATTCTGGGGCAACGCATAAAGTTGAATTATCTGATGAAGAATTTAAAGAGTTAATTGGCCATGATCCGGATGGCAAACATATCGTGATTATGTCAGTTGTAATTCATCCAAAATATCAGGGCCAAAGCTTTACTAGTCTTCTTATGAAAAATTTTATCAATGTAATGAAAAAAATGGAAAAAACTGAAATTTATTTGATTTGCCAAACCGAATTAATAAGTCTGTATGCGAAGTATGGTTTCATTCTCTTAGGTGAATCTGATTCTGATCATGGTGGTCTTAGTTGGCACGAAATGTCACTTTCATTGTAAGGGGATCACCAATAAGGATAGGCCGTGCGATCAACGCGAACCACGACTTGATCCTCTCGTTGAACAAGCCCGGCGTTTATCTCTGCTATTGCTGAAAGTCCTGAACATCAAAAGGATTAAAACCTTAAGTTGTTGATTTAGTGTCAATCAATATATCTTCACTTTTCTTCTTCAGTTTGTTGACGGTGTGATTTTTTCCATCATTCTGGTAACCTTGATTGCTCTGCTTTTTTGGGGATTTAACTCATATTAAGCCGTTAAATAATAAAAAACACTAACAAAAAACGCAGCGACGTAAAAAGCGAGTAGCTGATTTTTGCATTATATTTTCCAGGAGAAGTCCATGATTTATCAAGGAAGTTGTCATTGCCGGGCGGTGACCTTTGAAGTTGAAGCCGCTGAGAATATTGAAGCAGATTATTGTAATTGCTCAATTTGCTCAAAATCAGGCTTTTTGCATTTAATCGTCCCCCTGAGCAGGTTTAAATTGCTATCAGGCAAGGAATCGATTTCAACATATTCATTTGCGACAGGAATAGCTAAGCACACTTTTTGTAAAATTTGTGGCATTAAACCCTTCTATACACCGCGCTCTAACCCGGATGGGATTGATATCAATGTAAACTGTTTAGATACTAAGCCGTTATCAGTAAATATCAGCAATTTTGACGGTCAAAATTGGGAGCAACATGCCCATAAACTGGCACATAAAAGCAAATAAATAGAAGCCGCGGCTGCACCGCATAAATTTTAGTGCCCTCGCTTTTTCCCTGTCCCCGTTTTTGCGAATACAATTGCTGGTTAACATACTGTATGTCTGCCAGAACCCTCCCACCTTTCATTTAGAAGGGGGTGTGTTACTCTTTTGGACCATGATTGAATGCTAGGAGAGTTGTATTGTTTAAACCAAACTATTATTTATTGGTCGCCGCTGCCTTTTTTTTATTAGTCATTATGACCAGCAATGTGTATTTTCAGCTTGCCTGGGCATGGTTTGCCTTGTCGTTTTTTACTGTCAGTCTTGCCTATCTTCTTAATAAACCGACTATTTTTCGTAAACGTGCCGATGGCACTGTGCCAGTTTATATTGATTGGGTGTTTATGCCTTTTTTGTGGAGCACGCAGCTTTATAACAGCTGGGCGAGAAGTAATGATCCTGTTCCTGCGTTGCAAAAAATAGACGACGGCTTATATCTTGCCAGACGATTATTTCCTTCCGATGTTCACTCTATAAAAAATGAAAATATCAGTGCGGTGTTGGACGTAACTGCTGAGTTTAGCTCTTTGGATTGGGTGTCTTTTCAAGCCGATATCGATTACTTAAACGTGCCTATTCTCGACCACTCTGTTCCTTCTGACACACAAATACAGCGTGCACTGAACTGGATACATACTCACCGTAAAAAAGGTCGTTCTGTGGTGGTACATTGCGCCTTAGGACGTGGCCGCTCTGTGTTTATGATGGCGGCTTATTTATTGAGCCAAAATCCAAAATCCTCACCGGATGAGATCATGAAAAAAGTGAGTACTATTCGTCAAACTGCACGGCTCAATAAACGTCAGTCTAAGTATTTAAAACGTGCTTTGGATAATAAGCTTTTGCTGGTTCATAACTCGGCGTGGTTGATCGCGAACCCTGTTTCTGGGACGAGTCAGTGGGAAGAAGAGCAAGATGCCATTTTGTGTTACTTATCTGCCTATTTTGATGTGACGGTAAAGACAACAACACCTGAATTGAACGGTACAGTATTAGCCCAAGAGGCGGTAAAAGCATCGCCTGATATGGTCATCGCCTGTGGGGGTGATGGAACAGTCACCGAGGTGGCGACGGCCCTTGTTGGCACAGATATTAAGTTGGGAATTATTCCCTTTGGTACCGCGAATGCGTTAAATCATGTGTTGTGTGGCACTATGTCGAAAGTCGCAACGCTGGAAACCATCTGTTTGAATTTGATCGATGGCCACGAACAGAGAATTGACACCGCGACTTGTAATGGCGAGTTAATGTTACTGCTTGCCGGGGTTGGATTTGAGCAGCAAATGATTGAAAAAGCGGGGCGTAGCAAGAAGAATAGCAATGGTCAGTTAGCCTATCTACAAGGTTTGTGGGAAGCAATTGGACAGAATGAAATCCATGAGTTTACCGTGCAGCTCAATGATGATGAGCCATTTACCATTCAAACACCAAGTTTAACCATTGCCAATGCCGCGCCTGCCACCACTCTATTGGCACAAGGAAAAGGTACCCCTAATATTATGGGCGGGGAGTTGGATTTGACCTGGTTAGATCCTGAGCGCATGCAGATTTTGAATTTAGCAGAATTAGCATTGCTCGGTATGGGCGAGCGTAATGAAGACAGTGACTCAGCAGACGGCAAAAATGGTGTATTTCATCGTACTGCTCAGCGCGTGACGGTGGACATAAGCCAAGTCGGCCAGTATGTGGTGGATGGCGAAATGCGAGAAGCGGATCAGCTTGAAATTATTATGAAGCCTAAGTCGTTAAGTGTAGTCGTGCCCAAATCTGATATTGATTAAAAAAGCTTGGCTGTTCTCACTCTTTTACTCGCTTTTACCATGACGCAATGAAACCGCCGTCTTTCCCGAGTTGTTTTATCGGGAATCTCAATGCTAATAGCTTATAAACTCAATGAAAAAAAGTTAGGTTGTCCTTGATTTTTCTTCTTTGTGTTTTTCTAAGAGCTTTGCAGAATATGTTGATTCCATGAACATTTACGCATATTGTGATGATAAATTTCAATAAGCTGTTAGTGGCAACCAATGGGGATAATAATGTCAGAATTACAACGAAACACCACACCTTTAAGATCGCTGAGTTCAATAGATGATGCCGCCAAAACTAATGCGCTTATAGCGTATATTCTTATGGTTGTCGGTTTATTTACCGGCTTGTTTTGGATTATTGGTTTTATATTAGCTTTTGTTGTTATTGGTTACTTTATTTTAATCGGTGTATGGATTTGGTCAATTTATAGAATAATTAAAGGGTTAGCCAAAATCACATCAAATAAAGCTTACAATTCATAAGTTGCTGCACGCGGACCAGGTACGGTTTTTACCATATTTCAAAATAAATTCAGCATGTTAGGTAAGAAAGAATTTACCTGAAAAGCTTTGCCTGTCTGCGCTTTTACATTACTTCAACCAGCGCCGCAATGCCCGGCGGTAATTGCTGACATCAAAAAAATTCATTTTTTGTGCCAGTGCTTCATCGTTATAACCCCATTCAGTCTTCAGAAAAAAGGCCTGTTGTTGACGTACCTCATCGTGCAGCTGACGGTAACTGTAATGGTGGGCTTTGAGTTTGCGTTTAAGGGTCGCGACGCTTATTTGAAGCGTGGTTGCCACCTGCTCAAGTGTCGGATGTTGTGTGAAATCGCGACGCAGCATTGCGCGGATCATGCTCAGCAACGGCTCACTTCTGTCTGCCATTTTGCTCTTTTCAAGGTGTTTTTGTGCAAGCTGATAAATCGTGGCCGAGCTAATTGGGAATGGCTGATCCAGCTGTCCCAGCTCAATACTGAGCGAGCAATAAGGCTGAGCAAAATTCACCTTTGCTTGCCAGAACACCTCATACTGTTCTAACCAGTCGGGCTCCGTATAACTAACATTCACTTTCCAGGCTAACCGGCGGCCTGCTCGCCAGTTGCAATAGCTGATAATGGCGGTTACCTGCATCTCTATCAATAAACGGAAGTAGGCTTGCTGCAGTATCACATCCGAAAATCGTTCTGACTCACCAAAAGGGTCTTCAAACAGAAGGTGGCAATGAGACTCAGAGAGCTGGATCCGAGGCTTGAGCAGGGGGAAATAGACAGTATATTCTTCACATAGATGCTGTAATACCGTTTTAAGATCTGCCCCATGGTTTAACAGATGAGAGTACTGTTCAAAAATTCCGGGTAACATCCGCTGCCCGAATAAAAAGCTGATATCCCGCTCACGATGCAGCTGGCTAACATTACTGCATAAACGGGCAAATTGGCGGGCATTAATGGCTAAACTGCCAGCTAAAATATCTTCATGAAAAATAGCGGTTTTACGCAGCAGGTAATGAATATTTATGCCTCTATCATTGAGTAGATCGATTAACTGCGCGACCTGTTTTTCAGCAGGAATAAAGCGATCCTCATTTTCCAGCCAGCTGCGCTGATGTTGCGTCATCATAACAACCGACTACGTTGACTGAGCGACATTTAATGCTTGCTGTGCATCAGACAACAGCGTGGCCACTGCCTGCTGAGCAGAGGCCTGCGCTTTCGCTACTGCCAAACCACTGCCCATAATAAGTTTTAATGGCTGGTCATCTTTTCCGGGGCGATAAGGGAAATGCTTTACTATACGGCGCAGCTCCATCTCAATATCCGCAGCCTGCTGTGCTGTGACATTATCCAATAGCACCACAAAGCGCTGACCGGCAAAACGGCACAATAGATCCTGCGGACGCAGACTTAGCAGCAGCAGTTCAGTAACGAGCAGTAGCAAACGGTCTGCTTCCCGACCACCATAGCGATGGCTGATCTCATTAATCGATTCTAATTCCAGCATAATAATGGCGGTAGAGGACCAAACCTGTTTATCCTCACTGCGGTTCAGCAGTAAACCCTGCAGATAAGCTAAATCGGGAATATGCAGCGTACTATCCATTGCAGCGGGTCTGGATTGCAGTAATTTACGGCGCTGCAAAAACAGGTTGATCTGCTGCTGCTCAATGCGCCATAACCAAAATGCAACGGTTAACAGTAACAGCCCAATTGGTGTAGACTCAATCCAGCTATCCCAGCTAACCCCTTCATATAGCTGAAAAAATTCATCCAGCATATCTTGGCTAAAGGCAACAGCAAGGGCAATAAAGCCTGCTGCAAAGCAGTTTGTTACCCTGCCTTTAGGGCGAATAGAAAGGATGATCAGCAACCAGCTCAGTACAAATAGTACTGCTGCCGACTCTCCGCAAATATCCACCCAGTCCCATTCACTGCGGGGTTTTAGTTCACCATTAAAAATGTTAAATCCCAGCAACAAAACCAATAACAGCGCTTGTAATAATAACCAGTTTCTATGGCGATTTAATGCTGTTATGAAATCAACAACTAAATAGCAACAACGTGACATCCACAACTTCACAATATATCCACCTTTTAACAATTTAGGCTAAGACTACCATCATCTACGCCCTTTTATTAAAAATAGTCCTGATAGCTCACGCTGTTTTTAATCTGCTTATAGAAAACCTGAACTTTAAACCTTCTGCCACTTTTTTCGCCGCTAAGAGCCTTTTGTATCTCAGTGATACAGGAATAGTCCGTAAAGCTCACTTTGCTGAAAAATCAGCAGCAAATCATCCTTTTCACCCCGATCTTGCGCCAATGCGGCAACGCCTGTCATAAAAGTGCAATCGCGAATATTTAATGTCTGCGTAAATTAATCAATGACTTGGAGTACGACATGCGTTATTTAGGACTTACCACACTCACTTTACTCACTACCCTAAGCGGTTGTGGCAGTGACAATGAAAACAGCTCAACTGATCCCACCCCGGCGATCCCGCTGACTACGGAGTTAAGAAGCTCACACAGTTATGAGGATATCGGTGATAGCGCCTACTGGCATTCCGCTGATGGTGAACGAGATCTGCTGGTCGTAACGCTGGAAGGAGATGGATTGGCGCTGTTCTCCTCTGATGGTGTGCAACAACTTGTCGTAGAGGGGATAGAAACCACCAGTGCCGATATCCGCTACGATATTCAGGGACCAAATGGCGACAGTATCGATTTGCTGGCTGTCGCGTTACCGGAAGATGAAGCCATTGGTTTTTACGCCATCAGCAATGATACAGAGGCAACACTGAATGAACTGGGCAGACTGGAAACCGGCTTTGCTGCTGAAGGGGTGTGTCTGTATAAAAACATCACGACAGGCGAGTTGATGGTGACTGGTGTTTCTGATTCAGGGAGCGCCATCCAATATAAACTGGGCTTTGATGGCAGTGAGATTAAAAGCACCCTCAATGACGACAGCGGCAATCCGCAAGCGGTACGCCAATTTGCTGTTGGCGGTTCACTAAGTGCCTGTATCAGTGATGATGAAACGGCAACGCTTTATATTGCCGAGCAAGATCTGGGGATCTGGGCTTATAGCGCTAATCCTGAAAATGTTGCAGAACGTCAACTAGTCGATAGCGTTGAGCCGCTTGGACATCTGCAGGAGATTGAAGGACTGGAGCTTATCTATCAAGCTGATGGCAAAGGCTATCTGTTGGCTGCCGATGAGGGCGCGGGTCTTCTTTTTTACCAGAGAGATAACTGGGCGCTGGCCGCTCAACTACGCATAGAAGGGATAGAGGAAACTAAAGCGCTCAGCGTCGCTGCAGATAGCTTGTGGCTGGCCAACACTGAGCTGGATCAACCCGTATATGAAAAACTGCTGTTTAGCAGTATTAATCAGCAATCTGAGTTCAGCGCTGCCCCCATCAGCAATGTCCTTAATCATCGCCAGTTAACGCATACTGGCGTTGCACTGGTTAGATCCAGCGGTGAAACGCAAGCCGTGGATGACGATGGTGACGCCGCTGACGATCCCGCTTTTTGGCTCAACCCTGAAGAGCCCAGCAAAAGCCTGATTATTGCCACCAACAAACAGGGCGGATTGATGGCCTATAACCTTGAGGGTGAACAGCTGCAATATCTTAACGAGGGTAAACCCAATAATATCGATCTTCGCAGCGATATAATCGATCACAATGGCAATAGTATTACACTTGCTGCTGCCAGCAATAGAGAACTTAATACCATCACTCTGTACCAAATCAGAGAGGCAACAGCGGAGCAATCGCCTATCCTGAAACTTGCAGCTCTGGGCGATGCCGTACATTCTGAGTCTGCCGAACTACAATCGGATGTAGATGAGGTGTATGGCTTGTGTATGTACCAGGCTGCAAACGGTACCCCTTACGTGTTTGTTAACGGCAAAAATGGTCAGATTGAGCAGTGGCGCCTGACGCCTGAAGCTAGCGGTATTCGAGGCGAAAAAGTACGAACTTTAAGTGTCGAAACTCAGCCTGAAGGGTGTGTAGTAGACGATGCCACCGCCACGCTTTATCTGGGCGAAGAAGACAAAGGGATCTGGCAGTTTAATGCTGACGAAGGTGCAGACGGCAGCGCAAGCCTGTTTGCCGAAATAGATGGCAAGCAACTGGTCGCCGATGTTGAGGGGATCACCTTATATGATAATGGCACAAACAAATACCTGATCGCTTCCAGTCAGGGCAATCACACCTATGTGGTTTACGACCTCAACCAAAATAAGCGCGTTGTTAGCACCTTCGCAATTATTGGTGATGACAGTAAAGGCGTTGATGGCAGTAGTGAAACTGATGGCATTCACGCCGTGGCTATCAACTTGGGTGATGCTTACCCTGAAGGGCTGTTTATCGCTCATGACGGCTATAACGTCAATTCTGACTACCAGCAGGAAAATCAGAACTTTAAACTGGTAAACTGGCAAGATATTAGCGCAACATTCGCGCCATAAGCGAAACAGCATAATAAAAAATGCCTTTATCCTTGTTGATAAAGGCATTTTTAGTCATTCCAGCTTCAACACAAAAAAGATTTGCCTGTCTTGATGCAGGCGATTTAGGCCTGAAGGTTTTCGTTTTGTGGCAGCGAAAGATAGTCCAACAAGCTCATCTATAAAGCTATCACCTACTTCTGCATTTTTTTCTTTTCACTGTGAAGGTAATCGCAAATCCATAATTTTTTGTGATTGTTTTTTGAGCTGAGCTTATTTTTTACAATTACCCTAAATAATAATTTTGTATAAATATTATCCTTGCAATGCGCTATTTTATGGGCAAATACAGATTGTATATAACTTTCTAGGATGGAAAGTTGATCTGTGAACTTGCTTCATGAATGTATGTTGTGAGTTTCAAAGGCTCGCGCTTTGAAGCTGTTGAAAGCCCTATTGGAATGGTTCTCGTCGGGCTGAGTGAGGAATGGATTCTATAAACAGCACGTTAAACGCATCGATTTTTAGTTACTGATGTTGTTATAACCTTTCATTTCCGGCCTGCTCCAAGGCTGAGTACATCAGTTTTCTTATGTCTGCACTGAAATTGACCACTGCGAGGTGCGGTTATGGTTAACCATCAACCGCGATAGCAAGGAATAGCTTAAATGAAAAAAATACTTTTTATCAGTTTGATAGCAGCCTCTGTATCTGTTCAAGCTGATTGGTATTTCCGTGGGACACCGAATAATTGGGTCGCCACGGCAATGGAGAATGTATCGAGCAATACCTATCAAACCTGTCAAAGCTTTGGCTCTGATAATCCGAGATTTAAAATTGATCGTTATGGTGACTGGAGTCAGAATTTCCCGTCAACAGGCGATGTACTGGTTCCTGCAAACAGCAGTCAACAAATTACATGGAACAGTGATACGCTAAGTTTGTCTATGGTAGAAATGGCCGAATGTGCAGAAGTTGTTGTCGAAGATAACTGGTTTTATCGCGGCACATCGAATAACTGGGCAGCCACCGCGATGGAGAGCAGTGACAATATTAATTTCTGCACCGAGCAAACTTTTGCAAATGTATCGCCACGTTTTAAAATTGATCATTATGGCGACTGGTCTGAAAACTATCCCACAGCCGATTTTGTTGTTGAAGGCAATAAAAGTTACACAGTGTGTTTTAATGCTCAAAGCAAGCAGGCAACCGCTGTTCCAATTATCATTGAGGATAACCAAGCGCCTGTTGTCTCGGTAAGCACAGCTGCCGGTACTTATAACGCCAGCCAGCAAATCACCTTAAGTGTGACTGACAATCAAGACCCCGCACCACAGCTCTATTGTACAACTGATGGCAGTACGCCAACCGAGCTGTCAATGAGCTGTAATAGTGCCACCTTTACTGCTGCAAATATCACAGAAAGTGGGGTTGATCTGCTTTTAACTGTACTGGCTGTCGATGCATCGCAAAATAGTGCTATCAGCACTTACAATTACACCATAGAGGCCGCTGATCCTGCCCAATTTACGGTTATCTATTATCAAAACAGCCCTAACCATAGTGCTCCCAATATCCATTACTGGAATGTTTTGCCTGCGCTGCCACAAACAAATTGGCCGGGTGAAGCGCTTGAATCATTGGGTGATGGCTGGTACAAGTTTAGTTTTTCTCAATTAGTTGAAACTGCAAATGTTATCTTTAACGGTAGTGCAGGTCAGACCCCTGATTTAATCTTAGATCCAGCAACGCCTTGTTATCAAAACAGTAGCTGGGTAAGTTTAGATCTTTGTGAAATTGAAGATAAAAAAGCCCCTGTTATCTCAGCATCTCCTGCTGCCGGTAATTATGAAGAACTCAGCCTGACTATCGATCTTATTGCTGAAGACAGAGATCCGAATGCGGCCATCTATTACACGCTTGACGGAACTCCGCCAACGCTCAATTCGACGCGATACTCGCAGGCGATTATCGTCACAGATATGGGCAACGGTGATGATGCAGTGATTAAAACAATCGCCATTGATGCTAATTTAAATCAATCCGAAGTGGCGACGTTTATCTACCGTTTAAACACAGATATTACTCCTCCGGTTGTCACGGCGAGTTTGCCAAAAGGGACGTACCCAACATCGCAACAAGTAACATTTACTGCTACTGATAACAGTGCTGATGGTTTTCCTGTTATGTATGTGACAACAGATGGCAGCCTGCCGGTTAAGATTCAACCTGTTTATAGCAATGAAGAGATAACAGTAGGTGATGGCCATACACTGATACGTGTATTAGCGGTTGATGCATCGGGTAATGAGAAACTTTACTCATATACTTATTATATTGGTACAGCGGCAGAGCGTACTGATTTCCGTAAAGAGACTATCTATTTTGCTATGACCACGCGTTTCTACGATGGTGATAGCAGTAATAATGTCCATTGTTGGGATGATGCTAAGGCTGGAAATCCTGATCAAGATCCATGTTGGCGTGGTGATTTTAAAGGCGTCATTGAAAAGTTAGACTACTTAAAAGCGTTAGGCTTCTCAGCAATCTGGATAACACCACCAGTAACAAATATCAGTGGTTATGATTATCACGGTTATCATGCTTCGAATTTTCAGGAGATAGATCCGAGATTTGATAGCAATGGTGACGGCAGTGCAATGGATGAGTATCAGGAGTTAATTGATGCTGTGCATGCACGTGGTATGAAAATAATTCAAGATGTTGTCTTTAACCATTCAGGTAATTTTGGTGAAGAAAACCTACACCCCTTGTTTAAACGTGAATCGGGCACAGTGTTAAATGAAACGCCGGAAATAGCAATCAGTAATGTTGCACCGGCAGGCATGTTACCCGCTGATTACGATACATTAGGTGATATTAATACCAGACCCGGTCTGCAATTCCAGTCACGTATTAAAGCGATGCGCGCACCGTTAGATGTCGATGTTCACTACCATAACCATGACTTTAAAGGGGGGTGGGAAACCTATGAAGTGCAGCTTGGCTCTATTGCGGGTGACTGTCAGGATCTCAATACTGAAAATCCTGATGTTGCGCGTTATATTGTCGATTCTTACAATAAATACATAGATATGGGCGTGGATGCATTCCGCGTTGATACAGTTAAACATATCTCAAGATTAACCTTTAACAATGAACTGATCCCTGAATTTAAAGCTCGTGGTGGTGAAAACTTCTTTATCTTTGGCGAGGTAGCAACCCGTTACAGAAGTGTATGGAATGATAATAAGCCTGCAATCTCAACACCTTTCTATACATGGAAAGAGAGTGTGTCTTATCCTTGGGGTGATATGGCAACGAATACTGCATCAGCTGAGCAGCATTATAATAACAATCTAAATCCTAACACTCAGCCATCCAGTGATAATCATGCGCTACATGGCTACGATTACCACACACCGGATTGGAGCATGAGATCGGGCATGGACGTAATTGACTTCCCTATGCACTGGGCGTTTAAAAATACGCAGGATGCATGGAGTATGGC
>Ga0075011_10001485_pt1 | contig 12611 bp, 24 predicted proteins | sample TARM_MetaG_T_14_FD_72354 | JGI IMG/M metagenome (GOLD analysis project Ga0075011, IMG submission 72354) | Freshwater microbial communities from Pennsylvania, USA, analyzing microbe dynamics in response to fracking - TARM_MetaG_T_14 | ecosystem: Environmental > Aquatic > Freshwater > River...
TTCATGATATAAACTCCTCTATAAATTCTTTAACCATTTCAACATTCCAAGCTACCATACTAAGACCTTCAGCTTGCTCAATCTTAGCTAAATGGTGACCTTGTAACTTAGATACTTTATTCTTAGTTTCAGGTCTCTTAACCTCAATACCAATAAATAAACCTTTATAACAAACTAATAAGTCTGGAACCCCAGCTTTATTAGTTGATATAGTTTTAATAACATAAGCACCTATAGACTCTAGGTACTTAATTATTTTACTCTGTATCTGTGACTCTGCCATCTCTAAACCTTCTAGGTAAGTTTAACTCACACATTTTGATATTAGTTCTATCACTAATCATACTGATATTCATATGTTTACCAACTCTATAAACCACAGCTCTTTGACAATTAGATAACCATGCTTCACAATTAGTATTCTTACAACCTTCTTTTTCCATAAGCTTAGCCATTTAGTCTATTTCCTCTACTATTTTATCATCTCTTATACCTATATATATAGGTTGAATATATGTATCTAATATTTGCTCATATGATATTTCAATAATTTTACCAAGATACCAATCAGCTGACATATTTCTATCACTATCATTCATACCACTACCAACAGCAACTATTCTACCTTGTGAATCTTGAAGCATTAATGAGCCTATCATTTCAGAATATTTACCTTCACCGGCTAATACATCTATACATAATAAATCAGCAGTAGGTCTATTACCTTTATCTTTAATAGCTGTATTAACTCTTTTACCCGGTTGATATTGGTGAGTTTCATGCATAAGCATCATACCTTCCCAACCAGCATTAGTTAATAATAAAACACCTTTACTGATAGTTTCTAAATCATTTATTGGATAAACTTCTACTGGTTCAATACTTGTACCTAAATTAAGTTCTCTAAGTAAAGTATTTCTAACTCTATAATTACAAGTAAAATTAGTCATAGCTTGCCCAATATATTCTTCATAATAAATACAATCAAAAGCTTTAAATATATCCATACCAGGTATACAGTTATTTTTAATACCATTTTTAAAATTAGCTCTATAATGCCCAGTGCTACATCTAGCTCTAGAACCTAGCTTACCATTAGTGTCTGCAATATATTCACATTCAATAGTAAAATCTATATTAGGATTAAGATTAAGTAGCTCATCAGCTATATGATCTATATAAAACTCTTTACCACCAGAGGTCCAGAACTTAATAATACTACCTCTTTTTTCTATTTGAACATAATTACCATCATATTTAATAGAACTGTACCAACCAGTTTTTAGTAATTTAGACTTTGGAACTTTACTAATATCCTTACCTTTACATTGAGCTATCATTTACAAACTCCTTATATGCTGGGTCAGTATCTTTAATAAAGTTACCTTCAGGAGTTAAGAAACCTTTTCTATCTTTAATTTCATCGTAAGCCATAGACCAACAAATATCAATAGAAGTTTTACAAATATTATTAGCTAGAACAATAAGTTGATAAATACAATTACCTATATTTACACCAGCTTTATCTATTTCTTCTTTAATAATATTATCACATAACTGCCCTAGATAATCACCAAGAACTAGTATACCTTCTCTTTTGTCATTAAAATTAGGTGCACAAGCTTCTAAATTTTTAAAGCCTAATAACCTAGATAAGTTAGTTAATACAACTAGCATATCACCTATATCATCTTTACATTTAGCCATTTTATCACTATGTAAATGACCACATAACTCACCAAATTCTGAGGTTAATTTTGCTACTTGTGTTAACGGTTTACCATTAGGTATAATACCTCTTTCAGTAGACCAATTAACAGTTAACTCTTCTAATTCACTTAATGTATATAATTTAATTGCCATAATTAATCCTTTAATGTTCTTAATTTAAGTTTAGTTTTAGGGTTTTCTATCCAACCACCATTATGCATAATCTTTCTAAAAAGCTCAGTAGTAATCTTAACATCATTTAAACAATAGTCAATTACTTCTTTATATTTACCTCTTTGCCAATCTATAGCAGCATTTCCACCATCACCAGTTTTAGGACTTAATCCATTAACTTTACAAGTTTGCTTTAAACTATATCCAGCATGTGTAGGATATATAAATGGAGGTTCTATACCTGCTGCTTTCCACATCTCAACTAAGATATCATAATTAACCACTTTATCATGAATAACAAAACCATTAGCTTTAATAAGATTATCATCAAAATGCTGATTGTTAAAACCTACTATTACATCAGCTTCATCTAACATAACTTGAAACTCAGACATAGGTCTATAGTTATTTTCTATAATTAGTTCTGATGTTTCTTTAGTAACAGCAACAAAAGCTACTTCTTCTTTGTTCCAGTTATTATAAGTACCAATAACTGATATTCCCATACTATCAAAGTCATCCCAACTTTCACAATACTCAATACCTTCTAATGGTTTTTCATTGCTATAATCTGGAATTATAGCTTTAATAATCTCACAATCATAAATTAAAATTTTCATTCTGCTAGCTCCTTAAGGGCTTCTGTACTAAATGGAAATAAAGTTCCATAACCTAGTTTATAAGCTTCAATAGCTACAGCTAATGAGGCATTATAACCTTTTTTATATTGACTAACCATAGACTGGCTTACTTTTAGTTTATTAGCTATTTGGTTAGTATTATTACCTTCTTCTTGAAGCTTGGCAATCAACTCTTGTATCCTCATTATTTCTCCTTATTAATTAAATTAAATTATATCATTTTAAATATTAAAATAAGATTAAAAAATAAAACTAGTTTTATGGGACTTTATCTATAGGCCCTGGTACTAATACTAAATTAAATTTTTTAATCCATATTTCTTGATTATGCTACGATTTTAATTTAAATTTTAATATATTTAATGGTTCATATTGATATACTACAATATCATCAGGCATAAAGTTTCTAATATCAACTCTATGTTTAACTCTTGCCAAAGGAACTAATGAAGGTCTAATCTTATCTATATATTCATGTGCATTATCTATATGCTCTTCATAAATATGGCAATCACCAAAGTTCATAGTTATAATACCTGGCTTAAGTAGCAACATATTACTTAATAATTTAACCCATAAATAAGCAAGTATAATATCACTAGGTAACCCTATCATCATATCTACAGAACGCTGGTTCCAAATCATATCAAGTCTACCTCCAGCAGTAACATTAAACTGGTAACTGTAATGACAACAAGGTAAACTTATAGTTTTTAACCTATCAGGTCTCCATAGCGAAATCATATGTCTTCTTGAATATGGGTCATTTTGTAAACCATCTATTAACATTTCCATCTGATTAACCCCATTAAAATTATATAGCTGCTCAGAATAATCTAAATCTAATATATCACCATCTGCCCATAATTTCCAGTAGTTACAACCAAAACTTTCAAACTCTTTTACTGACTTAACATTATGCATAAAACCTGCAAACTCTCCAAATATACCTTTATAATAAATTTTTCTACTGTTTAATAAAGGTATAAAGTCTTCTACTTCATTACCTAGGTTTATTTGTAATGTTTTACCAAATAAAGCTTTTGTTTGCCCATTTCTAGTCTCTCTAATTTCACCAGTAACTAATATATCTTTTAATAGCTCTTTATACTCTTTTTCAAATACCATCTTTTAATCCTTTGTAATATTTTAGTTGTTTTAAGTACTGTACTCTTTTACCATCGTCTTTACTAAACTTTAAATCAAAATAATGTAAAGCCATAGCATTAAAAGCTATGCATACTGTATGAGGTAGCCCAGTATCTTTATCTATAAACTCACCTTTATCTCGCTGTACTAAGTGTCGTTCTAATGCATCTCTATATCTAAGTATATCACCTCTTTTAGCCTTTCTCCAGTTTTCAGCTTCATACTTAGCAGCCCCAAGAGTTAGTAACATAGCTAACTCTTCTTTAAAATGTGCATCAATTAAATGCATAATAGGTTTGTTATCAGCAGTATCATTTTTCTTAAATTCATTACTCATAATATTACCTCTGTAAACATATAATAAATAAAAACTAAAATACCCAATATAATAATAGAAGCATTATCATTTAATTCAATCTCCATCTTCTAGCTCCTTAGGATTAAATAATTTAAGAATAGGTTCACCATTCTCATCAGGTACTAATTGGTGCATAGATACTAATTGATAAGTAATTAAAGCATCAACTATAGTTAAGCCTTTACTTTCATAAGCTTTTACAACACCTTGCCACATTTCTAGCTCTGTCATACTATTATTAACAAATTTAGTAGCCCCAACTTTTCCTATTCCAGGTACACCAGGCACACCATCATTTGCATCTCCCATAATAGCTTGTAGGAAATTATAGGTTTTTGCTTCATCTTCAGCAATCTCAACCCATTTAGGTTCAATACCAAATTTCTTAGAACTATAGTAGTTGAAGTGTTTACCTGCAGTAGCATTTAAAACATCTTTATCTACAGCACATAAAATATATTTATCAGGATTTTGTTTTTTAAGAAAAACTACTTCATCATCAGCTTCCCACTCAGTACAAATTTTACCTTCATATTGTTCTAATAATCCAGCTTTAACTTCATATAATCCTGGTGGTCTATGTAAGCCATCTCTATTTGATTTATATGTTGGATTAACTGTATATCTAAAATGCATACCACTAGTGAAATAAAGCTCTGCTGATTTACACCCAGTCATAGCTAATAATTTTTCAACATGTTCTGCAGCATAATTAATAGTATCTTCAATATTAATACCAAACTCATTATTACCTTTATCTATATTGTAAAACTCATACTCAAATACACTACAAGCACCAAATGCAATAGTATCTGCATCTACCAATAATATCTTATCATTAGGTTCAGCCTGTGGATAAGCTCTAACTTCTTCTGTTTCAAATAACATCTTTATACTCCTTTTAAGTAAGTAATAGCTTTTGTACTATTACAATGTTTAATTCTATTTTTCATGGAATTAATAATATCATTAGTTAATTTTAATTTACCATCAAATCTTAAGTTTTCTATATTTGGTACAAAACTCAAGTGTAAAGTTGAATTTAAAATTAAACAACTTTCTCTAAATCTTATAAGTAATTCTTGCTTATCTTTATTGTATAAAGTTACACTATACTCATCATCATAAATATCTAGTTCTCTATTAGAAACTTTAAAATTATCATATAATTCCTTGGTTTCTTCTATAGTCATAGTTCTAACATTATAACTAGCCATGCTGTTTAACCTTTACTCCGCAATCTTTCAAAAACTTAAGACCATTAGTATCTTTGTATCTCTCTATAAATACCACTCTCTTAATACCTGCTTGAACTATTAGCTTAGCACATAAAGAACAAGGACTCAATGTTACATACATAGTTGTATCTTTAGTAGCTATACCTTCTTTAGCACAATAAGCTATAACATTCTGCTCTGCATGTACAGTAAAATTAGAGGTTTTAAGCTTTATATTAGTACCATGGCAAATACCACAATCTATATATTTTTGATCAGTAATCCAAATTTTGCCATCTTCATTACAGTGCTCACATTTAGTTTCAATTTCACATACATTAGGTTGTCCACTTACTGTACCATTATAACCAGTAGCTATAATTCTATCATCAATAGCTAAAACTACTCCAACTTTCTTTTTAACACAATATGACTGCTCAGCCCATAGCTTTGCAGACTCTATCATTACTTTATCAAATTTACTCATTTAAGCAACCTTTTTACCATCTATATATTCAACACATAAATGCTTATTATTTTCTGGGTCAATCCACTCAACCTCTACAGGCATTGGTATATCTTTAAATTTAAACATAGGACATTTACATATCTCTACCCATGCTTTACACATAGCTTCTGCTAATCTATCTGCCCAAGTAGCTTCAGAGAATTTAGGAACTCTCATATAAATAGCATCATGAACTATATTGAATGTATAATTAATTGACTCTGGAAATTCTCTAACTAAATAATGTTTAGCTAACTTAACTGTATCACCAACTGAACCTTGAGTAGCAAAGTTAATAGCATCTGTACCTAATCTAGCCATATTTTTTCTACCTGTAGGAGTTTCAACTGGAGTAGATTTATAACTATTCCACATTCTACTATGATAATTAGCTATATCACTGTATTTAGTATTATAAGCCTTTTTAATAGCTTGACACTCTTCTAATGTAAATATAACATCATACTCAGTATATGCGTATTCTTGAAATGAAGCTGCTGACATACCAAAAATAAGACCAAAATTAATAGCTTTACCTTTTTGTCTCTCTTCTTTAGTTACGTCTTCTAGTTTTTTATCAGTCATAACCATAAGAACAGCTACTTTATGTAAATCATTACCAGCCATAAGTTCAGCATACATAGCTTTATCACCCATAATAGAACAACCTGCTCTAAGCTCTGCTGTTGAGTAATCTGCATGTATAACAGATGTATCTTCAGTTGGTTGGTGAAACATATATTGTAAGTTTCTAGTAATTTGTTGGGCATTAATACCTCGCTCTAAATCACCCCCTGTAGCTGTAAATCTACCTGTTGCCGCTCCACCAGGATTAAATCTAGTTTCAACCCAAGGATAATTATAACTATTTAAAAATGTACGTCTTTTTAATAATCTTCTTTGCTTAAATACCAGCTCTGCTATTTCATTTCCTTCACCAATAAGTTTAATAAGTGTTTGTTTGTCAGAACTAGCTGTACCTAATGCTTCTTTAACTTGTTTTGGTGAATTGGGATTAAGTCCATGTAGCTTAATTTCATTCTCAGCAATAATATCAACTAAAGCATCTAGCTCTTTTCTAACACTAGGTTGATGTACAATTAGTTTATTTTGTTGATACTGAATTGAGTATCTAGTTGATAACATATCTATAGTATAACACAACAACTTTCTAGCTTCTTGAATTTTTTTATCTTCCCAGATTTTCCATAAAGCATAAACATCAGTTGCCGCATATTGTAATTGAGCTCTAGATAAATATGCCCCAGGTACAAAACCAAGTTTTTGCATTTCTTTTTTATCTAGGCCTTCATATAAATAATCATAACCTAACAGTGTAACTATATTATCTAGTTTGAATTCTCTCCATTCAGGGTAAGCAGAACGAGCTAATAATAAAGTATCATCAAATTTAGCTGTAGTCATATTCAATGTACCAAAATCATACGTACAACCTTGCCAAATAGTCCATAATGGCTTAAGCCAAGCTTTTATATCTTCTAATGGTATAATATCTGTATCTAATAGATATATTATCTCATCTGTAGCTGGTTGAAATACTTGCACTAATCTAGTATTAATATAAAAACCATGTGTTTCTATATCTGCAAACGTTTCAATCTCAGGTTTAAAATGTTTAACCTCTTGTAGAGATGTACATATATGGTATTTAATCATTTGTAACTCCTAGTAACTCTTTAATCTCATCTTCACATTTACTTTCTATCCACATACTACTACCATCAGCTGAGATATAAATAAACTTTCTTAGTTTATTTATAGATATAGTTGAAGCTTTTAATTCTTCTAATTCTTTTCTTAAGCTTTTTACTTTAATATTAAGTTCTACATTGATAGCTCTTGTATCACCATATTCTTTTATAATTTCTACTTCTAACATTATTTATCCTTTTCTAGGGTAACTATCCCTTAATTAACTAAGCTAAACTAATAACTTTAACCAAATAAAAAGGTTAGAAATTAATCTAACCTTTTTAAATACTAAATATCTACCGCCGGAGTTTCAGTAACAGTTTCTGTTGCCATACCTTCTGGTAATAACTCTTTGTGTTTTACTTTCAAAGAGTCAAGGAAGCTATCTGGAGCTTTGATTCTTTGTATTTCATAACCATGACCAAGTGCTTTTTTCTTATCGAATTTATCACCTTTAGACCATTTTTTAGTAACAATATAAGCTTCACCTCTAACCATTCCCCCATTTTTAACTAAATTTTTAATCATAGTATTTGGAATCATAGATACAAGTTCTGCACCAGCTATCATATCATCAGTTGAATCTAAAGTGTGGTCAAAACCTACACCTTGGAAAATTTCAAATTCCCCATACTCTGAGCTAGTTGCACTAGTCTTATTATCATAATAAAACGTAAAGCTAAAACCATTTTCTTGGTCACCTAATTTCATATCTTTATACGGAGATTTCCCGTCTACTACTTCAGTTTCAAATGCTGCCATTTCTTATCCTTTAATATTTTGTAGTTTTACTTCTTTGGAAGTCAGTTAATCACTGAGACGAGGAGACATACAGAATGCCAACATATGAGGCCGGATTGCCTCATGTCTCCTCTACTCAAAGATCGAACTTAAACTGGTTTAACTTTTAAACCTTTGATTTGTGAGAAATCAGCTGGTTTAATTTTTGCAAGTTCAACTTTACCTTCTTCTGGTTTAATTTTACCAGCTAAGATATCAGCCATAACAGCTTTTTCAGTTGCATTTTTAGCAGAGATAGCTTTCTTTCTAGCACCTTCAGCAGCTCTAGATAATCTTTTTAATCCACCAAATTTGTTGTTTTCAGAAACATCTTCATAGAAGTTTTCTTTAGTAGCTTCCATCCATAAACCTGAAACAGAACATAAAATATATGCTTTACCATCTTTTGCTTTTGGAATATAAACATCTTCAACATTTACTGAAGCTCCACCTTTACCTGGTTTTGTTAACTCATCTAATGCTTTAGTTAAAGCTTCAGGAGCTTTATGTTCTTTACATAGTCCAAGTACTTTCTCATTTAATTCTTTTTTAGTTGCCATTGTTTATCCTTTAATTTAATTTTAATAATCTGAAATGGCCGTATCAAATTATTTATTAATATAATTATATCATACCAAATATTAAATCTAGCTTAAATAGAATATTATATTAATAAATAATTTCAGTTTACTTTTAACTAAGGTATATAATAATTTATAATTTTGTAAAGTTGTTCTTTATACTCTTTTGTACAATTAGTGGTCATTACTTTAACATAATAAGTATTAATGTTAGCACAATAATGCTCATTATTATATATTAATTCTAAATAAGCTTTATTAGATTTAATAAATTCATATGCTACTAACATACAATTAAAATTTGATTTGCCTTCTCTTCTTGCATATTTTCTTATTAACATTTCATATCCTTTATATTATAAAAACTTGTTTACGAGCTCTACTAATTGCCACATACATTAATCTTGCATAGTTATCATAATAATTATTTATAATAGCTTTTTGAATATCTGCTTTAACTATATACACTCTTTCAAACTCTGACCCTTGAGCTTTATGAACTGTAGATGCAAAAGTGTAATCAATTGTAAATGCTCTATTTAGTGCATATAACCACTTAAAATTGTGTTTATTTTCCATAGCTAATTCTTTAGCTCTTCTTCTAATTAAATAAGCATGATTTATACCTATTACTACTGGTATAATAAAATCGTTAACTTCTATAAACTGTATGTCATCATGTTCTAATAAAGCTCTAAGTGATGATTCTAAAAACTTTTTATTTATTTGACTATTTTGTAACCATAGCTTTTTAGAATTATAAGCATTATACAGTGTAGTATATGTAGGCTCTATAAATCTATCTACCTTAAGATTTGTATGATAGTTACCTAATTGTACATATTGATTTATATAAGAACTAATCCCTATTGATTTAGATATTAAATCGTTATAATATCCCACACATTCGTTTGTATAAGCTAATAATCTATCAGTTTTTGGATTAAAATTATCAATTTTATTTATATATATCACATTTTCAGAAGGCTCAATTTTTAAGTCTTTTGTATTTGTACCCTCTAGAAAGTTAACAAACTTAGTAAATAGCTTTACTACATCAGGTGACTCAGCTCTATGTTGTGTAGTTAAATGTGTGGTTGTATCCTCATCTATTTGTATTTGCTTACCTTTAACTGGTAATAATTGATAAGGGTCCATAAAAATATCTATGGTTATTCCATCAGTATCAAAGTCATGTTTATCTTCTAGTTTACCTGTAATTTCCATAAACATCTCTTCACTCATCATACCACCCTCGTCTATAATAATATGATTATAGTCATCTAAGTCTCTATCTAGTTTAACTGTTGTATCTATATGATTAATATGCTGTGCTTCTTCATTTATACTAGGTATCCAACCTAATAAAGCATGAATAGTTTTAATCTCTATTTCTTCTGGTGTATCACCTCTTAGCCTTTTAATAGCTTTATGTGTTGGGCATAATACTACTGTGGTTAATGGGTTAACATTTTTCAATAGTTCTAATAGTTCTGTAGACTTGCCAGTTCCAGCATAACCAGTTGTGTATCTAATTAACATTATAACTCCTTATTTAATTTATGTGGTAAATTGTGTTTAATAATATACTCATCTCTTCTTTTAACTAAATAATCTATATCTTCACTACCTAAGCTAAATATAATTTTACCTTTATATTGTATCTTAGCAAAATATTTCTTATAAGTTCTACTATAGTAAATACCTATATAACCTGTCTTGTTATTCTTTTGTATAACTTGACTACTTACTGGTATATGCCCTTCATTATCTTTTAAGTAAATATATAAATTTTCTTGTGATTTAGGGTTCCAACCTTTCTTTACTCTTTTCTTTCTAAGATAAGCTTTATTATATTCTGCTTCTCTATCTTTTCTACACTTATCTGAGCATATAATAGTATTATGATGACCAGGCTCAAATAGTTTATTACATTGTTTACATTCTATCATTTTATATCTTTTCTGTTTGTTATACATATAATGGTTCAAACTTTTTAGTTTCAACTTTCTTATCTTTTTCTTCTAACTTCTGTATTACTTTTAATAAAGCTTTTCTCTCTTGGATTAGCCTATCTGTAAAGTTTTTATAATCTCTAGCTAATCTTAGTGATTTATCTACCATAGTCATAGTAACTTATCTCCTATCTTAAGTATCCAACGGTTAAACCTAACATTAAGCTTTAACCACTTATATTTAACCGATATCATCTGTATCTGCTTGTGACTCAGTAAACTGTACCTGTGCTTGATTAAAAGCATAGTACTCTCTATCTAGCTTTCTAATAGCTTCATCAATAACTTCTTGTGGTGCTATTGATGTTGAATAGCTATCTCTTTTCTTTTCATACTCTTCTCTAGTCATTTAGTTTCCAATCTATTGCTGTATATTACTTGACCTCTTTTGTAGATAGTCATTCCAGTAAGAGAAGGCTTAATATTCTTTCTTCCCTTTAGTACCTTTCTTCCAAACTCTATCAATTTCTCTAATCCATATCTTCCATCAGTAGGACAAATACCATCAGAACCTAGGCACTCTGCTCCATCATCATAAATAAATTCTATATAATTACCATTGTACATTTAGTGTCCTTTCCACATAATAAATACAGTAATTAAACCAATTACTGTAACACTAGCTGAAATAGCTAACCAAATCATATCATTTTTAAAGTCTTCAAAATCATACATAGTTAATACCCCCCCCCTCTTAATTTAGCTTCTATCGCTGGCTCTACCGCTAACCTTGCTGATAATGCTGCTGACTATTAACCTCTATACTACTATTTTAATGTTTTTAACTCATCCACTAATTTCTTAGCTTCAGGGTCCAATTCAGATAATAAAGCATACATCTTAATAGTTTCCATTTGCTTAGATTTTTCTTCTAGCTTATTCATAATATATTCTCTACGCTCTGTAGCTTCTTTTTTCATTAAATGATTTTCTAAATTTAGTTTAGATGCCACCCATGCTTTAGCTTTTTTAGCCTTCTCAGTATTTAATAAGTTATCTTTAAAAACTTTAATAACTCTTACTAAGCCATATCCTGTACTTGATTCTACCACAACTAACTCTCCCTCTTCTAATTTCATATCTATATCTACTTTATAAATATATTGTTTACCTAAATTTGGACCATTTAACTCAAAAGACACTTCAACAAGATTATAATCTCCACCAATGTAATTTACATTATTTAACATACTATTTCCTTTTATATTTAATTTAACTTCTTCAATTTTAACTTTAACAGCACCTTTACAACCTTCACACGTACCCATACTTTTATAATGATTACATGTACTAAAAGCATTATGTAAACAACGCTCACCTTTTTGAGATACTTCATAGAAATCATTATTTTCCATAGTACCTCTAGCATCACTATGCTTATTATAACCATCTTCATAATAACGATACGCTGTATCTCCATAATTAGTTATATATGGTTGAATACATAAACTAGGTTTCCAATCAGGTCTTCTATAAAAATTACCTAAAATCATCTTTGCCTTTTTCATTTTAGCTTCTCCTTTCCTTTGTTTCATTTTATATATTATAATTATATCATAAATTTAGCTGAATTAATACTAAATTTAGATTAATTTATTTAGTTAACCTCATAACAAAGAGGTTAATCTACATCAACCTCTTCTACTACTTCTATTATTTTACTATTATACTTTTGCCAGTTTTTATACTTAGCTATTGTGCTATCTTCTATAATAAGTCTCAACCCTCTTGTTGACCACTCACTATATTTTTTAATATCTCTATA
>Ga0075011_10001489_pt1 | contig 12596 bp, 10 predicted proteins | sample TARM_MetaG_T_14_FD_72354 | JGI IMG/M metagenome (GOLD analysis project Ga0075011, IMG submission 72354) | Freshwater microbial communities from Pennsylvania, USA, analyzing microbe dynamics in response to fracking - TARM_MetaG_T_14 | ecosystem: Environmental > Aquatic > Freshwater > River...
ATCTCATAGAGAAACCATAAATAATTACATACAACTTTTATAACCATTTATTACCATTTTGGTCACCCACAGATTTTATACTTCATTTTTGAATCTGTTCACTTTACACTCACAAAGAGATAAAAGTTGAACCTAAAATACGTTTAGAGAATGGAGTACTAATGGAGCAAGAGACTGAAGAGGAACTAGGCATTATCGATATCATCAACGAATTGTGTGCTCAAGTATTTCAATACGAAGATGAAATCAATCACATGATGGCGTCAGAAATTCTACGACTCATCAAGCGTTTTGAATCCCACATACCCAATTCATCTTTTTACTTTAGCTCTCTCAAAGACATTTGCTCAGAACAACTTCTGGACGGTACCGATTTTCGTACACATGTACAAAGTCCTCATCATACAGATAGACTTCACACCCACTTCATACGCTTACATAAAGGTAGGCAACTTGGCTCAAATCCTTATGTTTCTTTCATTCTTGCTACCACTAAAAACCCTCTCCTTTCCGAAAAAAGAGATGATTACAAAGCCTTCTTTTTAGCTACTCTGATAGCGACCAACAACGTTAATAGAACTAAAGATATTCGTAACCAATCAATCAAAGAAGGGCGACTTTTATTTGATCCAAGAAGAAAAAAATTATTAGCAATGTTGCCCAATATTTTCTCTATGTCACCTGAAAATAATGCTCAGATTTTCGAACAAATGCTTGAGCAAGCTGAGTCAGTTTCGCTTTATAACCAGTTAGAAGTCTACGCTAAAGCTGCGTCAATTATTGCTAACAACTGGGATATAAACGATCCAGAAAAAAAGCGAAATGATATGTACCCAAAGCCCAACTATACGACCCAAGGTATCTACTTTCGCCCACATGAATTGGATATAGATTTTGATGGACTTTATGCACGTCCATACATTGACATCGTGGAAAACATCAACGCAAATGAAGAGGAAATGTTTAAGTATAAAGATGAAGATTCAGTTTACGGAGTCGCGCAAAATACACTGATTTTTAATCCTAGAGCCATCCGTAGTGACTATGAAGTTGAACAACTACGCTCTAGCTCTGTTAACGCCAATATACAACGAAACTCTCTCCTGTTTTCTTCTTCAATCAGCGTCGCAACGTTTCATGAAATTAAGCTCTTTACACAATACTTCTTCAAACATGTTGATGAGGAACCAAACCTTTCTATATTGATGCTCATCATGTTGACAGGCCGACCGGTTGAAGTATTAGACAACATCCCATGGAGTACTATATCGGGCTTCATTTCGTCTTTAAAAGTCGAATATGTTTTACCTTCAACGAAAATCGAAAATACAGCATTAAATACGATAAAAACGGACAAAAGCTTTACTATTTTACTCCCTAGAATTATTTCTTCAAAAATCCTACCCAAATTGAAAATTGTATCCCACAACGAGCTTGAAACTCTGATTCGCGAACTCAACCGAGAATTACGAACGTATTTAACACTTTCCAAATTGACGATGGTATTCAGCCAATTCTGCCGAATGCAAGGAATAGATACGGTGATTGAAGGTGTACTCAGAGGGGCTGAAGTAGCCAGTATGCCAGCTGCTTTTTATACCCAAATAAATGTAAAGCGCCTATTCGAAGTTTATGAGCGATACTGTTCCTACCTATCTCAGGTATCTGGCAAAGAACTGCAACTTAACGAAGCATTATTTAATCAAGAGCATTCAGTTGGGTCGACAATACCTATATCTGAGAGTTGCTTACTAACAATCCTATCAGATTTGCAGTCCAGTATTATCGACAGACTTGCAGAGTTACCCTATAGCGAGTATGCCGTATCCGACCTTGCTGATACTCATAACATGATCGTTTATCACATCTGTAATGTTTTAGCCTTTTGTTCAGGATATCGTCCAGTTTTGGGCTGGTTTGGTTCAATCGATGATATTGATTTGACTAACGGGTTTTATTGGATCTCAGATAAAGAGTCTCTGGATGTTGACACTAGTCGCATGATTAAACTTCCCCACACGTGTATCGCAATAATAGAAAGCTATTTGGTACATTGCCGAAGTGTCCTTGAATTACCTTCCCAACTAAAGCTCAACAGCAGACTTTATAATCGGTTCAAACAAGCACTTTCAGGCGAAAAAGAGTTTCTATTTTTCATCGACGAAGAAAAACCCGTTCTACTATCTGGCAAAAGTTATTTAAGCTACGCAGATTCATTCAATCACCCATTTAAACAAGCGAACTGGGCGAGACACCAAAGCCGAACTTATGCCATGCATAAAGGCATACATAGCGAAATAATCGACCAGTGGTTTGGACATAACAAATACCAATATCTGCATTTTGGACATTTTTCTTCTCTCTCGCTTGGTGATTTATCACAGATTACTTCGATTCTTGAGTCGTTCCTTCAAGACCACGGCATTATAGGGTTTGCATTCCATGCTACAGCGAAAAAATAAGCAAATTAAACGCGACCATAAAATAAAAGAAGCTCAGTCTTTAGGTAAAGAACTGGTCCTTAAACATTTTCCTTGCCCAGAAAACGCGATTTCTGAAGGAGACTTTCTTGTCCGGTGGAAGAAGCTATACAGTGATCTAGAGAGACTTTCGAAATCCTTAGCAGAGCTACAGTACGCGCATAATTCTGCTGTGTATCAAATAAAACAATACCAAATCACTTACAACTGGCGTTTTTCTCCGCCAACTTATTTGTGCTCTGATAAAGAAAAAGCTCCATTGATGACAGAAAAGTGGATGTGGCGAATTCAAAGAGTCACTTCAGTTTATGAAAATTGGATGATACAGCTAAATCATGAGAACTACTTAGATGATCCAGCTAATTGGTTTCAATCCGTTATTTTGTCGTTAATATTCCATTCAGGCCAATGCACTGAAGATGTCATCGTAGAGTTTTCAAAAACGCTACAACGTAACAATGTTAACATGTATAAATTGAATAATTTATCTTTCTGCACGTTAATACTTGATAGCAAATTCCGACCTACTAATGCGAAACATAACGATGAAGCTGTAACAGAGTACCAATGCTTTTTGCATCCCTTTACCCTTGCCTTACTAAACAAACGAGCCGCTAACTGTAATCCGGCAATAGAAAATGAACTCGATGCACAACATTTAATTCGTCTATTGCTAAAGCAATTCAATAACGGGACATATCTTTCCAACATCACGTTGAAACAGTTTGCGGAATCTTCAGTAATCTATTGCAATACTTTTCGTGATAGCAAATTGTCACAAGCCTTATGCTCAGTGATGACCGCTCAGACACATACGTCACCGTTACCTTTCAGCAATTATCATAGACTCATCCAGACTCGTGTTGCACCCATCAAGGTAACAACGATTGATAACTTTGAATCAGATATAAAACCGACTTGTAGAAAAAAACAAACACACGCTGACGAACTGTCCAGTTTTTATGAAGAACTCACATCTTGCCTATCTTCTAATATAAATAGAAGAAAGAATGATGGCCGTTTGAAGCAGGTATTAATAGAATTTCGTGATAGCAAGCCTTGGAGCACACACAAAGTAGTCTTTGTCGATTGGCTAATTAGCAAATCGAAGACTTGTGGTGCTTCCACTTTTAAACGATATGTTGCCGCAATTGGTAAAGGTTGGTTACTGCTTAATTCAAACATCGATATATTTAATTCCGATAGACAAACCATCGAAGATGCATATCTAGAACTGTTTGAATCCATAGACAATGATACTGACATTAAATCAAGTAAATTCAATGAATTACATAACTTTGTTGCTCACCAATTTGGCATACCAACTATGCCCTCTTACGTTTTTCCTAAAGATGACAGCAGACCTCATGTCCGTTCAGGATTTATAGATGAAGCTTTATTTCTCGCTTTACTCAATTCATTTGATGATTTCCAAGAGTTAAGCAGTAGAGACAAATTATCTTTAAAATCTATTTGTTTACTTATGTACCGAGCAGCATTGCGTCCTTCTGAGATACGAAAGCTTCAATTCAAACATCTCGAAGAATCTAACGACGGATGGGCTCAAATAAGGGATAACAAAATCGGTAATAACAAAACTGCTAGCGCACTACGTAAAATTCCACTCTATAGGCTGATACTAGGTAAAGAATATGAACTATTGGAAAAGTATTTGAGTCAAAAGATTGCGGCTCTGGGAGAAAACTACCGTAATGAACCCGTTTTCACTGTGGTACTTGAACGCGAAGCGTTCGACATTTCCTTTGTATCACGCCTTATCACTCAACTATTAAGAAAACTTTCTAAACTCGAACATCTGGTCACTTACCACTTGCGACACTCATGCCTTTCAAGAATGCAATTCATATTAGAGTGTCCTGATGAACTCACTGATTTTCCAAATATCTCAATTTACACAGCCGAACAAATTAAAGATATTCGCCAGCTCCTTTTTTACCAAACAAAAGTCTACGGTTATCATGCCCTCGCTAATTTTGCCGGGCATAGATCCCCACTAACTACATTTAACACTTACCTGCATTTCTCCGATCTTATTACAGCGATTCAATCCAATAAGAAACATATCCCTCTAACGCTTAAACAAGCGATGCTCTGTGGAATATCCTCTCGGCGGGCTTTTAAGGCGGAAGAAGATCAGGTTATAAAGAGCTTTATTGATAGGATTCTAAAAAAATCCACAACATTACCACTCAAACCCATTGTTAGAAATGGTCTCGAACCAACCGAATTAATTAATCAAAATGACAGGAGAGTGAATATAGAAGTATGTCGACGTATTATCGAACAATACAGCATAGGGATTGACGTAGAACTGCTAGCAAACAAACACTTTATTGAACAAGATACTATTAATAAGTGGATTAATAATGCTTTAGCGATAAAGAGTCTAACGACAAGTAACACTGTAAATAAACGCCTCTATAATCTAGACGAATTACCATTGCGACTATTTTCAACAGCACGCTCAGAAAGTTTGGCACCATCGAAGTTGAGGCACAAAGAAGAACATAAACTGGCCGATCGTTTCATAAATAAATTCAGACTGTTGCCAAAAGATCGCCGAAAAGAAGTACAGCAAGAACTGATTCGGGCATTAAAAAATACCACCATCAATCACTCCGGTATTCGATTTAACTCTCCTACAGAGCTCAAAACATTTACGAATACAATGCACTTTGCGTTTAACAGATATCAGTGGAGGGTAATAAAATATTATCACCAGTCTAGCTTAATCAAAACTGAATGGGATAAAGCTACGAGAGGTTTTACAGCCATCAACGAGAAAATCAGCTCTCGGAAAGGACGGAGTAGTAATGGCACTGTTCTTCTTCAGCTGAAAAGTCCAATAGAAAACGACATTGTCGATAATTCTTCCAGTTTTAAAAAATACTCCTCTCATTTACTAACATATCTCGCGAGTATGGTTTCAATCATGATGGAAGATGATTTATGGTCAACCTTAGGTCTAAGCTCAAAATTCACCATCGCATGAAGTATTGTACCGATATTTTTATATGTACAGATGTAGGGGGCACATGTGATTTTTTACTTGCACGCCCTACACACGACTATTGTAAGGTCGACACACAGCGTTCACTCACACTACTGTCACCTTCCCCAAACAAACACACTAGCTGGATTCGGACATTCCTGAACACACATATCAACACAATCAACGCTTCATACGTGATCTAGCCACAGCTAAACGCCGTGAATCGTTGCCATTACTGAGTGTTGTAAGTCGGTTCTGGACAAAAGTGATTTAGAGCAGTGGCAACTTCTGAGGCACATTAGATTAGAAAAAGTATCTCAATCGCTTGTTAAGTTTCTTTGTAATAGATGAAGTCTAAATATGTTAGTGACCACCTAAAAACAAAGTTTATTGGATCCTTTTTAAATGGGTAAAAGGATTCATAGATCCGCAAAATCTGTTGTTTAAGATACTTAATGTCAGTAGCCTCTTCTTCTATTGAAAATAGTGTTTCGAGGACAAGCTTACAGTCATTTTCATTGTTCAATACAAGGTCATCTTGGGCAACAAGGGTATCGAAGATAGCCTTCCTTTCTTTACCCACTCCCATGCTAATAAGCGAATACTGTGCTTTCTTGTTTTGTATCTTAGCGTCGTCAGATAACCTTCTTAACACTCTATTTCTATTTTTAAACCTAGTTTCTATATGTTCCACATAACTATATCTTTCTTCAGGTTTCACTGAATCTAAGTTTAGAAAGTAATATAGTGGGTACATTTCTGAGTTCATAGTGCAGATGGATGAGATATAATCAATGCCTTTTGCTGAGCAACTTTCTGTAAGGAAGGCCTCAAAAATATCTTCTTCAAAGATATTTTTTGTTTTCTCCACGACCATAGCAGAGTCAACAACATCACCTATAATCTTTACTGCCGGCGCACCATCATGACTTTCCGAATATTTGTCTAGAATCTGAATCTGACCAAGAATGGATTCATCAATAAGAAATGTGTTATTCGCAGAACTTAGTTCACCTGTAACTGAGTTAAGTAATGCTATGTTCTCGATCCCTACCTGCGCAATATTTGAAAGAAACTTAAGCCAAATAGTCTTCTCTTTGTCTTTCATTTCGCTAAGTAGGTATATTAAGTCGCCAGATTTAATTTTCGATGATCTAGCAGAGTATCTGTAGTAAATATCAGAGTCGAAAGTTTTTACTGAGTCTTTTATACATATAATAGGCTTATTTTTAGACTCGAAAATATGCAGTATCCCTATTGTCAGCGTACCATATTGAAATGTACTTCTAGAAAACTCTATTGACGGAGAGAAAAGCTCATTGAACCAAACAGAAATATCAGCATCATCAACCGCATCATAGTTATCTACTCCTACGATTGTATGAGGTCGGTCTGCTACACCAAATATTATTACACCACCATCCCGATTGGAAAAAGCAGCTGCGGTTCTTGCAATATTTGACTTAAACTCCTTACTTTTCCAATCAAATATTTCCTTAAACTCAGTTATGTTAGACTCACGCCGTTTTAATATGTTCTCCTCATTTACTGCACTGAAGAACTCTTTAGCCCAATCATCAATGTCCATATGTCCTCCATAAACTTAGCGCCCGCTTAAGTGATGAGCAATGCTACCACTACACTCAATTATTGCACTGTAAACACAAAAGCCAACTAGAACCAAAACCGCAGAGCGTTGCGAATCCTTCTTAAACAGTTTGTTAAGTGCCTTTACTGCTCATGATACCTTTTAGTTCCTCGACTTTTAGAGGTGGATTTTTAGAATGCAGCATTGCATGACAATTTGGGCACACTGGAACTAAGTCGTTAATTGGGTTCACTACATAGTGTTTTCCTATGTCAGATAATGGCTTTATGTGGTGAACATGAATAAAACCAATACCTATTTCACCATAAACATTAGAAAAATCTATTTCACAAACCTTACAAATAGGTTTGTGATGATTAATACATTCTCTACGTGCTCTTGCATTTCGTTCATATCTATTTACTTGAACGGTTGTAGTTTGTCCTTCATAGTATTCCTCAGGATAAAAAATCGGATTATTTGACTCATTTTCTAAAAATGCCAAATAAGCTCTCAATGCAGACTGACAATTTCCCCAATAATTTTTATCAGAAAGACTAATTTTCAATCGTTCTAAAATACTTTTCACTGCATGCATATCAGTGATATTTTCTGAGGTAATATCAATACGTAAATGGTTACAGATAGCATTCAAATATGTAGGATAACTATTGCAAGTACCTTCTGCTAAATTGCGAACATTTCGTAAGTAAGATTTATATTCAAATTCTGATTCAATCATCAATATTCCTGTGGCACTTAACGCCCGCTTAAGTGGTGAGCAACTCTACCACGACACTCAATTATTGCACCGTAAACACTTAAGACTATTCAAACCAAAACCTCCGAGCGTTGCGAATCCGTCTTGAAGCGTTTGTTAGGTAAATTAAACTGCGCCGCTATTTAAAAAATCAATTAACTGAGTACGCCCATAACTTACACTTAAGGCAGGCTTAGCATACGCTGCATACTTCGCATATTTAGCGTATTTTGCATACTTTGAGTATTTTGCTGGTTGGGCGTAGGTAGCGTAAGGACAACGCTCAGCAATTGAACCAACTCTATATCCTTGTAGATCAAAAATAACACCATCTATAAACCAACCTAAATGCTGCCCATTCCAACCATATACTTTGTCATCGGTAATATACGCTACAGCATGTCCATCCCATGTATAAATGCTGTTCTCGCTATCTGCTGCTACGTATGCCACCGGTCTGCCTTGTCCATCATACAAAGTTACTTCCATTGAAACCTCCTATTTACCTAACAGTACCTTTTAACTAGACACATTCCATATAAATGCTGAGCGAGATGCCGAGCAAAAATAACTATCTTATTGTTTTATTTAATTAAAATTAAAAAATAAATTCAGAATGAAGACAGCCTCGGTATAACATCCCATACACTACATATTTAGCTATTAGAAAAAATAGGTCAAATAATGACAAAGGAAGTGTGTCCTAAAGCTTAGATTGACACACAATGGGGCAAAAGTGAGTTACGCGTATTCAGGGAAACCGCTTATACCAGATAAAAGTATCTTGAATTGTTATGTACGTTTTACGGCGACCACAGAATAAATGTGCCAATGCTTTGTGTCACCAACCATTGTCGTACCATCTTCGTCTCTTTCATTGAACTCGATGATGTCAAAGTTAGAGAATAAGTTTAGCAATTCATCTTTAGCAAGCGTTAATATTGGTGCATGAAAGTCACTTGCCCAAGAGTCGTTTTTACCCATGAAATCACCTGCAAAAACACAGCCCTTTACGAGACTAGTATCTATGCTTGTTCATACCGCTTAAAACTACGCAGGATCCACGAAAAATATACTCGCGTTAGCGACGGTTAACTGGCATCAGCATACTCAAACGCACAAAATGATGATGATTCTAAACTAGGTGCTTTGCTAGTTCAGCAAGGCACCTAGCTATAAGATGACTCTAACTCAGTCAGTTAAATGATCAGCAAGAGCTTGTGCAGCTTGCGTCAATGAGTCTTGAACTTCGGGGATAGTTGATAGCGCGTTTAACATACCAAAGTCGTGAATCATACCGTTGTAGCGAACGGAAGTGACATTAACACCAGCTTGCTGAAGCTTAATGCCATAAGCTTCACCTTCATCTCGTAGTACATCTTTTTCTGCGGTCTGAATCAATGTATCCGGCAAACCGGAAAGTTGCTCAAGAGATGCACGTAAAGGTGATGCGTAAATCTCATTTCGCTCAACCGGACTCGTTGTGTAGTTATCCCAAAACCACTTCATCATTCCACGCGTTAAGAAATGACCATTGCTGAATTGATCATAGGAAGAAGTTTGAAACGAGGCGTTCGTGACTGGCCATAGTAACAATTGGAATCGGAGTTTAGGCGTTCCGGCTTCTTTGGCTTTCAGAGCAACAACTGCCGCCATATTCCCGCCAACACTGTTGCCCGCTACAGCCAAACGACTACCATCAATGTTGATTTGATCACCATGTTCCGCCACCCACTTCGTTGCCTCGTAAGCTTGGTTGATTGCTACTGGGTACTTCGCTTCAGGCGACGGTGTGTAATCAACATATACTGCAGCTGTACCAGAGCGAACCACTAGATCTCGAATCAGTCTCTCGTGTGTAGGAAAGTCACCGAGCACCCATCCACCTCCATGGAAAAACATGAAAGCAGGAAGTTTGCCTTCCGCTTCTAAGGGTCTGACCACTTTAATAGCTATTTTTTGACCATCAACGTTAATGGTATAACTTTTAACTGACGCAGGTGCCAAAGCCGCTCCTTTTTGCGCACCGGTCAATACTGCTCTGGCTTCTGTTGGTGTCATAGTTTCAATTGGCTGGCCTCCTTCCAAAGCTTGTAAGAAGCTTTGAGTATGAGGTTCAACTCCGTATGAACCTGAATTAGCAAAAGCCCCGAAACTACTCGCACACAATGCCATTACCAAAATAGATTTTGTCATTTTCATTTTCCTTTACCTTTTAGTCTAAATGCCTTTTCAACAATGAATTCTAATTTGCAACAATTAGTTCAACTTGGATGTTTCCACGAGTCGCATTTGAATATGGGCATACTTGATGCGCTTTTTCGACCAGTGCCAATGCGGTTTCATACTCTAAACCAGGTAGATAAATATGAAGTTCTACAGTAATTGCAAAACCGATACCTTGTGGATTTTCGCCTATACCGACTTTCGCAGTCACGGTAGGCTCATTCAGTAATCGGATCTTGTCTTGCATCGCAACAAACTTCATCGCGCCGATAAAGCAAGCCGAATAGCCGGCGGCGAAGAGTTGTTCTGGATTGGTGCCGTCGCCTCCAAGTCCACCAAGTTCTTTGGGCGTACTAAGTTTTACGAGCAGTTTGCCATCTTCCGATTTAGATTGTCCGTCACGACCACCAGTCGAAGTTGCTTGTGTGGTATAAATTGATTTCATTTAAATTGCCCTCAATTGATTATTGCGATAACTATTTACATTAAAGAGAACCCACATATGGGTGCTCCGTTGGGATTAAAGTTATCGCAATAACTATTATCGCGCAACTATTATTTTATTTGATTTGATATGTTTTTTCTAAGAAGGATAATTTTATCTTTTAAATCAATAAGTTCTTCCGATTCCAAACCACAAGCATCAGCAATACATGTGTTGATATTTCGAGCATCTTTCTCTAAAGAACGTCCCTTTAACGTTAATCGGACACTTAACGATCGTTCATCATGAGGCAATCTAACTCGCTGCACGAGGCCATCCGTTTCCATTCGCTTTATCACTGGTGTTAAAGCTCCTGACTTTTGGCCTAACTTTGAACCAATATCTTTAAGGCCAATACCGTCTTCTTCCCACAATGTAAGCAAAATCAGATACTGAGTATATGTCAGCCCCAAAGGTTCCAGCATTGGTTTGTAAAGTTGTGTCATTGCGAGTGAAGCGGAGTAAAGTGCAAAACACACTTGATTGTCCAGCGATAGCTGATTATCAGGCATATTGTTCTTCTTAATCTAAAGTCGTAGTGAGGGTATTCTCTCCTCAAGCCTTCGCAGTTTCAATACAAAGTATCATCTTCCTATAGTTGTGATAAATTCAAACTGAGTAGCATCAACAATAAAGTGTATTCTCTCCCATAGAACTGACATCCCTGTCCTCCTTGAATAACCACCGAAGTAGGTCTTCTCTCATATTCGAGTAGAGACAATTGATTATTGGGAGCAAGCCTGCGCTTCACGCTGTAGAAAATTTCAATATATTCAAAGATATCGATGCGAGCATTTTCCCGTGTAGACTATATTTTGCCGTTTTATTTTTTCTCTTTTCAGTAGCTATAAAAATTTGCTACCACAGCAATATTGATCCGCACCACCAGTTTTGGACACCGAATTAAGTAAGTACAATCACTAACGAGGTGAACAATGACAACTAAGAAAACTAGAATTAAACATTCCCCTGAATTTAAAGCAGAAGCCCTGAAGCCAGCAGAGAAAGTAGGAGTAGCAGCTGCAGCAAGACAGCTTTCTTTACATGAATCCCAAATCTAGGGGTGGTGGAAGAACTCGAAGAAGGACATCAATACTAGTCAGCGAAAGCAAGAGCTAGCCACAGAGGTTGCCAAGCTCAAAATGCGATTAGCTGGGCAAGCAGAAGAGCTAGAAATTGTAAAAAAGGACGCGAACTACTTTTCGCGAAAAATCTAAAGTAGATCACTATGAATTTATGTTCGACGTGGGTTTTATTATTGGATTAAGCATCGCCACAAGGCCATCCAACGCGAGACAACTCGCCAAGAGCTGATACAAAGGTCAAAGATGCTTTTAACAACAGTAAAGGTCGAGATGGTTCAGGCACATCCAGAAAGAACTGGCTGAGAACGGTGATAGCCATAATGTTAAAACAATTGCAGCCGGCATCAAGCGTCAGGATTTAACGCCGAAAACGGAACGCAAGTTTAAGTCTACAACAGACAGCAAGCATAAGATGCCCCTAGCTCCGGACTTACTACTAGATCATTACTTCAATGCAACGGCTCCGAATCAAAAATGGGTGAGTGATATCACGGCGAAGGCTGGCTGTATTTGGCTGTGATTATTGGCCTTGACTCACGACAAATAATCGGTTGGTCAATGGATACAAGGATGACGGCAACTCTGGTCTCCGATGCATTATCAATTGCCTCGTTCCATCGAGGATTCCCTGAGCAGGTTATTGTTTATAGTGATCGAGGTTGCCAGAATTGCTCAAAATCAGCTCTTTTTTTCTTCGCGTTGAACTCAGTTGCTGATATGAATTTAACTAATTTCTCTGATTATGTATTAACTAACTGAAATAAATAGCAAGTACATTTAATAATCCAATGGTGCTACATCCCTTTATCCTTATTTATTTAAATGCACAGCTGCCTCCCAATCAGTAAGCAGTTGCATGACATCTCTTGACAACACTGGTGTTGGTTTTGGCAGTCTTAGAGAATTGTATCCATTCTCAACTGCTTCGCGAATAGCTCGCACCTGATAGTAGAAAGCGTC
>Ga0075011_10001490_pt1 | contig 12590 bp, 9 predicted proteins | sample TARM_MetaG_T_14_FD_72354 | JGI IMG/M metagenome (GOLD analysis project Ga0075011, IMG submission 72354) | Freshwater microbial communities from Pennsylvania, USA, analyzing microbe dynamics in response to fracking - TARM_MetaG_T_14 | ecosystem: Environmental > Aquatic > Freshwater > River...
AATCCATAGGGGTCTAATAACACTTTATCCGGTGCAAAAGCCGTTCCTTCATAGGGACGATAAGGTCCATTGACACGAAAACCATAGAGTTGCCCGGGTTTTACATCTTCAACAAAGATATGCCAGTAATAGGCGGTACGATTATCAACATCTGAAAGTGTAAATGTGTTGCTTGCTGATAGAGCATCTTTATGGTCAAAAAATAGCAGTTCAACACTTTCAGCCAGGCGCGAATAAATACAAAAATTAACCCCTTTACGGGTGTAGGTCACACCTAATTTATCTGGTTTACCATTTGCAGTTAAAAACATACTACACTCCGGATCGCACTAAAAGATCACACTAAAAAATAACGTAGTGCCTATTTAAGAAAATTATTTTTACAGGAAATCACATGAAATTAGTCCTTTCACTAAGAATAGCCGCTATTTTGCTATTTAGCGCCTGCGCGCAAGCACAAATAACGCAGATTGAGCCGCAGGCATTGCTGGATAATATTGTTAATCAGCAGACGTTAACGATTCTTGATGTGCGCAGTGAACAGGAGTTTTCAGAGGGCCATATCCAAGGTGCTATCAATATTCCCTATGATCAGCTTGTGCAAAACAAGACACGCATTGCAAAATATAAAGCACAAGAGCTTGTCCTTTATTGTCGCTCAGGCAGGCGAGCTTCTGTCGCCTATCAGACGTTGCAAAATTTAGGCTTTAGTAAGCTCATTGATTTGAGGGGGCATATTAATTTATGGCAAGCACTTAATTTTCCATTAGTCACACCAGATGCTATTAAGTAAAGCTTAGTTACAGGCAGTGGCTGTAAACTTTGCTTAGTTCTGCGTTTTTTGAGCGCGAAATGCACCTAATGCAGCAGATGAATTATGGCCAATCATTAACAGACAAGGCGTTAAAATAAGCGTCAGCAAGGTGGCAAAGGTTAATCCGCCCGCTATTGCGCTAGCCAACTGAGACCACCACTGCGTCGATGGCGCGCCGAATTCAACTGTTCGGCTAAAAAAATCCAAATTCACTTTTAAAACCATCGGCATTAACCCCAAAATGGTCGTCACCGTCGTCAAAAGCACAGGGCGGATACGTTGTGCGCCGGTTCTTAGTATCGCTTCCTGAGTATTGACTCCCAGGCCTTTTAACACATTGTAGGTATCAATTAAGACGATATTATTATTAACCACTATCCCCGCCAGGGCGATAACGCCGATCCCGGACATCACTATACCAAAGGCACTTTGGGTGAAAAACAGGCCGATAAACACCCCGGCGGTAGAGAAAACAACGGCACTTAAAATCAGAAAAGCTTGATAGAAAGAGTTAAACTGCAAGAGTAAAATCAAGGCCATAAGCGCCAATGCCACCATAAAGGCATTTTTTAAGAAATGCTCTGCTTCCTGCTGATCTTCATTTTGACCACGTAGTTTTAAACTGACACGCGCATCCAGCCCTAAGCTTGGCAACTCTTTTTCAAGCTCGGGTAAAATTAAACTTAAGTTATAACCGGGCGCCATATCAGCACTTACAGTCATCACTATGCGGCCATCCACTTTTTTAATAGTGGCTTGCTTGGGCGAGGGTAAAAGACTCACAAAATAACTGACAGGTATCAGACCGGCAGCCGTCTGCAGGCGGATTTCTGAAAGCTTGCTTAAGCTGCGATCTTTTTCCGGGTAACGCACACGAATATCTAACTCATCATCAACATCATCGGGGCGGTAAGTACCGAGCATCAACCCGTTAGTAAGAAATTGTACACTGCTGCCCAATAGGGTTGCATCCGCACCATAACGCGCCGCATCCGCGCGGTTTATTTGAAATTGCCATTCCACACCGGGTTTTGCACCATCATCTTCGATGTTGATAAAATAATCTTTGTGCAACAATGCCTGATGCAGTTTATTGGCAGCCCCCTGCAACAGCTGCGGAAAACGGGAACTTATCTCGATTTGTAAATCTTTACCTGAAGGGGGGCCTGCCTGATCTTTTTTCAGTTCAATTTCAACACCCGGCAGAGCCTCAGTGCGCTGTTTAATATCGGCAATAATCTGGTCAGCGCTGCGGCGCAACTGCCAGTCTTTTAAATTGATGCGCATATGGCCCACTAATTCCCCTGTGGAATCGCCTGATTTGAGATAAAGCGTATCAATTTCATCACGCAATGGTAATATTTTCTGCTCAATGGTGGACATAATAGCGTCTTGTTCATCGACAGAAAAATCCCCGTATGAACGCACTTTAACACTGATCCCCGGCGGCTCCACATCAGGAAAAAATTCCACGCCAAGATTAGATTTGACAAATAAAGCAATGCCTGTAAGCGCAATAATAGAAGTCAAGAATAAGACAAGCCATGGCTGTTTAATCGCTTTGTCCAGGGTTTTTACATAAATACCTGTAAACCCGGTTAAGCTTAACGGATCCCCTTTTTCTGCGAGAAGCGCATTGTTTTTTTCTTTTGCAGAGAGCGTCCTAGCCTTGCCAAATACACTGCCTAATACCGGAATAAAAATCAGCGCCATCAGCAGTGACGCCGTCAGAGTCGCTATTAAAGTGAGCGGCAAATATTTCATAAACTCGCCGGTAATACCCGGCCAAAAAAGCAGAGGAGCAAACGCGGCCAAGGTGGTCGATGTTGAAGCGATAATAGGCCAGGCCATACGTTTAGCCGCATCCAGATACGCTTTATGGCGCGCGACACCGGCGCTCATTTCACGATCGGCAAATTCAGTGACCACTATGGCGCCGTCCACCAGCATGCCCACCGCCATGATCAGCGCAAACAGCACGACAATATTGACAGTGATCCCGGACATCCACAACACCAAAATCCCGGTTAAAAAGGATCCCGGAATGGCTATCCCGACCAGCAGCGCGCTGCGCATGCCAAGTACCGCAATAATCACAATAACCACTAACAAAACAGCACTTAAGACATTATTTTGCAGATCGTTAAGCATGGTTTTAACATCTTTGGAGCTGTCGCCTGCATAACTCACGTGGATATTATTGGGCCAAAACGCCCGGCTTTCCTCAACCAGGGCTTTGATTTTATCCACAGTGTAGATAATATTTTCTCCCGGACGTTTGACCACTTCCAGGGAGATAGTCGGTAAACCGTTAACCCTTACAAAACTTGACGGATCTTTAAAAGTGCGGCGAATTTGAGCAACGTCGGCAAAGGTGATCACTTTATCAGCCGAGGCTTTTATCGGCATCTCCATCACATCCTTAATGGTTGCAAACACTGCAGGCACTTTAATCGGAAAACGTCCCTTGCCCGTATCCATCACACCAGCAGCAACCAGGCGATTATTGCGCGAAATCAGGTTATAAATATCACTCATATCCAGCTGATAACTCTGCACAAGCAAAGGATCCACCAGTATTTCCACCATATCTTCACGATCGCCGCCAATATTGACTTCCAGCACTTCAGCAAAGCCTTCCAGCTTATCCTGCATCTCTCTGGCCAGCGTTATCAGCGCCCGCTCTGGCGCACTACCGGATAATAAAATAGTCAGGGCAGGATTTTCGCTGGCTAAGGTCACCTGTTTTACAACAGGATCGTCACTCTCCAGCGGCAAGTTACCCTTGGCCTGATCCACTTTCTCATGCACATCGGTCAAGGCATCTTTAATATCAATATCAATGTAAAACTCAATAACGATAGAAGCATAACCTGAGCTGGCCGTTGATTTAATCTCTTTGATACCCTCAATACTGCGCAGCTCCTGCTCCAGAGGACGAAGCAATAAGCGTTCGGCATCTTCCGGAGAGATCCCTTCATGATTGACCGAAATATAGATAAAAGGGATGGAAATATCCGGATCTGACTCTTTAGGAATGTTGATATAGGCGGAAAATCCAGCGACTAATAAAAAAAACAGCAGCATTAACAGCGCGCGCTTACGTGATAATGAACCTTCAATAATCGTTCTCATGATTATTTCTCCGCAGCAATCGCTTGCACGCGATCGCCGGGTTTAACAAATCCTTGCCCTAAGGTAATAATATCAACCGGGCCGTCAAATCCGGATAACCATACGCCATTATTATCAGACTCAACAAGATTGATCGCTTTAAAAACAACAATCTCATCAACCACTAATTTAATACCCAGATTGCCCTGTTCATCCATGGCCAGTGCAGAAGGTGAAACATAAACGGCATCAACAGGATAAAGGGGGATAGATAATTTACCGCTAATACCGGAAATTATTTTTTTGTCCGGGTTGGGAAATTCAGCTTCAATACGAAAAGTACTGCTTTTGCTATCCGCTAAGGATGCAATATAAGTGATTTTTCCGGATATTTTATCGCCGGAGAGCAAGGTCGCTGAAACAGCCTGACCCAATGTTAACTGATTGATATGATGCTCTGTGGCATCACCGCGGATCACAATAGGATCGATATTTTCCAAACTAAAAATAGGATCGCCGACCTGCAGATAATCACCTTCCTGAGCAAATTGTTCCTGCAAAATCCCGGCAAAAGGGGCAATGATAGTGGTACGTTCTAATAATAGCTGCAGCTGTTTAACTTCAGTTTTAGACGCAAGCAGCAGACTGTTAACTTCAGCTAAACGTCCTCGCCCCTGCAGCCCTTTATCATTTAACGATTTGACAGCGTTATAATTTAACAGACGCTCAGCAAGCAACCCTTGCGCTTGCGCTAAGCGTTCAGGTAATTCGCTTTTTTCAATCTCAGTCAAAACGTCATTAGGTTTTACATGGCGTCCTTTTTTAGTCGCTATTTTAACCACTTTTCCCGCCACCTCTGAGCGAATAACAGCATGACTATTGGCTTCACTTCTTCCATACAAGGTTAAAAACTTAGTCATTTTTTGCGGGATAAAATGTGTAATTTGTACCTTAGGTAAGCTTTCCTGGTGAGCCTCTGTTGTTTGCTCACTTAAATGCGACTCAGTCGGTTTAGATAACATCCAAAACAGCAGCAGCCCTGAAATAAACAGTGCTATCCAATAAGGTCGCAGAGCAAAATAACGCCATAGACGAGCAAACATACACAAACCTCAACAAATAATAAAATTGCAGGCTAATGTTAGCGTAAACAAAGAGGGATGCGAATAGTAAAGATGATATTTTCAGGTAGAACGCTGTTTTTATCAAAGAAAAGTGTGAAGTTCTAAGAATTAAAACTTCACATAACAGCCTTAGATAGAAAATGAAGAGCCGCAACCACAAGTTGCCGTTGCATTGGGGTTATTAACTAAAAAACGCGATCCTTCTAATCCATTAATGTAATCCACTGTGCCGCCAACAAGGTACTGCAGGCTCATTGAATCAATCACTAAGGTTACTCCCTCATTGTCAATCAGGGTATCGCCTTCATTCACTTTTTCATCAAAAGTAAAGCCGTATTGAAAGCCTGAACAGCCCCCGCCTGTGACGTAAACGCGTAATTTCAATGCTGGATTTTTCTCTTCAATAATAAGTGCTTTTACTTTATTTGCAGCACTATCACTAAAATAAATTGGCAACGCCATTTCGACTTCGGATGTCATGGTAACCCCTGAAAATGTAAGCTGCTTGCTAGACACAGCATTAAATTGGTATAACTTGACGTTATTATCCAATACCCAACCAAATAGGTCAAGTAAGATACAGGTTTGATTGTATACCTTAAGTAATCGAATGCCCGCCATTTAGCAAATCGGCAGCGGCGTTTACTGGTTTTTTCTAAGCAGCGAACCGTTGTTCTGTTGGCTCAAAAAAGGCTAAATCATCATCTGTCGCCTCAGACTCGCTATTATCTTGCTCTTTTTCAATCAGGGTTTTCCAGTCATAACGCTGCTCTACCTGCTGCGCTTTATACCAACGATTCCCCGCTACATTTAACTGTAAAATAACTTCCTCAATGGTCATTTCCGGCGGCAGAGAAAACGCCCCTTTGATGGTCTGGAAATACTTGAATTTAAACTCTGTCTCAGCGCTTTCATTAAGGGAAGTTAGTGCAACTTCCTGCAAATGGCCATTATCAAAAGCAGAGAAATGTATAGCAAATTTACCCGTTAAAAAACGGCGATCTTTTTGCGTTTGCATTAACACCAGCTCATAATCCCATTCTCCGCTCTGCTCATTTTGGACCACAGTGAATGAATATATTCTCACGCCTGACGGTTGCAGCTCAGGTGAAACAATGCGCTCATAAAAATACAATTTATTGGCAGCGACATTCAATTCATCACTAAGCCGTTTATTCTCCTGCGTTAGTAGATCAATGGTCTGTTCATCAGTCATTAACTTCGCATCAGCACGGGCAAGACGCATAGATAATTCAACTTTCTCGGCGCTGAGGTTTTGCAAATCCACTTCCATTAAAGCTAAGGAATCCTGCAAAATATCTTGTTTAAATTTACCCAGTAAGAATCCCAACAATAAACAGCTGATCGCAACAACAACCCATTTAATGAAACTTTTTTTTAATCTTTGCATTACATTCCCTTGTTGTTATTAATGCCAGCTAGTTTGGCTATATATCCTTCCCCAATAGACGGAGCATGGCTTTACGCGCTTTTTCCTGACGTTTCTGACGCATCGACAGTCTCATTGTGCGCTCTAGCAGTTGTGTATAAATCGGCCGACCGCCCAATGATTGGGCGACCATAGTTGCCCCCAAACAGGTCACTATTAAGGGTAAAATCATTTCATAATTACTGGTCATCTCGATAACCAATAATATGCCGGTTATCGGCGCACGTACGGTGGCGGCAAACAACCCCCCCATACCGGCAATGGCAAAGGTGCCTGCTTCTGTCACTATCTCAGGAAACAGAGCGTGCGCCCCTAAACCAAAGAGCATACCAAATAACGTGCCCAGCGCTAAAGTGGGGGCAAACACGCCACCGGGCGCCCCTGAGCTAAAACTAAGCAAAGTGGTTACAATACGGAACAGGAAAATAACCATTAAGCCAGCAGCAAGAAAATGCCCCCCCTCGACCTCAGGGATAAGCTCGATACCACTAAAGGCAAGCTCCGGCTCTAAAACCGATAACGCGCCAAAAATAGCCCCTAAAAACAAGCCGATAGCCACAAAACGCCAGCGCTGGTTTTTATGAATAAAGAGGTACATATCTAATGTAGAAAGCACCATTTTATTAAATAAAACACCGATCACACCAAAACAGAAACCCAATAACAGATATAACCACAAGGACATTAAATCAGGATGGGAATAAGAGGTCACATCGACAACCGCCTGTTGCCCGCTCATTAAACGCATCACAATAGTAGCCATGACCGCGCTCATAAAAACACTTTTTGTTGAACTTAAACTGTAGTTAAATTGAGAGCGCATCTCTTCGATAACAAACATGATACCAGCGAGTGGCGCATTAAATGCAGCAGCCAAACCGCCCGCCGCACCGGCCGCTAATAGCGCCTGTGCATCAAGTTTGTCTACTTTAAAAAGATCCGAGATCATACGCCCGAGATTGGCCCCTAACTGTACAGAAGGCCCTTCTCGTCCGAGCGCCATGCCACTACCAAGGGCCAGCAAACCACCGAAAAATTTAACTGGCAGTACGCGCTTCCAGCGCACCGGACGCATCCCTTCCATTGCCCCTTCGATTTCAGGAATACCACTACCGCCCGCTTCAGGAGCAAATCTGTGAGTGATATAAAACGCTATTCCCGCCATCACAGAGGAGATAGGAATAGCTATCAACCACAAAGGGATCTCTGAATCGCTAAAGCTGGCAATAAACTGCAAACGCATTGCACTGATCCAGATAATTCCCTGATCAAAAAGCGCTGCTGCGCCCCCTGCCAAGATGCCGATGATCACAGATAACCAGATCAGCAGCGCACTACTTTTGCGGGTGAAAAAACGTTCAATAAAGCGTTTGAAATTATTCAGAAGAAATAAATGAATTCTTATTTTCATACAAATTTAGGCAACTATATTTAGGAGCGAGAATGGATGTAACAATATTAAAGAGCATAACAGATAATAAAAAAGGCTAATTATATAAAATATAGAGCTCAAAGCAAGATGATACAGCAAACAAGCGTCAATAATGCAGATAGCAATTTTTATCATACCCAAGAACCTGCTATATTGTTTTTTTTATCACACTCTAATTACACTTTGACTAGGAATTTTATGAGTCTTTCTACCCAGCTTTTCAACCGCGCACAAGCTATTATCCCGGGCGGGGTAAACTCCCCCGTCCGCGCATTTAACGGCGTTGGTGGTTCCCCACTGTTTATCGAAAAAGCACAAGGTGCTTATATTTATGATGTCGATAATAAAAAATATATCGATTATGTTGGCTCCTGGGGGCCGATGATTTTAGGCCATAATCACCCTGACATTAAAGCCGCTGTTTTAGCCGCAGTTGAAAACGGTTTAAGCTTTGGCGCGCCAACTGAAGTAGAAATAACCATGGCAGAAAAAGTACAAAGCTTAATGCCGTCGATGGAGCTGATACGTATGGTAAGCTCCGGCACAGAAGCGACCATGAGCGCCATTCGCCTTGCTAGAGGTTTTACCGGGCGCGATAAAATCCTCAAATTTGAGGGCTGTTATCACGGTCATGCAGATTCACTATTGGTTAAAGCAGGCTCAGGCGCATTAACGCTCGGTCAACCAAGCTCACCCGGTATCCCAAATGACTTTGCAAAACATACACTGACCGCGACCTATAACGATCTGCAATCGGTACAGCAATTGTTCAGTGAATACCCGCAGCAAATTGCCTGCATCATAGTTGAACCTGTTGCCGGCAATATGAACTGTATTTTGCCAATGGATGGATTTTTACAGGGGTTACGGAAAATTTGTGATAACCATAATGCCCTGCTTATTATCGATGAAGTAATGACAGGTTTTCGTGTTGCACTGGGTGGCGCGCAGGCTTATTACGCTGTAAAACCGGATTTAACCACCTTAGGGAAAGTGATTGGCGGCGGCATGCCGGTGGGCGCATTTGGCGGTTCGAAGAAAGTGATGCAGCATATTGCCCCGACTGGCCCGGTTTATCAGGCAGGCACCTTATCGGGTAATCCCATTGCGATGCATGCCGGACTTGCAGCATTAACCGCACTGGATACGCCGGAGTATGCATTACTTGCCGAAAAAACGAAAAAATTAGCACTGGGATTGCAACAAGTGGCAAAAGAGGAAAATATCCCACTCGCCGTTAACTATGTCGGTGGCATGTTTGGTTTCTTTTTTACAGAAGAAAAGCAAGTGAGCAACTTTGCACAGGTCTGCGCTTGTGATGTAAAAAGGTTCAAAAAATTCTTCCACTTGATGCTTGAGCAAGGTATTTATCTTGCGCCTTCAGCCTTCGAAGCCGGATTTTTATCATTAGCACATAGCGAAAAAGATATTGAAGATACTTTAGTTGCAGCTAAAAAAGCCTTTTCACAGTTATAATTTAAGCATCAAATAGCTAAAAAATGCACGACTATTCACTCAACGAATAAGACGTGCATTTTTTCTCGCATTTTTCTTCACAAATCCCCATTAAAGATGATCAGATAATGTTTCGTCACGTCGCTATTACGCTATACTAACGCCTTTTTGTAGCATCAGATAAACAGGGTTGTTAAACATGAGTGAAGTATTAGATTTAAGCCTAGAAGGTATTGAAAAGCTCCCGCTTGCCAAATTTACCGAAGATGCCTATCTCAACTACGCCATGTACGTGATAATGGATCGCGCGCTCCCTCATATCGGAGATGGCTTAAAACCCGTACAACGGCGTATTGTTTTTGCGATGTCTGAGCTTGGTTTATCGGCACTCTCTAAACATAAAAAATCTGCCCGCACCGTCGGTGATGTATTAGGTAAATATCACCCCCATGGTGATAGTGCCTGTTACGAAGCCATGGTATTAATGGCGCAGCCTTTCTCATACCGTTATCCTCTGATTGACGGTCAAGGTAACTGGGGGGCTCCTGACGATCCCAAATCATTCGCTGCGATGCGTTATACCGAATCGCGTTTATCTGCTTTTTCAGAAATATTACTGACCGAAATATCTCAAGGCACAACGGACTGGAAGCCCAATTTTGACGGCACAATGAAAGAACCGGTGCTGTTGCCTGCCCGTTTACCACATATTTTACTCAATGGTATTACCGGTATTGCGGTGGGCATGGCCACCGATATTCCGCCGCATAATGTGCGTGAAGTGGCAGCTGCCTGCTGCCATTTAATTGAACATCCCAAAGCAACACTGGATGATTTGATGCAGTTTGTGCAGGGCCCGGATTATCCCACGGAAGCGGAAATCATCACCCCTGTCAGTGATATCAAGAAGATTTATGAGACCGGCCGGGGGAGTTTTAAAAGCCGCGCGGTATATCAGGTTGATCACGGTGAAATTATTATTACCGCCCTGCCGCATCGCGTCTCAGGCGGTAAGATTCTTAAAGATATCGCCAAACAGATGCAGGATAAAAAACTGCCCATGGTTGCCGACTTGCGCGATGAATCAGACCATGAAAATCCGACGCGATTGGTTATCATACCGCGCTCAAACAGAATCGATACCGAAGCCTTAATGAACCATCTGTTTGCCTCAACCGATCTTGAAGTGAACCATAAAGTTAACCTCAATATGCTCGGCTTGGATCAACGCCCGCAGGTAAAAGGGTTAATAAAAATCTTAACAGAGTGGTTAGTTTATCGTTTTACCACGGTTCGGCGCCGTTTGCAGTTTCGCCTCGATAAAATTTTATCGCGCCTGCATCTTTTAGAAGGGTTATTGGTTGCTTATTTAAATATTGATGAAGTGATTGAAATTATCCGCACCTTTGATGATGCAAAGGCAGAATTAATGGCTCGTTTTGGCCTTTCAGAAAAACAAGCCCATGCCATTTTAGAGATAAAGCTGCGTCAACTTGCTAAATTAGAAGAGATTCAGATTCGCGCAGAGATGGATGAATTAAGCACAGAACAGAAGAAACTCGAACTTTTATTAAGCTCAGAAAAACGCTTAAACACCTTAGTTAAAAAAGAGATCCAGGCCGATGCGCTTAAGTATGGTGATGACAGACGCTCGCCTCTGGTGGAACGACTGGAAGCCAAAGCGTTAAGCGAAAAAGAGCTCGCGCCAAGTGAAGCCGTGACCATTGTTTTATCCAGCCAGGGCTGGGTGCGTGCGGCGAAAGGCCATGATATAGACGCGCATGCGTTAAGTTACAAAGCCAGTGATGAGTTCCTTACCAGCGCTCAGGGCAGAAGCAATCAAAGCTGTATATTCATTGACAGTAGCGGCCGCGCTTATTCTCTGGATGCGCATTCACTACCATCAGCGCGCTCTCAGGGAGAGCCGCTAACCGGTCGATTTAATCAAAATAGCAATGTGCCATTTGTCAGCGTGTTGATGGGCAATGATGATGATCGCTACATTATCAGCAGCGATCATGGTTACGGCTTTATTGCCCAATTCAGCGACATCAATAGCCGTAATAAAAATGGTAAGGCGCTCATAAATCTCACCGAAAATGCGCTGTTAATGCCGCCGCAAAAACTCAGTGGTAACGACGATGATCTGTGCTTAACCATCAGTAATGAAGGACGGATGTTGATCTTCCCGGTTAATAGTCTGCCCAGCCTAAGCAAAGGCAAGGGGAATAAAATGATTAACATCAGCTCTGCAAAAGCGACTAAGCGGGAAGAGTTTGTTACTATGCTGCAGATTATTCCGATGACAGGATCGGTCACGCTGCATGCAGGTAAACGTAAACTCACCTTAAAAGCCAGTGATTTAGCACATTACCGGGGAGAGCGAGGACGGCGCGGCAATAAACTGCCACGTGGATTACAGCGTGTTGATAAAGTAGAAGTTGTATCAGAACAAGAGAACTAAAAAATCATGTTATTTATTATTCGTTTGCTATTAATTGTTTTAAGCCTGGTCTTGATGAGCGTATACGCTATTTTTTACTGCCTGTTCAGTCCGCGCAACCCCAAAAACACCTACCATTTCGCTATGTTATTTAGCAAGATGTCGCGTCTGGTGGGGCTGAAAGTAACAGTACGCATCCCCGAAAGCGCTAAAAATAATGGTTCGGTAGTGTATATTGCCAACCACCAAAACAACTGCGACATGCTCACTACCACAGGGGCAGTGCAGCCGGGCTCAGTAACAATAGGTAAAAAAAGCCTGGTATGGATCCCCTTTTTCGGCATTATTTACTGGTTAACCGGTAATATTTTGATCGACCGGGATGATAAAAGTAAATCAAAAAACACCATCACAGATGTCGTTGAGCAGATGCGCGCTAAAAATCTCGCCGTGTGGATCTTCCCGGAAGGAACCCGCAGCCGGGGCCGGGGATTAATGCCATTTAAAATGGGTGCATTCCATACTGCTCTGCAGGCCGGGGTTAATGTCGTCCCCACTGTTGTTTCCGATACCCACCAGCAGGTTAATTTAAACCGCTGGGATAACGGTGAAGTAATAGTTGAAATGCTTGAGCCTATTGATATAACGCAGTATAAAAAACGTGAAATACGCCGTTTAATGAATGATGCACACGCTATTATGTTAGAGAAGTACGAGCAGTTATAACTGCTCGTACTTCTCTAACATAATAGCGTGTG
>Ga0075011_10001492_pt1 | contig 12588 bp, 20 predicted proteins | sample TARM_MetaG_T_14_FD_72354 | JGI IMG/M metagenome (GOLD analysis project Ga0075011, IMG submission 72354) | Freshwater microbial communities from Pennsylvania, USA, analyzing microbe dynamics in response to fracking - TARM_MetaG_T_14 | ecosystem: Environmental > Aquatic > Freshwater > River...
ACGTGTCGCTCTGGCGAACGACAGTCTCAGGGCGGCCCCGCACCCATACTCGCAGGTCACACCGCATGGCGCGACCAGCCGCACCCCGCGCTCAGATCCTTACTGGGACAGGCTCACTGGTCTCGTCGCCGGGCGAGCGACCGCTGGTGGGACGGGGGCAGTCCGTCGAAGTCCTTCTGCGAACGAACCTGGCTCACGGTGATCTCGAACATGACAGGGTCCTCCTCGGACTCGTGGCGGATGGTCGGGCCGCCTGGCTGGTCGTGAACGACGTTACCGCTGGTCACCCACTCGGACAGGGTGTTCGGACGCCGGTGCGGGCGGCATGGGGGTGCCGCGCCAGCTGTGGTGGTTGGCGTGGCGGACGGCCGCGCACGACGAGGCGTGCGCGGCCGTCCGTGGTTGGTGGGTTGGGTCAGTCGTCGGGGTGGCTGCGTGCACGGTGGGAGGTGAGCGCGGCTCCGGTGTCGTCGAGCAGCTCGCCGCAGTCGGGGCAGTAGGGCCACCAGTCGTGTTCGAGTCCTGCGTCGTGGGCGACGGTGGCCCAGAAGCGGTGCGCCTGGCTGTCGGCGCCGGTGTTGCCGATCCATGGCAGGCCAGCGGCCTCTAGTGCGTCCTCGGCCGGGGTCAGGACGTGCTCGATCGTCTCGGAGTCCCACTCGGAGATCGCGCCCGCGGGCGTGAGCATCGTGGTGAGGAGCGTGTACGGGTCGATCCGGCCGTCCTCGTGCGCGGTCCGTAGCGCGGCCGCGACGCCAGCGAAGGTGGGGGTCTGCTCGGTCATGGTGTCCGCCTCAGCAGTAGTCGAGGTCGAAGCCGTCAGGGACCGGGGTGGTGGTCCCGCAGCGCAGGCACTCAAGGTGCTCGCCGGTGCCGGTCTCTGAGAAGTCGGACGTGCCGCCGAAGAGGGCGTGGATCGTGGTCCCGGTGATGGTCGTGTGCCACCAGCGGGTGTAGCCATCCTCGGTCAGGCGCCACTGGTGGCTGCCTCCGGCCGGGCACGGGCTGTCGATGACGGCGGTGGGGTTCGAGGTGTCGGGCTGGGCGGTGGTGTCGAGTTCCATGTCCCCTCCGATGGGGTGCGTGGGCGGTTGGTCGGGCCGCCCTCTTGGGTTCGTGGTCGTCTCGGGCGTGGGTACCGCCGCATGCATCGGCACCCACGCCAGGTGAGGAGGTGTCAGCAGATCTCGAAGCCGCCGCACGCGCTCAGGAAGCCCGCGAACTCTCGGACGTTCTCGACGTCGAACGGGGAGTCGGCTCCCCATGGACGCACCTTGCCGTTGCCCTCGCAGCCGTTGCAGCCGCCCTTGCCGGTCAGCGGGTCGCGGGGGACGTCGAACCCGTAGGACCGACCCACCTCGTCGGTCCTGATGCCCGTACCGGCGCACAGGTTGCATTCGATGAGCGGCAGGCTCGCCAGGTGCTGCTCGCGGTCCTTGGCGTACTTCGCCACCAGGCCGCTGTCGAGGTCGCGCTGCACCGCGGCCGCGAGCGCCTTGGCGCCCTCGGCGTCGAGGCCGTCTCCGTCGTTGGAGTACCAGTAGGTGCAGGCGGCGGTCAGGTCGGGGTAGGTCTCGGTGAGGAAGGTGGCCAGCGGCCCCCACCACCAGATGTTGTTGCGGAAGTAGCGCCCATCTTCGTTCTCGGGGTGCTTGCCGAACACGTCCATGCCCATGACGTTCTCCTTCGGACTACGGCGGTTGGTCGGCCCGCCGATTGGGTTGGTCACCTGCGACGTTACCCAGGGCCGCACCAGCCGGCCGAGCCTGGTTCTGACGCCGCCGCACCCCATGCCGTCCGCTCCAGATGCTCGGGAGGGGCTAGACGAACTCGCGCAGTCTGGGCAGGACGGTGGCGAGCTCTTCGAAGAGTGCTGGCCAGCCGCGGCGCAGCCAGGTGATGCGTCCTTCGGCGAGCAGGTTGCCGTCGAGCATCGCGGAGACGCGCAGGAAGCGTTCGGGGGCCCCGATGCGCTCGAGCTTGGTGTAGACGGGGTTGACCGGGAGCTGGTGGCGGGTGATGTGGCCCCAGATCTCGGCGGTCTTCCAGTCCCACACGGGCCCGAAGGCGACGGTGCCGTCGACGCGGGCGATGCGGCCGCCGTGGCGACGTCGTGACTCCGGTTCGACGCAGCGCGGTGAGTGCTCGCAGGCTTGTGCTCGTAGGGCGTTGGCGTACGCGGCTGCGCGGCCGCGGGACTCCTCGGAGCGCACCCCCCACACCTCGCCCGGGCCGTGCGCCCGATGGGCGGCCGCGGCCGGTTCGTTGATCAGGACCTGGTGGAGATCCGGGGCGTCGCGGTCGGTGGCTCCGTGGTCCCAGGCGCCGTTGGCCGCCATGACCTGCAGGGCGTTGAGGCGGGCCGGGATGACGTCGAGGTTCAGGTGCCAGGCGTTCGCGAGCTGCTCGAGGTAGGCGTACGTCTCGGGGAACTCGAGGCCGGAGTCGAAGAACGCGACGGGGACGTCGGGTGCCACCTGCAGGGCCAGGTGGAGCGCGACGAGGGAGTCCTTGCCGCCGGAAAACGCGACGTAGCCCTCGTGCTCGTCGAGGTGGGTGCGGATCCGGTTGCGGAGCTGCTCGAGGTCACGGGTCTGAGCGCGCAGGCCTTGGAGGGCGCGCAGGTCGAGGCCGGGATTGCTCATGAGCCCAGCAGCGCTGGCAGGTGCAGCTCGTGCTGACGGTCGGGGTGCATGTACGGCGGGCGGACGCCGGCGCGCCCGCGCCCGCCGTCGTCGGTGGGCGCGGCCAGGTGATGGCACGAATCCGGGACGGTGCGGCCGAGGGTGCCGTCGGCGTGGAGGTGGCTGGCGGTCACGACGTCGAGGTCGGGTGCGGCGGTGACCTCCCAGCGCAGCACGTGGCCTTCCCCTGTTGCTCGCTTCTTGCCGATGCTCACGACCTGGTCGAGCAACTCCGAGATCCGGTCGACGTCGCCGACGGCGTGCCAGAGGACCGAGGTGCACGGGGTCACCAGCAGTGGCATGCGTCGCGCTCGGTAGCGGCCCTGGCGCGAGGAGACGGTCTTGGGCAGTGCCGAAGCGACCTGCTCGAGCTCGCGGGCGTCGACGCGGCCGGTCCAGGTGTGCACGTCCAGCCGTCCGGGGTTCTCCGGCCAGGCGCACGTCGCGGCCCAGTGCCAGGGACCGCCCGTGGGCTCGCAGCGGGCCAGCGGCAAGTCGAGGTCGGGCGGGTCAATGCTCTCGAGGGCGCGGGTGTAGCCGCGGCCGATCTCGCGGCACGAGGCCTTGTGGTCCTCCCAGAGCTGGGAGGCGAGCAGTCCGTCGAGAGCGATCCCCCACGGTGCTGCCTGGGCGATGCCGGTAGCCAGGTGGGCGCGCACCCGCAGGGGTGCGAAGTGCCCGCTCATACGAGGGACTCCAACGCGGTGAGGATCTCGTCACGGTGCTCGGCGACATGGCCGCGCCAGTCGGCGCTGACCGTCGGCGCATGGTCGGCCGTGAGGTCCGCGCGCACCTGCCCGTGACCGATGGCGATGCGCCCACCGAGTCGGCCGTCGCGGGAGAACTCGGCCAGCACGTCGACGAAGAACGCAAGCTCGAGCGCGCTCGGGCGGCGCAGGCGCAACCAGGTGGAGAACGTCGTGCCGATCGGGAAGGTCTCGACGAGGAACCGCATCTGGTTCCCACCGGCGTCGTCGACGACGCCGGGCTGCCCGTTCTCGTCGAAGACGATGCGGGCGGGCACGTCGGCGAAGTCATGTGCCCGCCCGTCGTCCTGACGGGTGTACGCCTCGAGCTGGGTGGCTTCGAACGCGGACACGCGGGTCTCGACCCCGGTGATGCGTACGGTCTCCGCGACGTGCGGGACGACCTTGCCGACGTCGAGCGCGCCGCTGAGGATCGTGCCGCCGCCGGCCCCGCCGAACACGCCCAGCTGCGGCACGAGCTCGCGCAGCCGGGCCAGGCGAGCGCCGGACAGCGGTTCACGCCCGGTCTTGGCCAGCGAACCGCCGCCGCGCAACGTGTGCGCCGCGGCGGGCGAGATCTGCCCGGCGTAGCCGACGGCGTCGCGCAGCAGCTCCTCACCGATACGACGCAGGCGGCCGCGCAGCGTGTTGCCGGAGACGATCGGCACCGGCACACGGGTCCCCGCCGGCGTCGTGACAATCTCACGGCGCAGCATCGTCGAGGTGCCGCGGGTCTCCTCCCCATGGGCGATCGAGCTCAGCGCGGTGATGGTCCCGGTCCACATTGTGGTGACCATCAGGCACCCACCCCGGCCTCGAGCAACGGGGCGCGGGCGGCCCGCCAGGCCTCGGTCACGATCCGCGTGCGCAGCAACAGAGCCTCAGTCTCGTAGCGGAGCACCTCGAGGACCGGGAGCGGCTCGGCGCGCAGCAGCTGTTCCAGCTCCGAGCGCTGGGCGGCGTTCTGGGGTGTCGAGCCGACGTCGTCGGCGACGTCGCGCCACCACCGGCGCAGCGTGGGCGCCCGGTACGTCGCGACGATCACGCGGTCGGGCAGCAGGCTCGTCCAGTACGTCTTGCGGTACTGGGACACCCAGCCGTTCTTCCAGTCGATGCCGTAGTGCACCAGCAGCAGCAGCCGCTCGGCAGTGCCGGCCGGGCCAGCCAGCGGAGGCATCTGTGCGCCGACCGCGGCCAGCCACTGGGACGTCGGCGTCAGGTCCATGTCGGTCACAGGGTCACCTCGTAGGTCGGCAGGCCCATGAACGAGGGAGCCCGGTGCAGGCAGCGCAGGCACTGGACGTCAGCCACGGCCGCGCCAGCGAGCTCGGTGACCGCCTGGCCGCACAACGTCGCCGCCGGCAGCTCGTCGGGGCGTGTGCCGGGCAGTGCAGGACTGGCCACCACCAGGTGGGTGATCGGGGTTCCAGCAGCGGTCACGGTGCGAAACGGAGTGGTCATCGTGCCTCCTTCGTCGTGGGGATGGTCAGGTGCAAGGCGAGCGGGAGCCACGGGCCGGCGGGCACTCGCCAAGGGGCGAGCTCGGACCAGACGGTCATGACCTCGCCCCACAGCGCCGGGTCGAGGCCAGTCATGACTTGGAAGGCAGGCGCGGGCTCGGCGAGCATCCGAGAGCCGAAGCCCAGGTCGCGCAGTCGCACGACGACACCCAAGAGATGTGCCTCGTGGTCGGTCCAGGGCAGCTGGGCATCGTCGACCGTGACGCGTCCCCACGCCGCCGTCGGCAAGATGTGCTTGCGGCCCGGGCGCAGCGGAACCACCAGCGCGGAGTCGGCACCCAGCGCGCCAGTGGTCAGCAGCGCGCCGGCCTCCGCGCGCCCGAGCTCTCGCATCGTCGCGGGCTCGCGTGTCACCAGGTGAGGAACGGCACGCAACGAGGGGGTCGAGTAGCCCCACGCGCAAGCCGCACACAGGCCTCGCCCCGCGGGATCAGCCCACCCGTCGAAGCCGGTGAAGACCTTCGAGACCACGTCACGCACCGGGACCAGCGGCGCGGAGGTCGCGCACCGGGCGCAACGGCCCGTCGACTGTGACGCTGCCGGCGCGCCAGCAGATGTGCCGGCGGAGATCCATGCAGCGGTCAGAACGTTCATCGGGGCCCGGCACCTTCCTACGGCGATCGATCGATCACCACAGGAAGGTGCGCCGGGCCCCGAACGGGTGACACCCGCGAGTGCCGCGACTTGGTCTCGCCGAAGCATGAGACCAGGTCTGGCGCCGCGCGGTCAGCGGTCCTTGGCCGGTGCGTAGTCGCGAGGGTCGAGGTTCACACGTCGCAGCACCCGCCACAGCTCGTCGTCCTCGGGTCTCGGCCCTTCCATCGAACTGATGACAACGCTGCGGTGGTGGGCGATCGCCGAGACGAACTGCGCGATGACGCGTCGTGCGTGAGGGGTGAAGTTGCCGGCCTTCCCGGCCCAGTCGAGCGGCAGTACCGGCGGCTCGCGATCGATGCGCTGCCAGCCGCTCTCGCAGTTGCTCAGGAACTTCGAAGCGCGCTTGCGTGCGACGTCGTCGAGCTCTCCGCTGTCGAGTGCGTCCTCGGCCTGGTCGCGGAACTCCTCGAGCGTGTCGTAGGTGCGCTCGGTGAGGTCCTCGTCGCCGCGCAGCTTGTCCCAGAACCGAGTCCACACGGCGCGATCCGCGGGCTTCGTGGGGTCGAACGGCGTGAGATGCGAGCGCAGCAGCTCGGCGAACTCGACGTCGGTGAGCGCCTTGAGGTCGGCCGGAATGGGCACTCGGGTGCGGATCCGGGCCCAGGGCTCTGCGATCAGGGGCATCGTGGGGTCCTCGTCGTCTCGTGCTGGTCTCTTCAGTGGGTCGATCATGCCGCGGCGCGGGCCTTGGCCCGGGCGCGCTCGACGGCACGCTGGGCTGCGTTGGCGGCCTTGCACTCGTCGCACGGGCAGCCCTTGCGGTACCACCTGTGCGAGCCGGCGCCCTCGGGGTGCTTCGCCCCGGTGTTGGATGCACGACGCGCCCGCTCCTGCAGCCAGTCAGCGGCCTCGACCGTGCCGGCTCCGAGGTCACGCATCGTCGTGCGGTCTGCGGTCGTGGTGCCGGCCCAGTAGCCCTGCTCGGTGCCGGCGAGCGCCCACAGGAGGCACGAGGCACGGCCCGGGCAGCGCCGGCACAGGGCGGCGAGCTCCGGCGGGACGACGGCGCGCTCGTGGTCCGGGACCCACTCCTGGTCGACGGGGTGGGTCGAGCAGCGGGCGTCCTCGATCGGGAAGCGCCGAGAAAGCGACACGGCGACCGCGCCACCGTGGTGACGAGCCGCCGGGTCGGGCTGCATGCTCGCAGTAACGCCCAGGGTAGCCGTGGTGCCGCGCTTGGCGGTGGAAATGCTCATGAGGGTGTTCCTTCCGCTCCGGTTGGTTAGTCCGGTCATCGCTTTGGTCTGGCGATGTGCCCACACTCTCACAGCTTGCTGCGAGTCGTCCACTGATAGGGACTCGGTCCCGAAGTTCGTAGACTCCTGGCGTGACCACCCGGACGCCGCGCACCTACGGCTACACGGAGCTGGCCGACCGCATCGAGGCGGTCCTCGGCCAGCGCCCGTCGCTGTCGACGCTCCGGGCAGCGCGCACCACCAGCGACCGCATCCCGGCCGTGAGCCGCATGAAGCCGCGGCTCACGGCCGGGATGCCGTTGCCGCTGCCGTCCGACTCCCCCACCGCTCCTGCGCGCTTCTCGATCACGGAGGTCGAGAAGTGGCTGACCAAGCACCCGATCCTCCGCTGGGAGCACGCTGCGGACGTCGCCCGCGAGCGCCTGGCGGCCGGTGAGCGCGAAGAGGCGGTGGTGGCGGCGGCCCTGCGCGACGGTCTGTCGTGGTCGTTGATCACCGAGCTGATCAATGAGCGGGCTGACGCGACCGGTGGTCCGACGTGGGCGAAGTCGGGGATCCATAAGAAGTACCGCCACCTCGAGGCTGGCGCGTAGCCCGCGTCCGTCAGCAGCGGTCCAGGATGCGTGCGATGGCGTCGTGCTCGGCCTGGGTGACCCAGAGCCCGTATTTGGCCTTCACGTCGACCTGGGCGGCGACGTACTCGCAGCGGTAGGCCTTGTTCGGTGGGAGCCAGGTGGCGGCGTCGCCGTCGCCCTTGGAGGCGTTGGTCGGTCCGTCGACGGCGACGAGGTTGAGCGGATCGTTCGCGAACTGCTCGCGCTTGCCGATGTCCCACTGTTGGGCGCCGGTGACCCAGGCGTTGGCGAGCGGGACGCGGTGGTCGATCTGCACGGCGGACGAGGTGTCCTGGCCGCGGCGGAAGTCGATGGTCGTGCCGGTGTAGGGGTCGGCGAGCGTCCCGGTCAGCACGACGCAGTCATGGGTCTCCGGCTTGAAGGTCAGGTTCGTCATTCCGCGAGCCAAGGTCTCGTTTCGCTGGTCGCACCCTGAGTGATCGACGTCAGCCCAGGCGGGCCCGAACTGCTCGCGGCTGTACCCGGTCTTCGGGGCGCGGCCCTTGACCGGAAGGGTGGCGAGCGTTGCCTCGGCTGCGACGACGTCGACGGGGTGCACGCTGGCCGGTGCCGTGTCTTGGGCGGTGGTCGGCCGAAGGTCCTCGACTAGCTGCTCGGCGCTGGCGAGGAGATTGCCGGGGTCGTGGTGCGTTACCCCGAGCCAGACGGCGACCGCGGCCCCGGCGAGCACGATCCCGGCGGTGCCTCGGCGGTCAGCCACGGCTGGCCTCCTGGTCGATCAGTGCGTGCAGCTCGGCGTCGATCTCCGCGTCGCTGACGCGCTCGACGTAGTCGCACCTGTCGCGGGTGCACCGGCGGTAGAGGCCGATCGTGCGCTCGAGGTCGTGTCCGCCGCGGGCCTCGCAGGCGCGGCGGGCGGTGCATGCCGGGCACAGGAGCTCGGCGCCGACCTCGTTCCAGCCGTAGTAGTCCAGGTGGGCACGTCGTGCCTGCTCGACGGAGTCGAAGTGCGGCAGGCCGTCCTGGTTGATCTCCTCCAGGTCGTGGTGGCACTGCGAGCAGCGCACGGTCACGCACCGGTGCGGATGGTGAGACGCCCACGAGGGAAGCGGGCCGGGATCAGAGGTCTCCATGCCCAAGGAAGGTGCGCCGTCGGCGGCCGCGGTGACTGCGGCGGTCAGACGGTGGTGGCCGTCAGGGCGAGCGCGATCGCGGCGCCGGCGACGATCCCGGGTCCGAAGGCGAGGTGTGCGTTGCGGCGTGCACCTCGCAGCAGGAGCGCGGCCGCGAAGAGTGCCGGCAGGAGGAAGGTTGCGAGCGTCGCGGTGGCCATGCCCGACCAACCCAGGGGTCCGAGGACCATGCCAGTCACGGCGGCGAGCTTGACGTCGCCGAGACCCATCGAGCTCACGAGAGCGAGCACGAGGAACAGCACGCCGAGCGCGGCGGCGCCGACGGCCGCCCAGCCGAGCAGATCCCACCGGCCGGTCAGAGCGGCGCCGGCGAGGACGCCGGCGGCGACGGCGGGTGCCCACCAGCGGGTGATCGCGTCAGGGACGCGGTGCACGTCCAGGTCGATCCACACGATCGCGGCGCCGATCACGAGGTAGAGCCAGGCCGCCGCACACAGCGAGGCGGGCGCCGCCCCGGCGACGGCTCCCCCGCCGGCGGCGAGCAGGGTCACGGACCAGGCGGTCCGCAGCTGCAGGCGCGGCACGTCGTCGGACCGGCGGTAGGTGCCAGCGCGCAGCCATCGCCACAAGAGCGCGCCGAGGGCCGCGCCGGCGACGGCTCCGCCCAGCACCCACCAGGTCATGACGTCGGGCCTCAGTCGTCGGACTCGGCGGCGGCCGGCTCGTCGCCGGGCGCGACGTAGTCGGCGCCGTCGGCCCGGCGCGGCAGCGGGGCGGTCTGCTGCGCGATGTCCGGGTGGAACTCGAACGACTGGGTGCGCAGCGACTCCAGGAACTCGGGCGAGTAGGTCTTCGGGCCAGCCATGGTGGTTCTCCTTCTCGGGTTTCGGATGGTGCGGGGACTAGAGCTCGGGGGTGGTGTCGCGCAGCTGGATGACCATGCGGGTCCCGAGCCGGCCATTGGGGTACCGGAACGGCGCTTCGCTCACACCAACGATCTCGAAGTCCAAGCCGCGCGGCAGCAGGTGGTGGGTGACGTCCCGCTTGTCGGAGGCGCCGAGGTAGGCGCCGCGGCGAGTCTCGATCTCGAACACCGCGGTCCGCCCGTCCGAGTCGTCGGCGAGCATCGCGGCCTCGTGCAGCTGGTGGGTGGCGAACGTGTACCGGTCGAACGAGACCTGCTGGCCCGCCTTGAAGTTGTTCTGCAGGAAGCCGCGCACGTTGCCCGGGTTGATGTACCAGGGCATGCGCACGTTGCTGTAGACGACGTGCCCACGGTCGTTGGCCCGCTCGTAGGACTGGATCGACCGGTCGATGCGGCGGATCTGCTCCTGGTCCTTGTCGGGCAGCGCCTGGACGTCACCAGTCGCGGCGGAGAGCTGGTCGTTGAGCTCACTCCACCGCTGCGGCTCGGACACCAGCTCGTACTGCGCGCCGAGCTGTGTCAGCGGCATCGACCGCTGCACCTCGAGACGGGCCTTGCTGCGCGCGTTGCGCTGCCGCGCCGAGATCGGCTTGCGCACCGCCCGCGGCGCCGGCAGACGGCGCGCCATGCGCTCGTCGCCGAGCTCCGCCGTCGTCGAGCGCGGCATCAACCGCTCACGGTCGCGCTGCATGCGGGTCAGGCCCGGCATCGACTCGACCATCGCGTCCAGGTCCTTCAGGCCGGCCCGCTGCTCCGAGCGCGCTTCGTGTAGGTCGACGTCGAGCACCTGGGCCGCCTTCGAGGCCTTCGTGCCCGAGCCGAGATCGGCGTCGACGGCGTACGGCTCTGGTCGTCCGGACCGCGGCATCGCGTCCTCCTGTGGTCGTGAGGTAGTCACCACAGGAAGGTGCGCGCTCCCGGCGCCTGGTGACCGGACCGGGCCGAACTCACCGAGCGATGACGACGCCCGGCACTCCAGCGCAGGTGTGCCGCGGTGCCGGCATGTTCGCTCGCCGCAACTGCTCGACCCGGTCGGCGAGGCTGACCTTCAAGAACAGCGGGTCGTTCGCCGCGTACTGCAGGCACCCTTGGTCGACCTCGAACGCGCGGATGTCGCAGACGCAGTCGTGGCAGCCTTCGGCACCACAGTCGCGCCCGCAGAACTGGTGTCGGGTCACAGAGTGCCCGCAGGCACAAACCTTGGTGCTCATCGGGCCTTCGTCTCCTCAACGATCTGGCGGGCGTCACGGCCCAAGTAGGTGGTCGGTCCATCGGCGATCCAGGCCTGCGTATAGCCCTGCAGCACCTGGTCGGCGCCCGCCTGGAACCGCCAGGGGCCCTGGTCGGTGAGGACCTTGTGGGTCAGCACGGTGGCGTGGAACCGGGTCGGGACGGTCGCCTGATCGATGATCCGGCCGCGCTTCTTGAACTCGTTCATCTTCGCCACGGTCGAGCGGCCGACGGCGAGCTGGCGGATCTTGTGCTTGCCGACCTTGATCTCGAGCACGACGACAAGGTGCTGGTCGAGCCAGCCCTGCTTCTCCCAGGCCGGCTTGATGCCCGCCTTGCGACCAAGGCCGAGGCCGCCGATCGCCTTGGCGGCATACCGGGCCTGCTGTGCCTCGCGGGCGACGGTGCCGGGATCGGGCTGCAACAGCGCGAGGAGCTCGGTGAGCCGGGCGGGCGGGATGTTGGCCAGCGAGCGGCCGTGCGCACCGTGCAGCCAGCGCTGAACGGTGCGCTGGGTGACTCCCATCGCCGCTGCGGCGGCCGCGGTGTTCGGGCCGCCGTGCGCGTTGGTGCCGAACCGGATCGCCATGACGCGCAGGAGGCGGGCCCGGGTCCAGGTCGGCTTCGCGGGGCTCACCAGGAGCCCCGTCCCGGCGGTTCGATGTCGATCGAGTCGATGCCGCCCGGCTCGGTGCTGAACGACCAGTCGGAGACGTACTCCTCGCCCCAGAAGTCGTTCGCCCAGGCCATGAAGCCCTTCTCGCCGCCCTCCTCGAAAGCGTCCATCATCTCGGCCGCCTGGTCGGGATCGAGGTCGAGGGTGGTGGCGCGCCGACGGCGGTAGTCCTTGCCGATCATCGGGCCCTGCTCGCCACTGATCGTGATCCGAGCACCGCGCGAGGTGACCTGCTTGCGCAGGTTGGACGCCGCGAGCGCCGCCTTGCGGCCGGCCTTGGTGGTCGCGGCCTGGCGAGCCTTGGTGGACAGGGTCTTGGCGTGCTGGGCCGACGGGCGCTGCCCGGTGCCGGTCTTGGCGGTCACGGCCCAACGTTCGACGGTGCGGCGCGAGACGCCCAGCGCCTTGGCCGCGCGGGTCAGGTCGATGCCCGACTTCGTCTTGGTCGACGGCCCGCCGACGGCCATGAGCATGCCGTGGATGTCGCCGCCGGCCTTGCCGGACACGTCGGCGGTGCGGCCCGTGAGGGCCGAGAAGATCGTGCTGCGCAGGTCGGCCATCACTCAGCCCCGTCTCGCGCGTCGACGATCTTGTCCCGCCCGGTGTACGTGCCGCCGGTCAGGTACTCGAGGTGGTCGGCCAGCAGGACGCTGCCCTCGGGCTTGTAGCGGCCCAGCTCGCGGCCGAGCGTCTTGGGGCCGCCGGGCCAGGCCTTGACGGGGTCGGGCTCGTTCGAGGTGTAGAGCACGGTGTCGGTGGCGATCGCGACGGGCCAGCGGTCGGTGTCGCGCCCGATGGTGGCCACGCGGCGCAGCACGTTGGTGCGGGCCTTGGCCACGATGTGGTGGCGCCAGTCGGGCCGGTAGCCCTCCTTGCCCTCGCGGTAGGTGCCCGACCCGAGCATGCCGATGGTGTGGGCGTAGATCTGCTTGAGCTGGTCGCGGGCGGCCTGCGCGTCGGCGTCGTCGGTGTCGAGCGCCGTGCGTGCGTCGCGGATGCGCTCGTACCAGGGGTCCAGGACGCGGGCGTGCTCTGGCCAGGTCCACGCCTCGAGGATCTCCGGGGAGTACTCCTGCTCGATCGCGAACTCGAGGGCGGGGGTGGTCATCCACCGGGTGCGGCCGGCGGCGCGGCCGCGCCAGTCCAGTGGGTTGGGCATGCGCCAGTCACCGGACTCGGGGACCTCGATGCGCCAGTAGCCGGGCAGGCGCGGGACGAACGCGGTGCCCTCGGGGTGGTGGATCGG
>Ga0075011_10001493_pt1 | contig 12585 bp, 8 predicted proteins | sample TARM_MetaG_T_14_FD_72354 | JGI IMG/M metagenome (GOLD analysis project Ga0075011, IMG submission 72354) | Freshwater microbial communities from Pennsylvania, USA, analyzing microbe dynamics in response to fracking - TARM_MetaG_T_14 | ecosystem: Environmental > Aquatic > Freshwater > River...
GGTCACTCCGCCGGGAATGCCCCATCGTTCCTGTGGTTCCCAGCAGAAAGCGCGTTCCTGCCTCCTTCATCATGCCCCTCGTGGGTCAGGAACAGGCGGGCGAGCATGGGGCCGATCCGCTTTTCGAACCCGTCGGCGAGGCTGAAACCGGCTGGCACGATCACCAGCGTGAGCAGGGTCGAGAGCGTGAGGCCGCCGATCACCACGGTGCCCATCGGCGCGCGCCAGCCCGCATCGCCGCCCACCGAAATGGCGGTGGGGACCATGCCGGCGACCATGGCCACGGTCGTCATCACGATGGGCTGGGCGCGCTTGTGCCCGGCCTCGATGATGGCGGCCTGCTTGGGTTTGCCGGTGCCCATTTCCTCGATCGCGAAGTCGATCAGCAGGATCGAGTTCTTGGCCACGATGCCGAACAGCATCAGCACGCCGATGAAGACCGGCAGGCTGAGCGTCTGGCCGACCAGCGCGAGCAGCAGCAGGCCGCCGAGCGGGGCGAGGAACAGCGAGCCCATGTTGACCAGCGGCGAGATGAAGCGGTGGTAGAGCAGCACCAGCACCGAGAACACCAGCAACACGCCCGTGGCCAGCGCGATGAAGAAGTTGGTGAGCATCTCCTGCTGCCAGCGGTCGGCCCCGGCAGGCGCGTTGGAAACGCCGGTGGGCAGGGCGTTGAGGATCGGCAGCTTGGCGATCTGGGCCATCGCGGTGCCCTTGGCGACGCCCGGCGGCAGGTCGGCCCCGACGAAGACGCGGCGGCTCTGGTTGTAGCGCTGGATCGTGGTCGGGCCCGAGCCGAAGCCGATCGAGGCCACGCGCGCGAGCGGAACCGAGAACCCGGTGGCGGTCTGGACGGGGAGGTTTTCGAGCGTCGAGAGGTCGCGGCGCGAATCCTCGGGCAGCTTGACGCGGATAGGCACCTGACGGTCGGACAGCGAGAACTTGGCGCTGTTCATGTCGATCTCGCCCTGGGTGGCGATGCGGATCGTCTGGCTGAGCGCCTGGGTCGTGATCCCCAGCGAGGCGGCGAGGTCGAGGTGGGGGGTGATGACGATTTCGGGGCGGCGCAAGTCGGCGCTGATGCGCGGGGCGACGACGGTCTTGAGGGCGCTCATCTGCTGGACCAGCACTTGCGCGGTGCGCTGGAGCTGGTCCGGGTCCGAGCCCGAGAGCATCACGCTGATCGCCCGGCCCGATCCGGGGCCGCCATTGCTGTTGGGATCGGAGAAGGTGACGCGCGCGTCGGCCACCTGTTGCAGGCGCAAGGTCAGTGCGCGCTCGAATTCCATGCTGGTGCGCGCGCGGTCCTTGCGCAAGGTGATGATGACGCGGCCGCTGCCTTCCTTGATCCGTTCGAGGGCGACCGCGACTTCGGGTTGCTGTTTGACGATGGCATAGACTTCGTCGGTCTTGGCTGCGGTCTGCTCGATCGTGGTGCCCGGCACCATCTCGATGTTGATCGTGCTGAAGTCGCTGTCGGTATCGGGGAAGAACTGGCTGGGGATCAGCACGAACATCGCGCCCGTCATCACCAGGGCCAGCAGGCCCAGCCCCATCATCCACAGGCGGTGGTCGCGCAGGCGTGCGCGCAGCCAGCGGCGCGGATGGGCCGCGCGATAGGCCGCCGCGCGGCTGGTATCGAGCGACCAGCGCAGCACGCCCATGTAGCGGTCCATCATCGGCCCCTCGCCATGGGGGATGTCGCGCTGGTCGCGCTTGAGGAAATAGGCGGCGATCATCGGGGTGATCATGCGCGCCACGAGCAGCGAGAAGAGCACCGCGACGACCACGGTGATCCCGAAGTTCTTGAAGAACTGACCCGAGATGCCCGGCATCAGGCCCACCGGCAGGAACACCGCGACGATCGAGAAGGTCGTGGCGACGACCGCCAGCCCGATTTCGTCGGCCGCGTCGATGGCGGCCTGGTACGGGGTCTTGCCCATGCGGATGTGCCGCACGATGTTCTCGATCTCGACGATGGCGTCGTCGACCAGCACGCCTGCCACGAGGCCGAGCGCGAGCAGCGACATCGTGTTGAGGGTGAAGCCGATCAGGTGCATGACCGCAAACGTCGGGATCGCCGAGAGCGGGATGGCGATGGCCGAGACGAACGTCGCGCGCCAGTCGCGCAGGAAGAAGAACACCACGATCACCGCCAGCACCGCCCCCTCGACCATCGAGGAGATCGAGGTGCGGTATTGCTGCTTGGTGTAGTCGACGCTGGTGAACAGCTGGGTGAAGCGGATCTTGTGGCCCTGTTCGGCCGAGATCTTCTCCAGTTCTTTGATGGTGGCATCGTAGACGCTCACATCGGATTCGCCGCGCGCGCGGGCGATGGAGAAGGTGACCACCGGCTTGCCGTCGAACTTGGCGATCGAGGTGATCTCGCTGTAGCTGTCGTGGACATTGGCCACGTCGGACAGGCGGATTACCCGGCCATTGGGCATCGCGATCTGGGTCTTGCCCAGCGCATAGGCCGAGGCGGCATTGCCCAGCACGCGCACCGACTGGCGGGCCCCGGCCACTTCGGCGCGGCCACCGGCGGCATTGAGGTTGACCGCACGCAGCGCGGCATTGACCTGGCTGGCGGTGACCCCGAACGACTTCATCCGCATCGGATCGAGCGTGACCGCGATCTCGCGGGTGACGCCGCCCGCGCGGGTGACCTCGGCCATGCCGGGAATGGCCAGCAGGCGCTTGGCCAGTGTATCATCGACGAACCACGAGAGCTGCTCGATGGTCATGTCGTCGGCCGAGACGGCCCAGTAGGCAATCGGATCGGACGAGGTTTCGGCCTTGGCGACCTGGGGTTCGAGAATGCCGTCGGGCAGGTCGCCGCGCACCTGGTCGACCGCGTTCTTCACTTCGGCGACGGCGCCGTTGATGTCGGTCCCGATCTTGAACTGGACCATCGTCTGGCTGGAGCCTTCCGATGCGGTCGAGGTGATCGTGTCGACCCCGGCGATCGTGCGCACCGCGCTTTCGATGCGCTGGGTGATCTGGGTCTCGATTTCGGTCGGGGCGGCGCCGGGCTGGCTGATGGTGACGATCACCATCGGGAATTCGATGTCGGGCTGGTCCTGCACCTTCATCATCATGAAGGAGACCAGACCGGCCAGCGTGAGCCCGAGGAACAGCACGATGGGAACGACCGGGTTGCGGATCGACCAGGCCGACAGATTGCGAAAGTTCATGGCCGTTCCCCTTCAAGGGCGACGCGGTTTCAAGGGCCGCGCGTGCAGGGCTTGCTCAGTGGCTGATGACGGGGCGGACGAGGTCGCCGGGGTTGAGGAAGCCCCCGGCGCGCAGCACGACGCGTTCGTCTCCGGCCAGCCCCTCGCGCACGATGATGCCCTTGGCGGTGACCTGCCCGATCTTCACCGGGCGGCGCACGACCTTGTCGGCGGCGTCGACGATGTAGACATAGCTGCCCTTCTCGTCGCTCAGGATCGCGGATTCGGGCAGGATCGGCGCGCTCAGCGTGCCGCTGACGATCTCGGCGCTGGCAAAGCCGCCGGGGCGCAGCGCGGGGTCGAAGGGCAGGGCGATGCGGGCGATGCCCTCGCGCGTGTTGGGGTCGATGGTGGGGGCGACCTGCCAGACGGTGCCCTGGAAGGTCCGCGTGGTGCCCACCGGGGTGACCGTGGCGACGACGCCTTCGTGCATGCGGGCCAAATCCACTTCGGCGAGGCGCGCCTGCATTTCGAGCTGGCCGTCCTTGGCCATGCGGAACAGCGTGCCGCTGCCCGAGCTGACGATCTGGCCGGGCTCGACCCCGCGGGTGAGCACGAGGCCATCGGCAGGGGCCAGGATGTTGAGGCGGGCGGTGGTCGCGCGCATCTGGCCGAGCGAGGCGCGGGCCACGCGCACTTGCGCGACGGCAGCGTCGCGCGTGGCGGTCAGCTGGTCGATGTCGGCCTTGGAGATGAAGCCCTTGGCGACGAGCTGCCGCGCACGGTCGAGGTTGTTCTGGGCAAGGCGGGCATTGGCTTCCTGAACCTCGACCCCGGCGGCCTGGCTGGCCACCTGCTGGACCTGGACCGAGCGGTCGACCACGGCGAGAACCTGTCCGGCATGGACCCAGGTGCCCGCGTCGACCAGCACGCTCGTCACGCGGCCGCCTTCGCCCGCGATGCCCACGGGCATCTCGCGCTTGGCGGCGATCACGCCACTGGCAACGACCGTCGCCTCGACCGATTGCTGGGTCGGGATGATCACGGTCACGGTCTGGGCCTGCGCCTTGGCCGAGGCTGCCGCATCGGTGGCCGGCTTGTGGTGCATCACGCCCCAGCCGAGCGCCAGCAGCGCCATCACGGCGACGCCAGCGGCGATCAGGCGGCCCCGGCGGCGCGGGCCACGGGGCGCACCATCAATCTCCAGCCCCTCTGCGGTGGCAGGGGGCGTTCCGGTGATGGTCTCGGTCTGTCGCGTCTTGTCCAGCAGAAATGCCTCCCCGACCACTGGCCGACGACATCGCCCGATGTGCGTGCCGGTCGGTCAGGGCCACGTCCCCCACAGTGCCGGAAGGAGGCCCTGAACGGCGCCCCGCCGGATAATGCATGCTACCCTGGATCGACGCCGCATGGGCGCTTTTTCCGGTTCATGGCACCTTGCCCGACCACAGCCCGCTGCGGGCCGTGTCCTGCCCGGAAACGGGCAAGGCGCGGCCTGATGGCGAGGCGACGGAAAAGGTTCCTTTCCCTGCCAGCGTTTAGCAGATCATTAGCGGTCGATACGACCAGTTGCAATCAGGCCTCGACAAACGACGTTCGGCGCAGCGCATGCCCAAAAGGGCAGGGGGGTATTCCTGAAACGAAGACCGGCTTAGGAAGAAATGGCTGAAGGGGGGCTTCCACGGTTCAAAACGACAACGACCGCACGGAGGTCGGGCCCCGTGCGGTCGTTTGTCTGCGGGATGGCACCACCGGGAAGGCGGGGCGCCGGATAGGGATCAATACTTCAGCTGGCGCTCGTAAAGGTCGCGATAGTGCTGGATGCGGGTCACGCGCAGGCCCTGCATGCCCGAGCGATCGACCGCACGCTGCCACGAGGCGAACTCTTCGAGAGTCAGGCCATAGCGTTCGCAAGCCTCGTCAATCGTCAACAGTCCGCCATTGACGGCCGCGACGACTTCGGCCTTGCGCCGCACGACCCAGCGAGACGTGTTGGCGGGAGGCAGGTTTTCCAGCGTCAGGGGTTCGCCCAAGGGGCCAATGACCTGTGCCGGCCTGATTTTCTGGTTTTCGATCATGACAGCTCCCGTCGGGTCAGCCCGCCGTAGGGCGGTGGGGACGGCCTGCGTGGCTTCATCACCTTTGTGCTTTCCTCCACTTTGCCATTCGTTGAAGAGGTTGGGTTAACGGCGCCTTCATGCTTCGGTTCCAGCAGCATCCGGGCTGCTTCCGGGTGGAAACTGGCCCGGACAGGGCTGCCCTTGGCCGCGCGGGAAACGGCCTGTGCCAGTCGGCGCAGGTCCTGTGCGGCGCTCAGCCGGGCGCAGAATTCCCCCCAGTGCAGCTCTCGCAGCACGGGGACGATTTCAGTGCCGGTAAACCCGCGCAGATCGTCAAAGCCCATGTCCATGGGCCCTTCATAATCAGAATAGGGATAAAGGAATGTAAAGTTCGTCTTTACAAAAAATTAGCCATTCGGGTCCGGCGCGGGGGCGCTGTCCCCCATTTTTGCGCTGAAACCGGGGGCCAAAACGCCTATGGGCGGGGGATGAAGTCTATTCCGTCCTGCCCTGTGCCCACTTCCGAGCCCGCGTCCGGGGGCACTCCGTTCGTCCCGGATTTCGGTGATCTGGCCGATCCCTTTGCCTTGTTCGACCTTCCCGCCCCTGCGCGCGAGCGGCGAATCGTGGTGGCCATGTCGGGCGGGGTGGACAGCTCGGTGGTGGCCGGGCTGGCAGCCGCGAGCGGCGCGGAAGTGATCGGCGTCACTTTGCAATTGTACGATTATGGTGCGGCCACCGGGCGCAAGGGCGCCTGCTGTGCGGGCGACGACATCCGCGACGCGCGCGCCGTGGCCGACCGGCTGGGCATTGCCCACTATGTCTTTGATCATGAGTCGCGTTTTCGCGAGGACGTGGTCGAGCGCTTTGCCGACGACTATCTGGCTGGGCGCACGCCGATTCCCTGCATCCGCTGCAACATGGGGCCCAAGTTTACCGACCTTCTGGCCATGGCGCGCGAACTGGGGGCCGATTGTCTGGCGACCGGGCACTATGTCCGGCGGGTGGAACACGAAACGGGCGCGCAGCTTCACCGCGCCGCCGATCCGGCCCGCGACCAGAGCTATTTTCTCTATGGCACCACGCAGGAGCAACTCGAATTCCTGCGTTTCCCGCTCGGCGGCATGCCCAAGCCGCAAGTGCGCGCGCTGGCGCAGGCCATGGGGCTGGGCGTGGCGGCCAAGCCCGACAGCCAGGACATCTGCTTCGTGCCCGACGGCGACTATGCCAAGATCGTGCGCAGCGTGCGGCCCGAGGGCGTGCGGGCGGGCCCCATCGTCCATGCCCGCACCGGAGAGGTGCTCGGCGCCCATCAGGGGGTGATCCACTATACCGTCGGCCAGCGCCGGGGGCTGGAGATCGGCGGCCAGCCCGAGCCGCTCTATGTCGTGGGGATCGATGCCGAGGGTGCCCGCGTGCTGGTCGGCCCGCGCGCGCTGCTCGGCGTGGCCGCCGCACGGATCACGCAGACCAACCGCATCGGCCCGTTGCCCACGGATGGCACGCCGCTGACGGCCAAGGTCCGCTCGCTGGCCAAGCCGGTGCCGGTCACGCTGGAAGGACCGCTGGGGGATGGCGCGGCCACGACCTTGCGCTTTGCCCAGAGCGAATATGGCGTCGCGCCCGGACAGGCGGCGGTGATCTATGCCGGAGAGCGCGTGGTCGGCGGCGGCTGGATCGAAAGCACCGAGCCCAGCGAGGTGCTCGGGATGTGAGTGGGCGCGCGGATAGATCTGATTTTCAATAATTTTGCTCGTCATTCCCGCGCAGGCGGGAATCCAGATACCGGGCCTTGTTCCGGGCTTTGTTACCATGCGCAGGCGTCGGAACTGGATCCCCGCCTGCGCGGGGATGACGAAAATGGATCAAACGTCGCGCAGCGTTTGCATGGGCAAGCCAGGTGTGCGTTGCCCGTGTCGGTGACGCCTAGTCCTGCCAGGGTTGCAGCAGGCAGCCCCAGCCTTCGCGATAGGTGGCGGTCTGCGCGGCGGCCAGCGGCACGCTGGCGGTGACGGTATGGGCTGCCGGGTCCTGCGAGAGCGAGACGGGGAAGCGTCCGGGGGGCATGTCCTTCTCGCAATCGCCCAGCGTCCGCCCGCCGACATAGCGGCACGAACAGGCCACGCGCGCGGCACGGGCGGCTTCGAGCCGGGCGGTCGCCTGTGCCGGGCGCCAGACCAGCATCACGAAAGCCGCGCCGGTTGCCAGCGCCAGCAGGGCCAGCAGGCCCAGCCCGCGCACCAGCCGGCCCCGCCCGCGAGAATGCACGGAGCCCCGCCCATCGGGGAGACCTCCGGAATGGAGGGGATCATTTGTGGGTGAAGAAGGCTTGGTGGTTGCCATGTGCATTCGTTCTGGTGGAAAGACCGGGCGATCATGCTGAGCCCCCCGCGATTCCGTCTTTTGCCTGCCTGTCGGTATCTGGCCCGCCGATACCTGGCCCATATCGTGGTGCCGGCTCTTGCGCCAGTTCTTCTCGCGGGCTGTTCGTCGTCGGCGCCGACCACGCCCGCGCTTTCGGACGAGGCGCTCAAGGCGGTGATCGACGATCCGGGGGTGAACCGCGAGCGGCTGGCCCGCGCGGTCGATGCGCTGTTCCGCGACAGCACGGACAGGCAGGGCGGTCAGCAGAACGGCCAGCCAAACGGAATTCCCGGCGAAACCCGCGCTGTTCTGGTCATGCAGGGCGGGCGCATCGTGGCCGAACGCTATGCCGATGGCTATCACGAGAATACCCGGCTGGCCGGGGGGGGCATCGTGCGGGCGATCACGGCGGTGATGATCGGCATGCTGGTGTCCGACGGGCGGCTGCGCCTCAACGAGACGGCGCCGGTGCCCGCCTGGCAGCGTCCGGGCGATCCGCGCGGCGAGATCACGCTGCGCCATCTGTTGCAGATGCGGGCCGGGCTCCGGCAGGGGCCGGACGATGATGCGCGCATGCTGTTCGGCTCGGGCCGCGACGACATGGCCCGCGCTGCCGAGGACCAGCCGCTGGCCGCCGAACCGGGCGCGCACTGGAGCGGCGACGATTCCGATCAGGTTGCCGGGGGCGACGCGGGCGGGGCGGCTAGCGGGGTGATCCTGGCCGATCTGGCCGCGCGGGTTCTGGCGCCCGATGGCGACCCGGACGCGCGGCGCCGGGCGGTGGCCGATTACTTGCGCACGCGCCTGTTCGAACCGGTCGCCATGCGCGGCATTGTGGCTTCCTATGATGCGGGGGGCACGATGAACGGCGGGGCGATGATCGATGGCACCGCGCGCGACTATGCCCGCTTTGGCGAGTTCCTGCGCAACCGGGGGGCGGTGCATGGCGCGCAACTGGTGCCCCGCCAGTGGATCGATTTCATGGCCTCTCCCTCGCCGCGCGAGAAGCAGTATGGCGCGGGGGTCTGGCTCAACCGCGAGCCCACCCACGGGCAGGCCAGACTCTTCCCCGATCAGGGCCCGCGCGACCTGATTGCCGCGCTGGGCGAAGGCGGGCAGGTGGTTTTGGCCAGTCCCTCGCGCAAGCTGGTGGTGGTGCGGCTGGGGCAGGACGGGCCGGGCGAAAACCCGGTGCTGATGGCGCGGCTGGCCACCCTTGTCGGCCTGTTCAGGCCCGGTGCTGCGGATTGAGGCGTTCATCGGCTCATGCATTTTGTGCATGTGCTTGCACGCATTCGACTTCCCTAGAGCATACGAATGTGCAAGGGGGCAGGCGGTAATTTTTCCAGTTTGCCGGGAGAGTGCGAATGTCTGAGGAAAGCAACGTCCGTTTCACTGAACGCGAAGCGCTTTTCTACCACAACACGATCCGGCCGGGCAAAATCGAGATCATCGCCTCCAAGCCCATGGCCACCCAGCGCGACCTGAGCCTGGCCTATTCGCCGGGCGTGGCCGTGCCGGTTCTGGCCATCGCCGAGAACGAGGCGACGGCCTACGACTATACCGCCAAGGGCAACCTCGTTGCGGTGATCTCCAACGGGACCGCGATCCTGGGTCTGGGCAATCTGGGAGCGCTGGCTTCCAAGCCGGTGATGGAAGGCAAGGCGGTGCTGTTCAAGCGCTTTGCCGACGTCGACTCGATCGACATCGAACTGGCCACCGAAGACCCCGACGCCTTCATCGAGGCCGTCGCGCTCATGGAACCCAGCTTTGGCGGGATCAACCTTGAAGACATCAAGGCCCCCGAATGCTTCATCATCGAACAGGCCCTGCGCGAGCGCCTGAAGATTCCGGTCATGCACGATGACCAGCACGGCACCGCGATCATCACCGCCGCCGGCCTGCTCAACGCCTGCCACCTGACCAACCGCGCGATTGGCGAAGTCAAGGTCGTGGTCAATGGCGCGGGCGCGGCGGCGATCGCCTGCACCGAGCTGATCAAGGCCATGGGCGTGCGCCACGACAACGTGATCATGTGCGACCGTTCGGGCACGATCTACCAGGGCCGCACCGACAGCATGGACCAGTGGAAGAGCGCGCATGCGGTCGATACCCCGGCCCGCACGCTCGAAGAGGCGCTGGTCGGCGCCGACATCTTCCTCGGCCTCTCGGCGGCGGATGCGCTCAAGCCCGAATGGGTCAAGAACATGGCGCCCCAGCCGATCATCTTCGCGATGGCCAACCCCGATCCCGAGATCAACCCCAACGCCGCCAAGGCCGTCCGCCCCGACTGCGTGATCGCCACGGGCCGTTCGGACTATCCCAACCAGGTCAACAACGTCCTGGGCTTCCCCTATATCTTCCGTGGCGCGCTCGACGTTCAGGCGACCGCGATCAACGAGGAGATGAAGATCGCGGCAGCCACCGCCATCGCCGAACTCGCGCGCGAGCCGGTTCCCGAGGAAGTCGCCGCGGCCTATGGCAAGAACCACCAGTTCGGCCTCGACTACATCATCCCGGCTCCCTTCGACCCGCGCCTGATGGAAGTGGTGTCTTCGGCGGTGGCCAAGGCGGCGATGGATTCGGGCGTGGCCCGCAAGAACATCGAGGATTTCGAGACCTATCGCGAAAGCCTCAAGGCCCGCCTCAACCCGACCACCTCGGTCCTCACCAACGTCTATGCCAGCGTCAAGCAGTCGCCCAAGCGGGTGATCTTTGCCGAGGCCGAGCAGGAAGTGGTGCTGCGCGCCGCGATCCAGTATCGCGACTTCGGCTATGGCACGCCGGTTCTGGTGGGCCGCACGCAGGCCGTGCTCGACAAGCTGGCCGAGCTGGGCGTGTCCAACCCCTCCAGCTTCGAGATCCACAACTCGTCGGTCTCGCCGCTGGTCGAGGATATGGTGGACTATCTCTATCCGCGTCTCCAGCGCCGGGGCTACCTTGAGCGCGACGTGCGCCGCATGGTCAACAACGACCGCAACGTGTTCTCCTCGCTCCTGCTGGCGCTGGGCCATGGCGATGCCATGATCACCGGCACGACGCGCCCGTTCGCCCAGACCATGAACGAGATCCGCCGCGTGCTGGGGCCCAAGCCGGGCACGCTGCCTTTCGGCATCCACCTGATGGTCGGCAAGAACCGCACCGTGTTCCTCGCCGATACGACCGTGAACGAGCGTCCCAACGCGCAGGAACTGGCCGACATCGCGATGGAAACCGCGGCCGTGGCGCGCCGCATGGGCCATGAACCGCGCGTGGCGTTCATGTCCTATTCGACGTTCGGCAACCCCTACGGCAAGTGGCTCGACGCGCTGCGCGATGCGGTGGCGATCCTCGACCAGCGCAACCCCGGCTTTGAGTATGAAGGCGAAATGGCTCCCGATGCCGCGCTCAACCCGCGCATCATGGAAACCTATCCGTTCTGCCGTCTCTCGGGCCCGGCCAACGTGCTGATCATGCCCGGCCTGCAATCGGCCAATATCTCGGCCAAGCTGCTGCGCGAACTGGGCGGCAACGCGATGATCGGCCCGATGTTGCTGAACATGGAAAAGCCCGTGCAGATCGCCCCGATGACCTCGGCGGCGCCCGACCTGCTGACGCTGGCCGTGCTGGCGGCGGCGGGCATCACCGGCTGACGCGAACCCGCGCGATCCCGCATCGCGTGAACAAAAAAAGGGGGGCGAAGGAGAAACACTCCTTCGCCCCCCTTTTTTTTGGCGCCCCCTTTTTTTGGTGCGTTTCGCCGGGCTCAGCCTGCGGTGTTCATGCGGTCGCCAGCATGTCCTTGAGCGGGACACCGGCATCGGCCAGTTGCGCCGCCGACAGCGCGGCGCCGGTTTCGACCAGCTTCTTGCCCTGCACATAGTCCTTGACCATGTTCACGCAGTCGAGCGCGATGACCTTGCCGTGGCGCAGGTAGACCACCGAGAAGCTGCGCGTGGCCGGATCGCCGCGCAGGACGGCTTCGTCGTGGCCGGTCGAGAGGCCCACGGTCTGGAGGCGCAAGTCGTACTGGTTCGACCAGAACCACGGGGTGGCCTTGTAGGGCACGGGCGCGCCGCAGATCGCCTTGGCGGCCACGGTGGCCTGGTCGTTGGCGTTCTGGACCGATTCCAGACGGATCACCGCGCCTTGCGCAAAGGCATTGGCATGGGCCGCGCAATCGCCGATGGCATAGACATGGGGCAGCGAGGTGCGGCAGAATTCGTCGACATCGACGCCATTGCCGCCCGCAGCGCCCGCGGCCAGCAGCGGGCCGACCTGCGAGATGATGCCGATGCCCACGATCACCAGATCGGCGGGCAGGACGTTGCCATCGGCCAGACGCACGCCCGTCACCTTGCCGTCCTTGCCTTCGAGGCAATCGACCGTGACTTGCGTGCGCAAGTCGACGCCGTGGGCGCGGTGCTCGTCCTGATAGAAGGTCGAGAGCGCCTCGCCCGCCACGCGCGCGAGCACGCGGGGCAGGGCTTCGAGCAGGGTGACATGGGCGCCGAACTTGGTCAGCACGGCAGCCGCCTCAAGCCCGATATAGCCGCCGCCGATGACCACGGCGCGTTTGGCCCCGGCATCCAGTTCGGCCATCAGGCGGTCGGCATCGGCACGGGTGCGTACACCGTGGACCCCGGCCAGATCGTGGCCGGCGCAGGACAGGCGGCGCGCGTCGCCGCCCGTGGCCCAGATCAGGTCGCCATAGCTGACCGTCGCGCCGTCGGCGGTGCGCAGGACGCGTGCATCGGGATCGACCGCGACGACTTCGTGGCCGAGCGCCATCTCGACGGCCTTGTCTTCCCAGAAGGCCGCCGGGCGGATCATGATCCGCTCGAAGGTCTTTTCGCGGGCGAGGTATTCCTTGGAGAGCGGCGGGCGTTCGTAGGGGAGTTCAGGTTCCCGACCGATCACCAGGATCGAACCGGCAAATCCGTTCTGGCGCAGCGCGATGGCGGCCTGGGCCCCGCCATGGCCCGCCCCCACGATCACCACATCTGCCC
>Ga0075011_10001496_pt1 | contig 12574 bp, 10 predicted proteins | sample TARM_MetaG_T_14_FD_72354 | JGI IMG/M metagenome (GOLD analysis project Ga0075011, IMG submission 72354) | Freshwater microbial communities from Pennsylvania, USA, analyzing microbe dynamics in response to fracking - TARM_MetaG_T_14 | ecosystem: Environmental > Aquatic > Freshwater > River...
TATAAGACACTATCTTTACGAGGTGATAGCATGCAGGATAATTATTTAAAAAAAGAACTTTATGATCTAGTAAAATCTAGCGATGAAATCTTTAACTTTTTACAAAAAGGAGCCTTAGATGGCCTGTGGTATTGGGATTTAGAAAACATGGAAAACGAATGGATGAGTCCAAAATTTTGGGAAACATTTGGCTTTGATCCTAAAACCAGAAAACACTTAGCCAATGAATGGCAAAATCTCATTCATCCTGATGACTTAAATAAAGCCACTGAAGCCTTAAATAACCATTTAGCCGATAAGAACAACCCTTATGACCTTGTGGTAAGGTATAAACATAAAAGCGGTTCAACCGTATGGGTAAGATGCCGTGGCTATGCTATACGTGATGAGTCTGATAAACCCATTAGAATGCTTGGGGCCCATACTGATATCACCACACTTAAAGAAGCTGAAGAAGATTTAGAACGTTTAAAACATGAATATGAAACAGTCTTTAACGGCACTCAAGACGCGATGTTTTTAATCAAAGTCCTTAGTGATCATCAATTTATGTTTATCAGAAATAATCAATCCCATCAAAACCGAACAGGCATCTCTTTAGAGCTTATAAAAAACAAAACCCCTTATGATTTACTTGGAGATGAAGAGGGTAAAATCGTTAGTGAAAACTATCAACGCTGTGTTGATGCGAAAGAACCCATTAGTTATGAGGAAACCTTAGAGTTACCAGCAGGCAAACGAATATGGCATACAACGCTCTCGCCTATCATAGAAAACAATACTGTAACTTATATTGTTGGCTCTGCTACTGATATCACACTAAACAAAGCCTTAGAAAAGGATTTAGAAAGACGTGCCAACTATGATTCTTTAACCAATTTAATGAACCGCGGTTTTCTTTATAAAAAGCTCACAGAATTTACGCAACATCATTCAACTCCTTTTACCATCTTTTTTATAGACCTTGATGACTTTAAATGCATTAATGATACCTACGGGCACAAAGCCGGTGACACCGTTTTACAAACCATTGGAGCACGTATAAACAAACTCCTTAATCAAAGTGATTGTGCCGCACGCCTTGGCGGAGATGAGTTTGCGCTTGTCATAAAATCAATGCAAGATACTCAAGATATCAACAGTTTTAAAGATCAAGTGCTGCAAGCTATTAATCAGCCAATCACATTAAAAGATACCCATAAAATTTCAGTCAATGCATCCATTGGTCATGCAATCTTTCCAGTACAAGGTAGGTCTTATGATGATCTTCTTCATCACTCTGATGAGGCGATGTATAAAATGAAACAAAACAATAAACAATAACGGCTAAAACACTGACTTTGTCAGTGTTTTTATTATAAGCTCTTAAGCGATAACACGCTCTCACTAAAATTAACAAATATATCACAATACACTAAAATTAACAAATATATCACAATACACTAAAATTAACAAATATATCACAATGATTAAATCATCTTTTATAGGATTTATGATACAATAACATAAGAGGTGTTTTCTATGATTTATATTGGTATCATCGGATTCTTTTTTTTAGCACTGTATGACTACACAACCTTAACAAAGCGTCCCACAAGGTTTATAACTGGTATTGCCGGATTTTCTTTAATATCTTTCAGTATTCTTTATGAAAGTATAACTTCTTTTACACTAACTAGTTATTATCAATTGCTTGGGTTTCCATTTGCTCTTCTTTTTTTTGCGCTTCTTATTTACTCACTATTTATAGAGCTCTCATTTAAAACAACCTATATTAAAAATCCCAACACCACCTATAAAGAAGGAACCTACGCCCTAACAAGACATCCAGGTGTGTTATGGCTTTTCCTAATGATGATGGCTTTAAGTTTATCTTTATATTCCTCTTCTCTTTTTTATATGGCACTGGTTTTTACCTTTATGAATACCCTTTATGTCTTATGGCAAGAAAACGTTATTTTTATCAAACAGTTTACCGATTATGCAAGCTACCAACAATCCACACCTTTTTTAATCCCATCCATAAAAAGTTTTAAAAAAATGATAAAAACATTAAACAGGAGGAACACTTCATGCAATTAAGAGATTACTTAAGGTCAAACGACCCCGTTAAAACATGGAATGAATATTGCGGCTTTTTAGATTTAACTTTAGAAGCGTTTATGCAGATGCAAGAAACTTTACTTTTTGAACAAATTGACTTACTTTACAACAGTCCCTTTGGAAAACAGTTATTAAATAATCACCGCCCAAAAACAATTGAGGAGTTTAGAAACACTGTCCCTTTAACCACGTATGAAGATTATCAAGATGTTTTACTAAACAGGAAAATCGACTTGCTTCCTTCAACCCCATCCACATGGATAATGACGACATGGAAAGGTGGTCTAAGTAAAAAATATGCGCCTGTGTCTGAGGCAATGTTAAAAGAACATACCAAAGCGCTCATCGCTGCAATTTTACTTTCAACCAGTAAAAAACGCCATCATTTTACAATTAAAGAACTTGATAAATTTTTATACGGCATGGCTCCTATGCCTTATCTAACAGGTCTTGCACCCCATGCCTTAAAACAAGAGATTGATTTTGAATATTTACCTGATATCAAAAGTGCTGAAACCATGTCCTTTAAAGAACGTAATAAAGAAGGCTTTAGACTTGCACTCAATAAAGGCGTCGATTTATTTTTTGGTTTAAGCAGTGTCCTTGTTAAAATCGGAGAAGATTTTACCAAAGGTGCTTCAACGAAAAAAAGAATTAACGTCAAACCTGAAACATTCAAGATGAAACGAAAGCTTTTAAAACTTTTTGTATTAAAAAAGGTTTTGAAAAGACGGGTAATGCCTAAAGAAATTTTTGATTTTAAAGGCATTATTTGTGCAGGGACAGACTCCAAAGCCTTTAAAGCTCGAATTGAAGAATTGTTTGGGGTAAAACCTTTAGAGATATTCGGGGGAACTGAAATCGCCACCGTTGCGGTAGAATCATGGAGCCGAAAAGGATTAACCTTCTTCCCAGATGTTAACTTTTTAGAATTTATTCCTGAATCTGAATCCCATAAAAGTTATTCCGATCCTTCCTACATCCCTAAAACCGTGTTACTCAATGAGTTAAAGCCTCATGAAAAATATGAACTGGTTACCACGAAGTTTAAAGGCGGGATTTTTGTGCGTTACCGTGTGGGAGATATGATTGAATGTGTTGCCTTAAACGATATTGAACATGGCATTCATTTACCGCAAATCAGGTTTGTCGATAGAATTGCCAATGTTATTGATCTTGCGGGATTTACACGCATCACTGAAGATTTAATTGATCAAGTCCTTACCCATACTTCAATCAAAGCCAACAACTGGATTGTTAGAAAAGAATATCATAATAACGAACCTAAATTACACCTATATTTAGAGCTCCTAGATAAAACCCTTGCGTTAAATGATATTAAGCATCAATTCAACGAAACCCTTAAAAACCTAGACTCTGATTATCAATCCATTGAAGCATTGCTTGGTAAAAACCCACTAGAAGTAACGGTTTTAAAATTAGGTTCAATTAAAAAATATGAATCCCTAAGCAATCAAAAAGCCCTAAAATTTAACGCCTCACAACATGTGATCAACACGATTAAAGCTTTACAATATTAAGGAGTGTTCTCATGAATCAATTTTTACTTTATGTCCCACTTACTGCACTCATAGCTTATATAATACTTTATATAATTATTATAGGTTCTACAAGAAATACCCTAGCCAAAAGGTACAAAACCTATATTATCAGTGTCATTATTTGGAGCTTTGGAGCTTTTATGATGCGCACTGGTTTAAGTCCTGGACCACTATTTTATAATAAAATATTAGTCATTGGATTTATTTTTGTCCCAGTAACCTTTTATCATTTTATAAACACCTATGCCCATATCACCAATCAAAAACTTGTGACAAGAATTGCCTATGGGTATTCATTATTACTCGTTATCGCGAATTACTTTGGGTTAATTATTGAAGACGCTACGTTAGAAAAAGGAATGTTTAATTATAGTCTAGGCCCTTTAGCCCCAATGCTTGCTTTACTTTCTTTTATCTTACTCACTGTATCTTTTGTTAATGTCTTAGTCGCTGTCAAAAAACAAAAGATTGCTTTAAAGCGTGTAAAATATATCTTTATTGGAATTGCACTGGTCTTTTTAGGATCATTATTTAATTTAATACCCGTCATTGGTCAATACCCTATTGATGTTATTTTTAATCTAGTGAACGCTATTTTAATTACGCATTCAATTTATAAATTTAAATTTTTAGAATTAAAAATCATTGTTAAAAAAGGCGTAACTTATTCCGTCTCAACGTTACTCATATCCTTTATCTTTATCTTTTTAATGTTATTAATTAAAAATTATGTAACTTCTATCATTGGTTCATCTGATTTAGTTTTAATCATTTTTATGGCATTTGGCTTTACTATCTTTTTTGATCCTTTCCGTAAAATTACCTATACATTAGTTAGTAAAATCATTCAAAAAGATATTAATGCCCAAAATACAATCAAAAGAAATTACGCAAAATCTATTCAAACTTTTATTGAATTTAAACCCCTTAAAAAAACCTTTTTAAAGACCTTAAAAGACGGTGTTCATGCGCAAAACGTTTATTACACTGCCCATGATTCTTTTCATACTTACAAACTAATTGATTCTACTTATAAAACGTACGGTAAATTATTTTTAAACGATTCTCACCCATTTTTTACCTGGTTTGAAGAACATAGTGTCATCACACGATTAGATATTAAAAATCATACGCATTTTAACTATCTTCTCAATGAAGAAAAATCAATTTTAAGCACCTTAAGCATCGACATTATTCTTCCGCTTTATTACCATGATAAAATTCAAGGGTTACTGCTTATACCAGAAAAAGAAAACGGTGAAACTTACCAAGTCTCAGATATTCAGTTTATGGAAGATATCATCACCCAAACCGCACCGGTTTTAGATAATGCAAAACTGTATGAAAAAGCCAAAAAAGAAGCCATCACCGATGGCTTAACAGGACTTTATAATCACCGATACTTTCATGACTATATGTCCAGTCTTACAAAACAAAGTCATATTGAACCTTTTAGCATCGCACTCATTGATATCGACTTATTTAAGTTTTACAATGATTTATACGGACACGCCGCAGGAGATGAAGTCTTACAAGCCGTTTCACAGACCATGGTTAAACATTTAAAAAAAGGCATGACAGCCATACGCTATGGAGGAGAAGAATTTGCGATAATCATTCCAAACATGGTCTTAAAAGAAGCCTTTGAATTTATCGATTTCTTAAGACTCCAAATCAGTTATGCATCCAGTGTATTAACCGCCCAACAATCCTACATCACAGTCAGTGCAGGCGTTGCAAGTTTCCCAAAACACATAACCAACCCACTTGAAGTCATTGTCGCAGCTGATCAAGCAATGTATCAAGCTAAACATTCAGGGAGAAACAACACCGTGCTTTACCAAGAAAGTAAAGAAATTAACCCGTCACCCTTATCAGATGTCCACCTCAACCAACAAGTTAAAGAAGCATACCTTTCTAGTATTTACGCATTAGCCGCAACCATTGATGCCAAAGACAACTATACCTTTGGACATTCAGAAAACGTATCTTATCTTGCAGTAGCGCTTGCTAAACACTTAGGACTAAGTGACAACAAACAAGAAATCTTAAAAAATGCTGGACTCCTTCATGATATTGGGAAAATCGGCATACCAGAAACCGTATTACAAAAAGAAGACACACTGACTGAAGAAGAATATCAAATCATGCAAAAACACGTTGATATTGCTGTTGGGATTATTAAACATGTCCCAAACCTTACCGATACTATTCCGGCAGTCGTGAGTCATCATGAACGGTATGATGGCATGGGTTATCCACGCGGAATCAAAGGTGAAGCTATCCCGCTTGAAGCTAGAATCTTAACCATTGTTGATGCCTTTGATGCTATGATTACAGGCAGACCTTATAAAGAGCCTAAAACACTTGAAGAAGTGATTGATGAAATAGCGTCTGAAAGAAACAAACAGTTTGATCCACACATTACAGATAGCTTTATTAATTTTGTAAAATCTGATGCCTTTAACCCCAATAAATTAATCAATAGAATTAAAGAATAAACTAAGGAGATTACGATGCCCTTAAAATACACAAAAGCCATTGAAAACATTGTGACCAACCCGTACCGACTACGTCATCAAGAAAAAATCATGCATTTTCTAGATTACTATATTGATGCAGAAGCCATAGCGATGAAAGTGATTGCCTATTATAAAAGAGATTCAAAAAAGCATATCAAAGCTTTTGATAAAATCAGAACCGATACTCTAATCAAAGCCATGAATCACTTTTACCTCATCTTTGATTCTGATGATATCTATCAAATATTTTCATCTTACCCCACCCACAAAAACACACCAACCGCTAGAACCCTAAGAAACCACTATATGCACGGAAGAGGAAAAACCTATGCACAATCAATTATTAATCACTACGATTTTTTAACCTCTAGCATGCAACGGTTTATTAAAACAATCGCGTCTTTAAAATAAGGTTTTTCCCTTATTTTAGACACGCGTTTTTTTATATGGTAAAATAAAGGGTATAAAATAGGAGGTTACGGTATGTCAAAAAATCATAATAATCATGATCACCACAATCATCACGCGATGATGATCAAAGATTTCAAAAGACGTTTTATCGTATCAACGATTATTACTATCCCCATTTTATTACTATCTACCATGATTCAAGAGTGGTTTAATTTCACCATAGATTTTGCCTATCGAGGCTATTTACTCTTTGGATTATCTTCTTTTATCTATCTATATGGTGGATGGCCTTTTATAAAAGGTACGAAAGATGAACTTGCTAAGAAAAAGCCTGGTATGATGACACTCATTGCTTTAGCGATTACTGTTGCTTATCTTTATAGTAGTGCCACGGTCTTTGGGCTTGAAGGCAATGATTTCTTCTGGGAGCTTGCAACACTTATCGTTATTATGCTGCTTGGTCATTGGATTGAAATGCGCTCAGTGATGAATGCCTCAATGGCCATTGAAAAGCTTGTTGAGATGATGCCAAGTGAGGCATGGCTTGTCAAAGATGGCAAAACAGAACAAGTCTCGATTGATGACCTAAGTGAAGGCGACATCATTCTTGTGAAACCTGGTGAAAAGATTCCTGTTGATGGTTTAATCATTGAAGGTGATAGTTCGATTGATGAATCAATTGTTACAGGGGAATCCAAACCCGTTAAAAAACAAAAAGATGACAAAGTAATAGGCGGGTCAATGAATGGCGATGGTTCGGTGAAAGTAAAAGTCACTGAACTGGGTGAAGATACCTATTTATCTAAAGTGATCAAAATGGTAAAAGATGCTCAAAGCGATCCATCAAAAACACAAAGTTTAGCTGATAAAGCAGCTTTTTACTTAACGTTAATTGCGATTTCAGTTGGTCTTGCGACTTTCATTGTATGGTATATAATATCAAATGATCTTGCCTTTTCCATTACACGCATGGCAACCGTCATGGTCATTACTTGTCCGCATGCATTAGGGCTTGCAATCCCACTTGTCGCAGCACAATCAACCACAAAAGCTGCACAAAATGGGTTACTGATTCGAAGTAAGACTGCCTTTGAAAATGCCAGAAACATTGATGCCATTATCTTTGATAAAACTGGAACCTTAACTGAAGGCTCATTTGAGGTTACAACGCTTAAGGTTGTCCATGATGACTATGACGAAAACAGCTTACTTACCTACACAGCTTCAGCTGAACAAAACTCTGAACATTCTTTAGCCCGTGGCATATTAAAAAGTGCACAAAAGCAGTCTTTATCGCTTTGCGATATTAAAGACTTTGAAGCCATGAAAGGGAAAGGTATAAAAGCGACTGTCAATAACAAACATGTTGAAGTATTGAGTCCAAAAGCTGCAAAAGAAAAAACCGATCAATCTATTGATATAAAAGATGAAAAACTTGCAACCTATGCCTATGTATTCATTGATGAGATTTTAATTGGTGTTATTGGGCTTAGTGATAAAATACGTGAATCTTCTAAAAAAGCCATTGATGCCTTAAAAAAACGTGGCATCGCATGCTACATGGCAACAGGCGATAACGAAACAACCGCCAAAGAAGTCTCAGATGCACTTGAACTTGATGGGTATTTCAGTGAAGTCTTACCCGATGAAAAACAAGAAGTTATTAAGAAATTAAAAGATAAGCATCCTATCATTGCGATGACAGGTGATGGTGTCAACGATGCCCCAGCCCTTGCAAAAGCTGATATTGGAATTGCAATCGGTTCTGGGACAGATGTTGCTGTAGAAACAGCTGACATTGTTTTAGTAGATAGTGACCCTTTAGACATTTTACATTTAATCATCTTCGGTAAGAAAACCTATCAAAAGATGATTCAAAACTTAATATGGGCTACAGCCTATAATGTTGTTGCTATTCCGCTTGCAGCGGGTGTTTTATTTAGTGTTGGAATATTAATTTCACCTGCAATTGGGGCAATATTTATGTCGCTTAGTACAGTGATTGTTGCAATCAATGCGAAACTACTAACTTACCAAAAAGAAATATAAAAACTAACTTATTCTTTATTTATAAAAACAGCAGTGAGCTAATGCTCACTGCTGTTTTCTACAAACCCTTTAAATCTTAACATATCTTCTTTTATTTTTTTCTCAAATAGTTCTTTAGGGATATTGTGAAAGTTCTCAAACAAAAAATCACAATCCATCACCCAAATACTCTTTCCTTTATAGGATAAAAATAAATCTTTCTGAATCTTTTTAGCACCCTCAGTAATATAATGATGTTCTAAAAAGTCAGGAAGGTCCTCTTCTTTCATGACTTCCTTCATCTGAAAATGTTCACCATTTTCAGAATAAATTAGCATGTAAGATTGTTCTTCATCATTGATTTTTTTAATTTCTGTAAGGTTCTTGTCCCACAAGAGTCTCGATTCATGGGAAACATAGTGATTCAATACCATTTCAAGTGGTGCATTAATCATTACTTCATAACTTGCATGCATAAAGCATCCTCCTCTAAATAAAGTATTTTTAATGATTAGTGCTTACTTTGGGTATGAAAAAAACAATAATTCAATACCCATAACGTTCATTACAGAAATTTGCTTATTGTTTCGGCTTTACCTTATTGATACTTCTATTATAGCACAATTTATTAAAAAGCAATCAAAAAGAAAAGCCCGCAATAATTTGCGGACTAAATAACTTATTAAGAATGACTATCATGATTGTGATGATGGTGGTGATTATGGTCTTTACAACGACCTTTTCTATGATGTTCATCATGATCATGATCACAGTGGTGAGCCTCATCAAGATGCGCTTCCATCGAGTCTAAAGAGTCATTAATCAAGTGATTAATCACTTCATCAACATTCCCCTCAGCCTTAAAAACCTGTATCCCAGCATTTTGATAATTTAAAAAGCTATGCTCATGCATACTCTTTACAATAAGCACATCCGCACCAAGTGATAACACATTACGCTTACACCCAATGTGATTGCCTGCTTCTGGTTTTATAAGCTCTTTACTCGTTATATCATTACCCTCTAAAGTGATAAGATAAAACGCCTCTGTTAATCGCATACTCTCAGCGACTTGATCATTGTTTAATGCAATTAATACTTTTTGTTTAGATGGTACTGTCATATGACATTCTCCTTTATTTATAATATTATCTGATTGTGCTTCAATTCTAATATAAAGTCCTTCTACAAAAGCTTGCGCTATACTATTTCTTGCAGTTTTATATAATCTTTGTACCGTTGTTCTTGATACCCCCATCAATGAGGCTGTTTCTTCTTGAGTGAGATTATCATAATCAATCGCTTTAAACGCTTCAAATGCATCCCGCTTCAATACTAAAACTTCATCACTTAACGCGTGGTTTGGGCCAAATATTCTTGTATTTATACATCCTTTTACACGCCGTTTCTTACATGGTCTAGCCATATTATCACCTAGTTTATAACATATGTTCATAACTATTTTAACACAAATAAGGAAGTAGTCAATAAAAAAAACAGAAATTTAAATTTTCTGTTTTTTATTGTCGTTTCATCTTATGTAATCTCATTGTAAACCATTATAATTAAATGAATTCACGTCATACCTATTTAGACTTTTTTCACCCTTAAACGCTTGATTACAAACCAGATTACAGCGCCTATCACTAGGAGTGGTATAAGGACTATAAAGAGTAAAATGATAATGAATAATGCACCACCTTCTTCTTCTGGCGCTTCTTCTAAAGGTGTTTCATCAGTTATTTCTTCTAAAGGAAAGTTCAGTACATCATCAAAAAAATCATACATTTCATAGTCATCACTATTAAGTGCTACAACCTCACTATGTGTTCCATCGTTATAAGCTGTTATTTTACCTGGTTCATTGATTACAGATTCAGTCCCATTGAAGGTTGTTACACTGATTTCACCTTCATATAGATAAAATGTTGTATCGCCTGCATCACTGACTTCAACGACAAACTCTGTCCCTCTAATACCCGCAACAGCGCTAGGGGTTTCTATTTCAAAATCATCACTAAATACGTCACTTACATTATCCATCATGGTTTTAAAAAATGCTTTACCGCGTGAAATACGCACCGGTTTTTGATACCCTAAAAATATTTCAGATTGCGGAGGCACACGGATAATTTTTGTGTCATTAACCTTTAGTTCTAAAAACCCCCGTTCACGGGTGTTAAAATAGGTTCCTTCATTAAACGGCATATTCCTTCTTGGTTCTACCATTGTGCAATCTGGTCTTCGCATCGTAATCTCACGACTATACTGAACCGTCACAACGTTGCCGTATAGTTCATCATACTGCGATGTATCAACCTCATCACAAACCGTTTCATCGGTCTCTTCCTCATCAGCATCTATTTCTTGATCGCCTTCAGACCGATAATGCGTCATTGATGTGGTTGTTGTAGAAAGTTGTCCCCCGTTGTCATAAACAAGATTAGCGCGGTCTATTTGTACCGTCTCAAAAGACAAAAGCGTTTCATCAAATAAAATCTCACTTTCTATTCTCACCCCCAGATTAGGAACCTTACTTGAATCAAGGGATTGAGTAAACTTTAAGAAAAACCTTAACCCGTCCCTTCCCACATTCGCGGAATAATTATCAAGCGCGTTTCCACCTTCATCTCTTACAATAAAGACCCCATCAACATAAACAACACTCACAGAAAAAGAAAAATCGATTGCTGCCTCATCTAATCCCTCATCATAATCATAAGACATAGATAAATGATAATTTGCAGTATCAACATCATTGACTGACCTCTTTACTACATACGTCCCTTCTAAAGTTCTTAATTCTCGTTCTGTTCTTTCTTCTGCAGATAATAAAACAAAGCCTATAGATATAACCATTACTAAAGATGCACTTATAATTAACGTCTTAAACACCTTCATCACCTCGTTTATTAGATTTTAAAGAACACTACACTTTTATATGGTTAGTATACACTTAAGCCAAAAAAAAGCATAGCAATTTTTTATTGCGATGCTTTGAATTGATGAGCCTTTGAATCATAAACATAACCAATTATCTTAAGTTTATCTTTTAAGGCTTGTAAGTCTAGATTTTCTCTTTCAGCTAGTGTCTTTAAAGAATCATAATCATTTCTGAGTTTAGTATTCACCAAACTCAGTAATAAATTGGGATCCATGTTAAGTGTCATTTTATTTTCCACTACTTTCTTTATAGGTTTTAATATATGATTTTAGATGCATCTTTACATCATTCATGTCCTCTTCTTTTAAAGCATGAATAAAGTCTTTATAGTCATCATCATTCAGTGAATCTTCTTTTAAGAAATCACTGGTTTCAATAAAGATTTTATCATGCGTTGTTTTAAGGGCGTGATCATCAATTAATAACTCTTCAAAAAGCTTTTCACCAGGTCTTAACCCAGTATAGGTGATATCAATATCTTTATAAGGTTTAAAGCCTGATAAGCGAATCATTTTTTCGGCTAAATCTTTAATCTTAACAGCTTCTCCCATATCTAAGATAAATATCTCGCCCCCCTCAGAAAATACCGCAGACTGTAAAATAAGGCTTACTGCTTCTGGTATTGTCATGAAGTAACGGGTTATATCTTTATGCGTGACAGTGACAGGTCCTCCATCTTCTATTTGTTTTTTAAATAACGGAATAACGCTCCCGTTTGACCCTAACACATTCCCAAACCTTACCGCATTATATTTTGTATCATGTTGCTTATTCATCGCTTGAATAATAAGTTCTGCAAAGCGTTTAGTTGCACCCATCACGTTTGTCGGTCTTACCGCTTTATCACTTGATACTAACACAAAATCTTGAACATTATAGATACCCGCAAGCATTGCCGTGTTATAAGTTCCTAAGACATTCGTACGAACAGCTTCGATGGGACTGTCTTCCATGAGCGGGACATGTTTATAAGCAGCCGCATGAAAAACAACATCTATCTTATA
>Ga0075011_10001497_pt1 | contig 12570 bp, 6 predicted proteins | sample TARM_MetaG_T_14_FD_72354 | JGI IMG/M metagenome (GOLD analysis project Ga0075011, IMG submission 72354) | Freshwater microbial communities from Pennsylvania, USA, analyzing microbe dynamics in response to fracking - TARM_MetaG_T_14 | ecosystem: Environmental > Aquatic > Freshwater > River...
CTTAGAAAATTGGTTTAAAGAACACACAATGATTATAAAAGTGACACGTGATCGTTACACGCGTTTTAAAGAAGTGTTAGATGGCATTTCATCTATTACACAAATCCACGATCGCTTTCATCTCACACAAAATTTATGGACATTACATGATAACGTACTGAGAAAACTGTTACCTAATCGTATAGAGAAAGATACGCAGGAAAACATATCAACACCACAAGAGATCCCATTAACCAAAAGTGAAAAGGCTCGAATAGAAAATGTCAATAAAAAATGGGAACAAGCTTGTCATATGAAAGAATTGAAAAAAGAAGGTTATTATCTGATTTCCCACCTACTTTAAATGCAATAGAACTTGATGAAAACAATGGCTTCCTAGAAGGTCAAGTTAATCGTTTGAAAACAATTAAACGCATGTTGTATGGAAGAGCATGTTTCCCTCTCTTACGTCTAAGAATTCTCTATCAACTATAATTCCAAAAAATAAACGAATTTATATTTGTTAGGCACATGAATTATCCCCAAAATTGCATAAGAACCAATAAGTTAGCAGTGTTAATTTGAGAATTTAAAATACTAGGAAGCGATAGTCTGAGTGTCGCTTCTTAAAAAAGTTGTACAGTTTTGTGTTGACATACCAAATCTCTAAAAGAATCTCATCTTACAAATTTCTAGCAATCTTCTTTTAGAATTTATTATTAATTTAAATCCTTTGAATCATTTTTTAAAATAAACTTAAATGCATGTTCACAATTCTCCCATGAGGAGATTACCACTTCATTTTTACTAAATGATGATTGATCATTAATATTAGACCATCCAACTAGAACACCATGCAAGTTAGTATAATTATCTTGTACAGATTCAAAGTCTTTTAGATAACCAAATACCTTATAGGCACCATCAACTAGATATGTTCTCTTATCTGAACGTTTAACCTCAATAATGTAATAGTTAGTAATATCATTTTCATTTATTTCTAAAACTATATCAGGTCTTCTAAATCTATCACTTAATCCATACTTACTCATTAAGGGACCATACTTACTATTTAACATGAATATTCTAGGAATACTTTGATAATAAATTTTCATTTTTCTTTGCCCTAACTTATACTTACTGACAATAGAAGATTTTCCACCTATCAGTCCTATTCTTTCTCCAATCCAACCATTTTCTTCTATAACCTCAAAAAGTTTAAATAGTACGGCGATTTCGTACAAAGTATCTTTGTTAATTGGTTCTAATGTCTTTCCATTCAGTTCTAACTCCAAATAATTTATAGGACTAGTACTCATTGTTTTATATGTTTTTGCAACACTTGCTAACTGTGAGTAAATGTTACCACGAGCCTTTTCGGCAGTTGAAATAATTTTGTTATTAATTTCATGAATTTCACTTATATTTCTTACAAACGGATTTTTTAATAATTTAGTGGCTTCAATACCTATAATTATAACCTCATCTATCCACTTATCTTTTACGCCAAGGGGCCCGTATTCTATTGCCCCTTTTTTAAAATCATAATTAGAAATTAATTTACTTATATACAATATTTTCCGCAATAAATAAAGTAAGAGTCTATTTTCAGGTAAATCAAAAAGAGATGATCTTTGGCTACATACAAATATTGATGGGTCTCCACCTGCAGAATACCTTTCCTTAAACGTTCTATTCCAATTTATTTTACCTCTAACATTTCCTCTTAGCACGTTATGTTCTTTAACAGATACCTTTGATAACCGATTAAGAATAGCAGGAGCAGTTTCCTCTATAAACATTCTCACATCATCAGATAGTAGAAAATATACAGAACTTAGTAGTTGTAAATCTTTCTTTGGAACATTAGTTAAAGTACTAAATATATCCTCTGCTGAAGCAATCTTTGCATTCTTTTGTATAAACCTCCACAAATGCTTGTGTGTTTGCTTTAATATTTGTTCATGATTTTGTTTTGACCAGCAATCACTTTTATTAGTAATCATGTTTAAAACCCACTTTATTCCGATTCAGTATCATCTGAATCTTCCTCGCCCTCAAATTCATGTTGCAAAGCAATATCTTCTTGTAATAATCTTCTATCTGCACTCCTGAAAAAGTTATTAGGTAATTCAAAGAAATCACCTACAAAACTTTTAAAAGTATCTTTTTCTTCACTAGTTAGGTAGGAACCAATTTGTTGGTATAACTCAATTATATAATTATGATCCAAGCCCTCATATTGTGGAATGACAGTTCCACAAATTGCTTCGATTTTACTAGAGTTGTTAGTAATCTCTATATAATCTATAAGTTCTAGAATAATTGCAGGTCCTAACGGTCTAGGAGTTACTTCAACTAACTTTTTTAAGAAATCCTTGTTTATTTGCGAAATCACATCATTTACATCTATCAGATTTGAATAATAAATAAAATTAGGTATAGGGATTTCAATGAAGGCAAATCTACGCATAAATGCATACGAAAAAGTAAAAAGGCTATTTTTATCAAATGTGTTCATAGTGCCGATGACTCTCCAATTTTGTCCAATGTAATAAGTACTACTTGATGGATCAAAATATGAGTTTGCCCCAATATAATGTATTATTTTCACTGAGTTCCCTTCATTTTCGAATGGAAGTTCAACATTTTTGCCAGATAGTATGGTAAATAATTGTCCAAACGCCTTGTCAATATCAGCCCTATTTAATTCATCAATAATTAACCACTTATTTTGCCTTATACTTTTTAAGACTATACCCTCATGAAACCTAAGTTTTCCAGAATCATTTGGGTCCGGCATATAACCTCCTAGTGTATCAAATGTACTCCAATCATCCGTTGCTGTACTAAGAACATAGCCATCAATATAATTGGTTATTATGCCTTCATCTGCCACTCTCTCAGCAATAGTAGTTTTACCCGTTCCCGGTGGTCCGGTTAAGATTATATTTTTACCTATATTTATGTAATTCTTAAGATGCTCTATAGGACCAATTTCCATCTCAAATGAACCGATTACGCGATCAATGTCGGGATTATATAAGTTACTATATGTTGTTTGTGTTCCTACTTCATTATCTTCGTCTTCATCTTCATTTGTTTCATCATCTTGACGTTGTCTTTCTTCAAAGGATTTGTCTTCTTCTACCAAATATGTAATAACATCTTTCACATTAAGCATGAAATTTTCTCCAAAAATATCAGTTAGTCTATCTTCTAGATTTGGGTATTTATCTAAAATTGCTCTAACTAAACCTACTGCTTGTTTTCCATAGATGGCACTTAATGCCTGATTCGGTTCCCCTTTGGTCATCGGAGAAATTCCCGGTAAATTATAGGTGCTTCTATAAGGTATCAAATCTCCTTTTTTAATATTTCTTTCCAGTAAAATATCAACATTTATCTCTAATTTAAAGTTTCTACCTTGATAGCCGACATCGTATGGTTCTCTTGATATATGGCCGATAGCAATCAATCCTGTTTCCCAGGTTACCTCAGGTCTTCCCCTATCACCACCAAAAACAATAAAAATTATTTGATCTACTTCTAATTCATCCTTGAACCTATTTAACTGAAGTACTTCTATTGGATTATCTAAATTTGAAATGGATTCTACTGTTGTTGGGTTCCCAGTTTTAATGCTATAGAATACAAGTTCCTCAAGTTCTTGATCAGAAAGTTTTTCTTCATCATCTATTTCTAGGAATTCGTCTTCTAAGGATAAATCTATTTGATTATAATCCTTATTATTTCTTTCATTAGGCATATATTTTTCCTCTCAATCTAATATATTGAATTCACATTGGTTATATATTTAAATTCTACCAAATGATTCAGGTGAAAAAAAGTCCTTTTAATCATCATCAAATCTAACTGGATAAAAAAATGTCTGAGCCCTGAAGTAGATTCAGACATTTTACTCTATTAATTAAAAAAACCAATATTGGAATCAATCAACAATGTTCTATCCAGAAAAAGATTTCCTAGTTCACAAGATGTTTCAGGGAGATACGAACAACTATGACATGCCGCACCATTTAAATTATTAACACCTTGACCAGAAGATTTCCCAATCTCTGAACATACTGGGTCAGAACTACACCATCTTGCTTTATCTATCGCTTTGTCAACTACAGGGAAAAACTTTTCTGTTTTACCCATCCGTACTAAACCTCCAAATGTACCATCGATGTCACCCGATGAAGTATAAATTAATATCCCGCATTGTTCGTCATCTATATAAAGACGTTCACGTATTGAAGCGGAGTTATAACCACAAGTAAGGGCCAACTCGTCAATTATTATATGTGACAGGGTATGCATTAGAATATTTCTAGGACTAAGAATAGTCTCATCAATATTTGTCCTACTCCTCTCTACCCTTGTCAGCAACTTATTAAAATATCTTTGAACATCGTGGCTTTCTTCCCAAAATCTAAGTTTTTCTGTGTTTAACGTAAAGAAAATTCCTTCCCCGTGTACCTTGTACGCTGGTAGCCACTTATTCTGTATCAGATCCGGGTCTTTAAATAATAACCTTTTCCCATTTTCTATTTTATTGCTACTTGATTCATCATCGTTTGTAGAAAGTCTATTAAATCCAGTTAGAGCAATAGTCTCTTTTAACTTTGTCACTCTATTAATAAGCGTAAAGTTTGTTGCAAGTCCTTTTGTTTCACCCTCAATATATCTCCATTCGTGTCTTACCTTCAAATTCGAAGTTTCTACATCATTAACAAGAGTCTCAAACTCTTTTTTTCGAAGTTCTTTTTCAGTATTCTTAGAATAAATTTTCTCTTGGGCTTGCCCATCATCTAGATCACCTTCGATGTAAAGAATTGCAAGTTCTATATCTGACTTTTTAAATTCTTGTATTTCTGGAGGACACATTTTTTTAATTATCTCTATTTTCTTATCGATTACATCAGTAATTTTTAGCCAAGAAGATGTTATCCCATTTCTTTCAAACATATTAATCAGTCTTTCAACCGCAGGATTTTCCCCTGGCAAGTAAATTGCGCTAATTGTATTTGGATAGTAAACATTTATTGAATTCTTCAAGACCGCAACAGGGTATGAAGTACACTTTTCATTTTCTCTTAAAGAACCATACCATGGTTTATGTCCTTTGCATTGATATAGGTTGCCATTTTCATTTAATCTCTTACTTAGTTCACTAATACCTTCTTCTTCATGATTAGAATCATTTCTTCGTGTCATAATGCCCCTCAAGGACCTTTCTTTGTTGCAACTACACTTTACCTTAAGGGAATCAAGTGTTGCCCCTCCTGTAGAAGTTAAACGCATTATTCCCTCACATCGAGTATCCTCATCTTTGTGTACCCACTCTCTCCAAGGAAAATCAGAAATATGACCTTGGTTACAAACAGTTACAAATGGCACTTGAATCATTTTTCTCCTATCTTTACAAACTTTGCAATCCAACCAACTTGTTCTGTTTGACATTTCTGATTGTTGTAAAGTTTTACATACTGGGCAATAATGCCAAGTAGGAAATCGTAATAAAGGAATATAAATATCTGTATTCGTTTGTGTTAAGGCATCTCCTGCGTTCTTATATTTGTAACCCGGCCTATAGTCAGGGGGCATTAATAGTTTATCCACCTTCAGAATTGATCTTAATCTAAACTCTTGAATCTCAAACTCATCTAATGTATCAATTGGATTTTCATTCTTGTCATGGTACCACTTATCAAGGGAACCTATCATTGCTGATTCCCCTTCTGGACTAATTACAAGAGAACCGGGACCAAAGGTAGTAACAAGTTGGCCCCTTCTTAAAGGTAGATCTTTCATGAAAATAAACCCTCCCAACTATTTTCATTTTCATTGTTATCTTCCGAGTTATATACAGAAACAATAAGCCCTCTACATTCAGAATCAACATTTCTCATTGAATTTATCATGGGCTCAGACTTATTTTTCAATGCTTGTGGAACAATTGTACCTGCTGGATACATATAGCCTTCCACCTTAGGATCGACTCTCCATGCAGTATATTTACCTTTTTCTAACCTTTGTAAAATAGTTAAAAATCTACTTTTCAACTCTTCAACCTGCTCAGGATCAACCAGTTTGGCACGTTCTATTAGACGATTATAAAAAGGAACAACCTTAGTATTCAGGTTCTTTTTAATTTCATTCCAGTCAGGTGTTCTTGCAATATCATCATTTAGTGCTTGTCGTAGGAATCCTACAATTACTGCATGAAGCCCCCTATCCAAAGAAGAATCTGAAAATGGGGTTACACTTGTTGGTTCTACCTGCGCGTACAATTTTTGATGATATTCTCTAAAATGTTCAAAATGTGACTTATCTCTAGATTTGGTATTAGAATATAAAGTGAATATTATACCAGGTCTTTCCCACCAACGACGTCCTACACGACCACTAACTTGTATATATTGAGCAGTCATTTTAGGTTGACCAACAATAGCCATAACCGAAAGTCGGTCTATATCCACACCAACTTCTATAATATTTGATGCTAAGCATAAATCAATTGATGAATCACGGTTGTTTTTATTATTCTCCACATAACTGACTTTCAAATCATCAATAGTCTTTGAGATTTCATGACTTTGTTTTCTGGATGTCAGTTCCAAATACTTATTTATATAGCGTTGGTCTTTTTGCCCTTTTCTCATAGCCATAGAATTTGAATATTGAGGTATATCCGTTTGAGTTAATGTCAAACCTCCTCCTAACTCCCGTAGAGTATTATAGAATGTAAGTAAGGTCCAATAAGGATCCCTTTCATCTTCCTCAATCTCATTAGAAGACTGAAGAATAGAAGAAAATGCCATAACCTGGGACATCATAATACGAACTGTTTGAGTGTAAACACCGACATATTTACGGCCGGGTTTTGGTATTCCTGTATCCTCATCAACTGCTGGAGTTGCAAAGAAGGAATCTTCATTTTCAATCCCTGGACTAGGAAATAACCTCGATTGTTTTCTTCCGAAAAGGGCTAGAGCCTGTTCCTCAAACTGTTTAATGGTAGCGGTGGCTGCAATAATTTTTGGTTTAATTATTTCTCCATCTATTTCTTTTAAACACAATTCTTCTATTAACACTTCAAATAAACCTGTAAGAGTTCCCAATGGACCAGATATTAAATGTAATTCGTCTTGTACAATTAATGAAGGTGGACTTGCAAATCTTTCTCCATTCGAATCAATACCAAATAACGCTCTTGCTTTAGGTTGCCACACCAATTGTACAAATTTATCTACTGTTCCAATCAAAAATGTTGGGCGCTTTTCATATATTGTTTCATCAACGATGTATATTGGTAATTCCTCATGAAAGAGACAATTATTATCTGGACAATGAACTACTAGTTTATTATTTTCAATCTTATAACCAAAGTATTGTTTCTTTTTACTATTTTTCTCACCATAATAGCCTAGATTCGCTCCACACCATGGACAATTGTTTACAATAAATTGTTCAGCACCTTTTACATTTTTTTGTAGTTTACTCAGGCTCTGTTTAGCCAATTTATTATTATTTGGTGTGGTTTTCGAACCAACCCATATTCCAATTGAAAATGGTATATTTCCCAATTTATCTTGATTATTTCTTCTTAAGTATTCCAAGGCACAAATAAGCCTAGAAGATCTCTGAAACTGGTCAGCAGTGAGAAGTCGTAGTGTATATCTCATTAGGACATCCACCCCAGCATCCATGGGGTCCCCTAACCTTCTTAAAATCATTTGAAAAGCAGCAACTCCTAAGTATGCTTCCGTCTTACCGCCACCTGTAGGAAACCAGATCAAGTCAACTATTTTTCGTGAATCACTATCCTCTTTAACAAAAGATTCAATTGACAATAGAATAAAAGCAATCTGAAATGCCCTCCAAGAATTATCAGCATTTTTCAATTTCATTTCATCTTTTGTATTTTCTTTAAACGACTTATTAAAAATGACTTTGTTATTTTCAATAACTCCTGAACGTATTTCTTTTCCATTCACTTGTTGTAAAAGAATAGCAAGGTTTGCTAGACGGAACGCCTCAAGAGTTTGTTTTTCATGAAGCAATTTTAGACCATCTTTCATTCTTTTTAGGCTTTCCTTACATAACCTAATATGCTCTCTTGCCGCAGGGAGTAAAGGTTCAGCAACTGTAATCTTTATTTCATTTTCTTTATCTTGAATCCATTCATCATAGCCATTGATTAAAGGCTCCAATATTTTATTAGGATGTTCATTAGATGATAATCCTGCCAAATCACTCATTTTAATTGTTAATTCTATTTTACGATTGCCTTTTTTGACATAAACATTTGGAGTCATACTAAGAGTTTCATACTCAGGCATAAAGGTTGTAGATATTTCCTTAACATTTGTAATATGCTGTTGCCAATGAGCCGCACAACCATGTCCAAATGCATATATACCTTCATTTCTATAGAGTAGTTCAGTTGACGCTTCTTCATCACTTAGATATTCTTTCATTTCGTATTGCTTAGGATATATAGAGAATGAATGATTTTCTGGAGTACTAATACTCATTACTGATTGAAATAATATTAACTGTAATCTATTAAACCCTTTAATATTGGAACGGTTAGTTACACTTACAGTTATAATATGCTTATCCTTAACTTCTCTAATTCGCGCTAGAATTTGAATTTTGTACTGACTAACCTTTTCATTTTTTCTATTTTTCAAATCAACAGTGTTGTCGATTTGCTTTTTTTCTAATAGGTTATTAATCGGTATCTCCCAAATTCCTTCTACACTTTCCCTTAACCACCATTGAAAACTATTACTTTCACCCTTGATCCTGACGTTATGGGGTGCGTAACTCCCTCCTTCTACCTTTACGGTTAAAGATGGAAGGTTCTTATCCACACAAAATGTTAAACCCATTGTAGATGGCATAAAATCATTTCTTTGTGGAAATAACTCAACATCACCATCTTCTTCGGTATTCTCAATTCCCTCTGTCAGATCAAACAATTCATCTCTCTTTTTAACTTCATCTTCTTCAACAGACTCTTTATCTATTGGTGTGTCAAGCGCAACATCTTCATCTTTACTAGTACCTAAAGGGAATAATAGGCCACTAACATACCTTTGAGTTGGAGATTCTCTCTGAAGTATTTCTTCTTTTACTCCTCCCACTTCCCAATAATAAGGTTTGCGCATATCATCTTTTGACTCGAATTCCGTAGTACCTATGGGACTAAATTTTGTATAATGCTCTCTAATTTGTGCGGGTCCTATAACTTCCTCTTTAACATTATTAAAAACTATTTGGCGATTCTTAAGTGACTTATCCAAAGTTATAGTCATATAAAAACTCCTTTTATATTAATCTACTTCTATCGGTTTCATTAGGTTATGGGGTGCTATTAAATACTTAGACTGATCGATTGAAACTATTCTCTCAATATTAAATGAAGCACCTTTAAACTCCTTAGAGGTAAAAGTATAGTAACCTTGTTCTTGTATATCTTTTACAAAGTCTGTTGATAATTCAGTCATTAATTTGCTTGATATTAGTTTGCCTGCTTTCAAATGTGCGCGTTTAATCTGTTTCATTTTACTGTGGATTTCATGAATATCTTTTTCATTGTATTTTAAGGCTTTAAGCAGTTCCGGAAGTTCAGTTGGGCAAATCGAATTATCATTACACCAATTCCTGACTGACACAGGAGATGCTGTTTTTAAATGATATTTTTTACTTAAAATTTGACTTACACGATTTATTCCTTTTTTCTCTACATTATATCGAAGCCTATCTTTCCATTTCTTCTGTAACAATCGATAACTCTCTGCATTTGATTCCAGTATTTGATCTGCCAATTCTGCAATTAATTTTGTATCGCTCTCATTTCTAATTACAATGTAGTCATCTTCTTCAACTTCTTTAAAATTAACCTGTTTTATAAGAATGTCTTTTTTACTTGGAATAAATATACGAATCTTAGAATCTTGAGGTGCAAATAGAAAGCGGTCATTTTCTAAATACACTATGCTTGCTTCAACAGAGTCTGTTATATCACTCTCTCGACTTTTTTGTTGTTCTAATAGTTTGTTAACAGCAATGTTTAAAGATTCCTTTTCTTCAAGTGTCATCTTAGTTTTCTTCTGAATCGGTTCTCCAAAGGAAATTTGATTAAAGAGAGTACTGTAAGCCCCTTTCTTATCAATACTTTCAAACTCTTCTATTGGTTTCATAGAATTATCAAACATGTCATAAGAAATAAAGGTTATCCTTAATCCTTTAAATGTATTTTTAACATAAGCACCAAAGTAATCCGGACTACCGATATATATAACTTCATCAAATATATTTATTTCTTTTCTAAAACTGTTTTCAGTAAAAAATTCAATATTATGATTTAATTTAAGACCTTTCTTAATTATTGTTCTTTCTTCTATTGATATTGCTCTTTTCGTAACTATTGCTAACTTCAATCTCATATCTGAGTTTTCATTTATATAGTTGCACACGTGATCGGTCATACTATTTTCAATACTTTCTGTTACCTCTTTAAATGATTTTGCAATTTGGATTACTGTAGTTGAAAAGAGTTCTGGATAACTATTTTTCACCTGATAGAAGTTTTGTAGTAATTCATTCTTCAGTTCTTTACTAATTATTTTACTGTAAGGCAGAAAACTTCCAGTGAGTTTAAAAAATATTCTTCTTAGCATGTTTAATACTTCGGATAAATGCTCGTCACCATCATATCTAGTCTGAACTTCTTTTCGATAACTCTCTAAATTCTCAGCAAAATAAGATAATTTCATGTTCCCAACATGAAAAAATGAAACATTACTCTTTTCCAAATTATATAAATCTACTAAGTTACTAAAACTCATTTTCCTACCTCCAAGCAATCATCTCTATACCATTAGGTACTTTTGTATTTCCAAACTTTAAATAGTCAACTAACTCTTGTGTGTTTAAATTATGATTTTCTTGTAAGGATTTTCTTTTTAATTCTTCCTTAATTTCATGTATCTTACTTTCATTGTCCGTTCTACTAATAACTATAATTCTAGGGTTTTCATTAAAGTACTTAGACTGTTTCATATAACTATTTACATCCGTATAGATTACGGGTACTTCAGTAGTGATTTCACCATCAATTTTTTTCATTTGAGAAGAGAATAACTGTCCATTTGTATAACTGTTATTATCATCGAGATAAAGAAAGTCATTAATTTTACCTCTTGAACCATTGAATATAAAAATTTCTTCTTGCATCTGCTCTAGAATACGAGAAGTATTACCTATAATATAAAAATAATCACCTGGGTAAAATGAAACCTTATTTAACTGATTTGAAGAATACAATGCACTTAATAAGCCACTTCTTTCTAAACCGAGTTCTTTTTTCTTACTTACTTTTCTTGATCTTTTAATCTCTTCTAATTCCTCATCTAAAAGGATTATTTTGTCTATCCACTGTCTTTCTGGAACACCTCTTATCATTCTACCGTCTTTGATTCTTAAAATCATTTCATTTTCAAAGACTGGACTTGGTTCTATTGAAAGAACAGATGCTTTTCTAGAAGATTTTTCATCCTGATAGATAATACGACTACCTTTTTTAAGACTCATAACTTGCTTCCTAATTGATCTCATTTGTTTATTAATAGAAAATTTCTTATCTGCAATGCCCATTGCTACAAACAAAGGAAAATACTGCTCACTAGGAAGTGATAGTAATATAGTAATAGGTTTTCTATATTTAATCCCATTATCATTTAAATAACACCCTAGTTCAAAAGCGAAATTTATCCAATCGGGCAAGTATTTTATACCTTTTTCATGAAGAACCTTTAAATTCTTAATAGACATTTTCATACACCTCTTAATAACTGAAACTTCAAGAAAATTGTATCATACTTTAGGGCCTATGTGGTAAAAGACTACCATACCTATTACTTATTTACTGATTTTTTTACAAAAGCATGTGTTTTTTGCATAAGAAAAGCTCGGCTAAGCCTCGCCCTTTTTGGGCTAGAGGTTAGCCGAGCTTTTCAATTCTGGATTTTTATAAGTGATACCATGAAGGCTTGTATAATACACAGGAAGCATTTCTCACCCACACTTATCGCGACTAAACCTTGGCGGATCCGTCGAATCTCCCATGTCCATCATATCAAACTGCTCAACAACTTCTTTCGGCATATATTCCAATACTTTATAACTCCGACAAACGAATTCGACGTTCCCGTTCTCGTATTTCTTTTTCGCATTCGCTCCAGCTGAAACGATACTTCTTGATGGCTGCTTGAAGTTTTGGTTGAATAACTTTCTTAGCTGCCGGAGATAACGTACGTCTAATCAGCTTTAATACAACAGTCTGCCACTGCTTACGCAATTTTGTGAATGGAATGAAATTATTTTTTTCCATCCATTCTCTGGTGTGACACCACCCATACTGACAAGCATGTGAATATGCGGATTAAACTTCAACTTAGACCCAAAGGTATGTAACGCCGATACAATACCTGGTTTAAATCCACACTTTTTAAACCATTCATTGAGAAGCCGCGCGGCTTCATCCATTAATTTTTTTAATAACTTCTTACG
>Ga0075011_10001498_pt1 | contig 12569 bp, 14 predicted proteins | sample TARM_MetaG_T_14_FD_72354 | JGI IMG/M metagenome (GOLD analysis project Ga0075011, IMG submission 72354) | Freshwater microbial communities from Pennsylvania, USA, analyzing microbe dynamics in response to fracking - TARM_MetaG_T_14 | ecosystem: Environmental > Aquatic > Freshwater > River...
AAATCAAGCATCAAATCAATTCAAGACTATCCAAAGCCAGGCATTCTGTTTCGTGATGTGACCAGTCTGATGGAAGATGCAAAAGCTTATCAAGCAACGATTCAACTGCTGGTTGATAAGTATAAAGATATGGGATTTACCAAGGTTGTAGGGACAGAAGCTCGTGGTTTCCTGTTTGGAGCGCCACTGGCATTAGAACTGGGTATCGGTTTTGTTCCTGTGCGTAAGCCAGGAAAATTGCCGCGTAAGACTATTGCTCAATCATACGATTTAGAATACGGCACGGATATTCTGGAAATTCATGTTGACGCGATTAAGTCCGAAGATAAAGTGCTTGTTGTTGATGACTTGCTTGCTACAGGCGGCACTATCGAAGCGACGACTCAGCTTATTCGTCAGTTAGGCGGTGAAGTTGAGCATGCTGCTTTTGTTATCAACCTGCCAGAAATTGGTGGTGACAAACGCTTAGAAGGTTTAGGCTTGAACGTTTACAGCATCTGTGAATTTGAAGGCCACTAATACTGCTACTGCGTCATTGATTGGTATTAGTGTAAACATCTACAACGGAAGGTTTCATGAGTTATCTTGCCTTAGCGCGTAAATGGCGTCCTACCCGATTTAAAGAAGTGGTGGGGCAAGCCCATGTATTAACAGCTTTAGAAAATGCTTTGGCTCACAATCAACTGCACCACGCGTACCTTTTCAGCGGAACTCGCGGTGTCGGTAAAACAACGATTGGTCGCTTATTTGCCAAGGGTCTTAATTGCGAAACTGGTATCACTTCAACACCCTGTGGTGAATGTGCTACCTGTAAAGAAATTGATCAGGGGCGTTTCGTCGATCTGCTTGAGATAGATGCAGCATCCAGAACAAAAGTTGAAGATACTCGTGAACTTCTTGATAACGTGCAGTACAAGCCTGCACGTGGGCGCTTTAAAGTCTACCTAATCGATGAAGTACACATGCTTTCCCGTCATAGTTTCAATGCGTTGCTCAAGACGCTTGAAGAACCGCCAGAGTATGTGAAGTTCCTTCTCGCGACGACTGATCCGCAGAAATTGCCGATGACGATTATGTCTCGTTGTCTGCAGTTTAACCTTAAGCCGATCAGCATTGAGAATATCCATCAGCAACTGGAACATGTACTTGCTGAAGAGAATATTGAGTTTCAGAGCAAAGCCTTGAACCTGATTGCTCATGCGGCTGATGGCAGTATGCGTGATGCACTGAGTCTGACTGATCAGGCTATCGCGTTGGGTAACAATAGTGTCAACAGCGATATCGTATCCCACATGCTAGGAACGCTGGACACCGAGCAGGCGCTGCACCTGTTGCAGTCGATCAGTTCGAAGCAGCCGCAGACGGTGATGGACTCGATTGAAACCTTCGCGCAAAACGGCGTGGAATGGGATGGATTGTTACAGCAATTTGCCACTCAGCTCCATCGCGTAGCAATGTATCAGGCTTTGCCTGCCAGCCTGGATAAATCACTCCCAGATGCAGAAAGAATTCAGTGGCTCGCTCAGTCACTATCACCTCAGGATGTGCAACTTTACTATCAGATTGCATTGAAAGGGCGGGAAGATCTTGCAAACTCACCCACTGGTCGGGTCGGTATGGAGATGATCGCACTGAGAATGATGGCATTCAGACCGTCTCAGGTGTCACTCACTTCAGCAATATCTACTCAGGCTCAGGAGCCTTCTTCTCAGCCAGTGAGTAGTGCGCCGCCTGTTGCACCTCAAGCGTCACAGCCGTCTCACCATCAGGTTGAAACACAATCTGTTGCACCTGCTATGCCAGAGCCGCAACCTTCCGCGCCTGCACCGCAGAGTGCAGCACCCGAAGCGATGGAATCTCATTCATCACCCCAGCCTCAATCTGTAGCGGAAGCAACAACTCACTCTAAAGAGACAGCAAGTGAACCAGAGCGAAAATCGTCACCATTGGCGGGGTTAAGGCATCAGTTGCGCTCTCAGCGTAAAGGTTTGAATCAATCCGGAGATGATTCAAAAAAGCCTGAAGCGGCATCAGCTAAACCAGCATCTGTACTTGAGCGCGTTGCACAGCGAGCTCAAAATGCTTCGCCGGTGTCGCCTTCATCTTATCAGACCGACGATGCGGTTGAGCAGGAAGCCTATCAGTGGCGCCCGTCTCAGCCAGTCGTTGAATCTGAAGTTAAGAGTGAGCTGACACCCACACAGCTAAAAAAATCTCTGGAACATGAAAAAACGCCGGAGATGACCAGCAAACTGATAGAAGAAGCCTGTGCGCAAAGTGAATGGGCGGCGCTGATTCAACAATTGCAAACAGCAAAACTGGTTGAACAGCTGGCGTTAAATTCTGTTTACACAAAAAACGGCAATGTTATTGAGTTGCTGTTGCGACCTTCGCACGCCCACCTCAATACGGATAAAGCGCAGAGTGAGTTGTTACAAGCTATCAATCAACAGCTCAATCAAGAGTGTGTCCTTTCCGTTTCTATGGGTGAAGAGGGCGAAACTCCGCTAGAATTAAGAGAAAGGATCTATCAGGAGAAACTTTCTCAGGCGATGAACCATTTGTCATCGGACCCGACTGTACAATTTATTGAGCGGCGTTTTAACGCAGAGCTGGATAAAGACAGCGTAAGACCAATTTAATACCGATATAACAACGAAATGATGGGGGTTGAGATTTTAGTAAATAACCCCCATTGTATGTGAAACAATCAGAGATAAACCAGAGAGATAAAGATGTTTGGTAAAGGCGGAATGGGCAACATCATGAAACAAGCCCAACAAATGCAAGATCGCATGCAGAAAATGCAGGAAGAAATCGCAAACATGGAAATCACCGGCGAGTCTGGTGCTGGTCTAGTAAAAGTTACTATTACCGGTAGCCACAGTGTACGTCGCGTTGAAATCGATGAAAGCCTGATGGAAGATGATAAAGAGATGCTGGAAGATTTGATTGCAGCAGCCTTTAACGATGCATCTCGTCGCATTGAAGAAACTCAAAAGGAAAAAATGGCATCAGTGACTGGCGGTATGCAACTACCACCAGGTATGAAAATGCCTTTCTAATTAGTGGGTGATTAATGCGTACCAGTCATATGCTGGAGCATTTGATGGAGGCCTTACGTTGTCTGCCTGGGGTTGGCCCCAAGTCGGCTCAGCGTATGGCCTTTCATTTGTTACAGCGCGACAGAAAAGGCGGTTTACTTCTGGCTGAAGCTTTGAGTCAGGCAATGGTGGATATTGGCCATTGCAGTGAATGCAGAACCTTCACTGAAGAAGAAACCTGTCATATCTGTAATAACCCTAAGCGGCAAGAAAATGGATTATTGTGTGTTGTTGAAAGCCCGGCGGATATTGCAGCGCTGGAAGCAACAGGGCAGTACTCTGGTCGCTATTTTGTCCTGATGGGACACCTTTCACCACTGGACGGAATCGGGCCAAGCGATATTGGTTTAGATGTACTTGATTACCGTTTACAGAGAGGGGATGTTGCTGAAGTGATTCTGGCAACCAACCCGACGGTTGAAGGAGAAGCTACCGCGCACTACATCGCTGAGTTATGTCGGGAGCACAGCATCGCTGCCAGTCGTATCGCTCACGGTGTGCCTGTTGGTGGTGAATTGGAGCTGGTTGATGGTACAACCTTGTCTCACTCGTTGCTGGGACGACAAAAGCTTTCATAAAGCCTTTGAGTCAGATTTTAAGCCGTTGCACTTGCAGCGGCTTTTTTATTTCTCCGGTTCAGGCGGTCACCTGTTCCAGTTCTATTAAGTTGCTTAATGCTTTTTGGTTCGTGTCGCCGCACACAACCGGACAAGCTTTAAAGTCGTGACACACTTTTGGCCGTTCAGGTTTACCAAACAATTTACACAGGTTGTCTTCGTTAAGTTGTACACAGCGCACACCAGCAGGCTTGCCGTCCGGCATACCCGGAATCGGAGATGAAATACTCGGAGCGATGCAGCACGCGCCACAGCCTAATCTGCAATCCATAATAACCTACTGATGATTTAACCCAAAACAAGGGCGCTGATACTATCAGAATTGATAGTAAAGAGTAGGGGTAACGGCGAATTTTTATCCTTGAATTTTCGTGAGTGGAACGGTATAACACGCCCCTCAGTCAACAACAGTAAGAATTCAGCATGACAGCACCATTTTGGCAAACCAAATCCTTAGAGCAAATGAGCGAAACAGAGTGGGAATCTCTGTGTGATGGTTGCGGAAAATGCTGCCTGCATAAGCTGATGGATGAAGACAGCGATGAGGTGTATTACACTAATGTCGCCTGTAGTTGGCTGAATAGCAAAACCTGTGCTTGTAAAGATTACCCGAACCGCTTTGAATCCGGCGAAGAATGTCTGAAACTGACACGAGATAAAATCGATGAATTCCACTGGCTTCCGGACACCTGCGCCTATCGTTTACTGGCTCAGGGGGAATCTATCCCCGAATGGCACCCGCTAATCACCGGCTCAAAATCCGCCATGCACGAAGCTGGCGAAAGTGTAAGAAATAAAGTTGTCTATGAAATCGATGTCGTGGATTGGGAAGATCACATTTTAAATCACCCTAGCAGGGGCTAGTAGTATCAAGCTATATCAGTGGGTTAGATATAACCGTCTACTCAATGAACATCAATAATTACCCATATTCCTAATATTTGTGGACACAATGTGGTCATTGTGTCCGCGCATTTCCATGTCCAGTGCAACACTAAATAACTTTCTCAATACTAATCGTTAACTCAATCACTTGCGCCCTGTTTGCATCGTGTGTCATAAGTAGAAAATTTATTTTACTAGATGGCATATGGAAAAGTGACACAACAAAAAAATAGATATTTCGCATTCCCAGGTCAGAGCACACAGTTTGTAGGTAAAACTATGCCTAAGGGTGCAGTAGAGCTTACAAATGAGCGTCCTTCAGTATTTGCTATATGCGTGAAAACTGGACCGGGAAAGGGGAAATGGGTAGAACCATCTTGGCTAAAAACACAGTGGTTGAAATTAAAAGGTCAATACTATGCTCGTATGCCAATTTATAAGGTTAGGTTAAGAATCTTAGCGCCTGTTTTATTTAGTGTGCTATTGGTAACTGTTCCAGGTGTACTTGTTTTTAATGGCAATGAAGCGGAACGGCAAAGTTACTGGATGGCAATTGTGACAAGCTTTGTAGTTACTTGGGGTTTTTACTTTATAAACGTTAGTTTTCCAAAACGGAAAAGGGCACTTTTTGAAGCATCGAGAGTACAAACGCTATTAGCCCGTTTAATCCAATTGAAAGATGCTCAGTACCGTATTCTAGGATTTAGAAATGATGATGAAAGTCATATTATGAAGCCAGAAGATGGTATGAATGGTAATAAAGCCAGAGTGCTAATAGATCTTATGCGAGACTATGACCCGAATATGAGTGTAGGGCACCATTCTCAATGCTTAGGAGGGTATGCAAGACTTCCATATACCAACACCCTTAGTGGTCATTTTGATGCATCTCATAAACTATTTTTGCATATATTTGAGGAACTAAAGGAGGTTGTAAAGCCGGAACTTTTTCCTAAATTCTATCGTGCACTTGTGAGAATGGATGAACAATTAAAGTATAAGAAGGCGCCCTATCTTCCCAACTTATTCAATCGACCAGAAGACTATGAAGCATTTCATTTTCGATTAATTGAATACATCGAGTGCTTATACGAAATGGAATGTGTTCCTTTTGTCATATATACGCCAGTGGAAAGAGGCGTTTATATGAAGTTCGATGCTACTTTTAAATTGCGAGCGTCTAACCCAAGAGCATTTTCTTGGGATTTGAGATGGCCAAAAGTTGGAGATGGTATTTGGTTCCAATACTAAAGCTCTATCACTCGTAGTGCATATCTCCAAGTAATCCGTACATCAGATCACCGTCGATGCAATTGAATGGCAACTCTACATATTCACTAGGGGCTCTTGCGATGGCTTTTGTGTCATGAGGTGCGTTCTTAGTGTAGCCTGTGACTTTTGTACCATCCGATTTGATGTATGGAAGAACGATGAGGCGACCATGGTTCTTTGAAATTATGGTGCCTTCAGCCCACAATGTATTTTTGCTTGATGAGCTGTCATATCGGTCATTGACCATTTTTACTTCCCACTGAAGAGTAGACTCTTCATACCAAAAAACATGATTACCCCAGACAAGTACCTTTTGTCCTTGTACTAAGGCATCTGCGAGTAATTTTTTAACGCTGGCTAGCTGCAGTAACTGGTTTGCTCTAGGTAAAAGCATCTTCCGGATGAGTGCTTTGTTCTTACCCCAGTGTTCTTCGGGGTTTAAATCGAAGCCTTCACATATTCTTGCTCTATGGAATAATTGTAGGTTTTTCTTTGTTGATTTATCTACATGTTCCCATTCGTTGTCGCTTACCTTTCTAAGAAGTGAACCATATCTTGGAATCGCAGAAGTTAAAGGGACAGGCACTTTTTGTTTCTATGCGTTCCTAAAATCTCACCTTGCGTAAAATATCTATGAGAAGATCTCCAAATTAAGTTTTATAAATGTGAAGTAGTGGCTGCTAATCCTTTAATATTAGACGGGGTTTTCTTATATACTTAACACTATGCGGTTTATCTGGACCGATATAATCAAAAGGATTTGATGAGGACCATATGATTTCGAAGAAAGCTCCAGTAATAGCTCTGTCTATCTTAATGTTCGGCTGTGCCGACTCACATACAATCAAGAATACTCATTCATACTCGAACGTGAAATTAGAATCCCAAAGTAAAGTCTACGTTGCGATGTCTAAAAATGGCGAGTATGGAGAATACTATTATGGCAGTTCAGGTAAGATGGTAAGCCAAGTAATTCAAAGTACTCTTTTGGTTAAGCTACATACTATTCAATTAGCTCAACAACCTGAAGAATACAAAATGGCATTGGATAAAGCTGAATCTAACGGATTTGATTACTTAGTGTTTCCAACGATTCTTCATTGGGAAGACAGAGCAACTGAATGGTCAGGAATACCAGATAAAGTTCAGGTCAAAATTTCTGTTATTGATTTAAAGAGTCAGGCTGAAGTTAAATCTGGAATAATAGACGGCAAGAGTGGTCTTTTTACTTTCGGTGGAGATCACCCTCAAGATCTTCTACCTGAACCAACAAGGCAATTTTTTCAGGATATGCTTTAAAAACTAAGCTTCCAAGCTTATTAGGCCATAAAACGAACGACCGCGATCTCGACACTTCTATAATTACCTCATCTCAAGAAGTCCTGAGTTCAGTATTTATCAGGACTATCTCTAAAGGGACAGGCACCTTTTGATCAAGCTGGATAACATCAAAGACAAAAACACCAAACTGGGCATCACCACCAATGAAACCCATAACCAGACAGAGAGAAGGAAAACCTATGCTGAATACCAGAATGACAGTTTCAAAACGCCAAGTAGCTATGGTCAGTATCAACCACTGAAGAACCAAATGCTGAACAGTAAATCGGAAGTATCACTCATCATTAAATCAGAGAAACCCGTAACGGTTGATAAAGCCAAGAGCGAGAAGGGGACCGATTTGAATCTGGATGTAGGGGATTTGGGTTTTAGTTATTGATGTAAAAAAGCCACCTAATGGATAGGTGGCACTCAAACGGTTATCTATACATTAAGCCATTATCAAATATTGCTTCGATATGAGTCTCTAATCCACCTAGTTGTTCTAATAATTCTTGGACAGTACTCTTGGTTAAAATATTTATATTGTTTGTTGTAGACTCATATCGAGAACGGTCAGATATTCTACTTAGTCGTATCATTAGAGCATCAATGGCTTCGTCAGAAGTTTGCTCTTTCAATCGAATATCCATTTCTAGGAGGTCAGGTTTAATGGTTGTTGAACCATGGGCGCTCACGTTAACAACTCTATTCATCTGTTTTTCTATTCTGTTTAGTTTGTCCAATATAAAGCTTTCAACATTACCGCCATTTGTTTCTTCTTTGGCTACATCCATCATTACTTGGTAATTGATAGCTCTGTATACTGGATTGTCAGGCTTATCATCATCAAGAGCTTCTTTTGCCATAATAGAAAGCTTTTCTTTTAGGGTATTTACACTAAACATGTCATTCTTATAAAAAATAGTGCGGTCATCTGAAATATCGAAAGGAAGGTTTGTCCCTTCTTCGGCTAACGAAACTACAGGCTTTCTAGCGGCATGGCGTAAAGCGAGCTCATACATTACGTTAGGATTTAGCTCGGTGAGATTTGTTATTACCAAATCATCATTGAGTACGTGATCGATTACTTGTCCTGTAATGGAGCCGGGTTTGTCTATCCGGTGAGCAACAAACACTTCTAATCCTAATTTTTCACAAACAGGGATGATTACTGCGTTGATGAGACCATCTGCTGCACGTCTAGTATTTGTGTTATCTCCGCCAATTGGTGTGACAACAAAACATTTTTTTTTAGTAGGTACATTTACTTCTTCTGCTTTTTCCGTTTTCTTGTTCATATTTTTATTCCTTTACCCAGCCTTGTTGAATCGCTAAAAATTTAGATTTGTCCGTCAATGTGTAACTATTTTCCCATTGAGAGTGGATCATTCTCTGCCCGATAGCTTTAATTAACCCTTCTTCAATTAATTGAGTGATATACACATCTAGGAAAATCCTTGACCCGCCAAATGCTCTATGAATCGTTGAATAGAAAACTTCATTTAACCCATCATCATATATATCAATGATTATTTTCAGGAGTTCTATTTTCTTATCGGCTACGGCTTCAGCTGGTTTCTCTTGAGCAGTTTGATAAGGATTACTACCTAGCTTTGGCTTCTTATACAGAGGAGAACCATGAATCGTCCTCATAAGATCATCAATGACAGTTTCAAACTCTTTGTCGTTTGAGAAATCAATATACAGCTTAGATTTAAGGAACGTTGGAACGTTAGTTGTGCCTCTTTGTCGGATGATTGGAATTATCTTGTTATCGTCAATACGAGACATCAGTGATGACGTCACAATCATCTTTTCATAGCCAACACCGCCAGTCCCTTTATTGGATTTTTGTACGTATGTGTCTGTACAGACCATAATCACACGATCTACTTCAGCCAACTGTGTTTCCATAAAGTGTGGTAAGTCACCACCGGGTTCAAGACTCCAAGCATCGATACGCGCATCGATACCTCCATGTACCAACCGAATCGCCAAATCTAAAACCCACTGTTTGTGTTCCGCGCTATCATGTGAATAAGACAAAAATACCTTTGGAGTAGCCATGTCCATTCCTTAGTTATTAGTTCTTTCTGACTAGTTAACGCCTCCCATCCTATAAAATCAACCCGTTATAAACCGCTTGATACTGATTTTTGACGTAGAAGGGGATTTAGTGAATAGCGTAGTAGAATCAACTAAAGGGACAGGCACCTTTTGTTCTTCCATAACCAAACTGGCACTCTTTAGTTACCCCTCCATTCGGTTTTTCCCTTCACGTATTGTTTTTTTAAGACAAGTTGTGCCGTAGCACAAAGCAATCCGCATTTTTGGCATAAGCGCCCGCATTTCGTTAGTGAATTCACGCTTATGTATATGCGGTTAGAGCAATCGGCGTTATTTAAGAAACTTTTTCGGCCTAGGTACGATGAAAGAATACTAACGAAGTGGAGAGAAAAATGAATAAATTCATCATCTATACAACGGTTTTTTGGGTATTGGCTTGTTATTCAAACTCTGTATATTGAGGTTGCTATGAACAATGAACGACATCGCGAATATCTCTAAAGGGACAGGCACCTTTGCTCTAGTATATGTTTGTCTTGGGCTAAATTGCATTCGTTGAGTTACTTCGAATTTTTAGTGCTCTATAAGCCAGTTCGATCAGTGTTTCAAGTTGTGGGGAGGTTGACGTATTTAATGCTTTGTAGATGCTGGAGCTGTTTTGAAGGCGGGCTTAGACAAAATGAATTGCAAAACATAAAACCCACTAGCGGAGAGAGTGATAGTGGGTTTGGAAATTTACACTAAGAGCAGTAAAAGGCTGCCAACCGTTGCCGCTGCGGAAAGATATTGCCCCGCGGAGTAAGAAGAGTCTTCCTCTTGTTTAACTTTATCCGGGTGTTCCATACCTAAAGCGCCATAAGTAAAAGATTCGACTTTTTTACTCATCGATTTATCGCCCTCAGGCATTTTGCCGTTTTTATCGATGTCCTGCAGAGCAGCCAATAGCGCTTTGCCTTCATCAGAAAGCGTGATTTTATCTTGCTCCATCTTAAGCGGCTTATTACTAGAGGTCGCTTCAGCGCCCGGTGCTGCTTGAGGTGTAACCTTTTGGGGAGCATTCAACGGTGTTGTTGATCCTGCACCTATTGGGTTCATATATCTCTCCTAAATCTTTCCTCAATAAATATATCGACAGACTTTTGTAAAACTTGTGTGATTTTTTATACATTTTTATCTAAAGCCTTCAAAGCAATTAGTATGCCTGTTTTATTGAAAAAGGAATTTAGGTGCTGAATTACACTTTTTTGTAGACTCTGATCATGAAGTCAGCTTCGCACTGCACGCTTGCTGAGTCTTTGAGCTGCTGTTTATATGCTTCGGGCGCTCGCCATGCGAAAGGAGTCATTTGCAGTAAATCAAATGCTTCGCTGCCACTTAAAGTCATCATGTAATTGACTTTTTCTTCCTCAGCGACAGTAAAGTTTTCGATATTCTCAGGTAGTTCTTCATGTAAACGAACATCCTGATAGATGCTTTGCTTAAACTGGTACAAGTGTCTGGCAGCCGGGGTTACTGTGATTACAATGCCACCTGGCTTTATACAGCGGTTGAGTTCTTGTGCTTTACACGGAGCGTATATGCGTAAAATTCCATCCAGACTGTTATCAGCAAAGGGCAGGCGGTGGCTGGAAGCAACAGTAAACTGGCAGTTCGGATAACGCTTGGCCGCGTATTTTATGGCAACTTTAGAAATATCTAAGCCATAGGTTTGAGCGTGCTGTGATTGCTGGTTTAACGCGTCCGCAATAAAGGTTGTGTAGTAACCTTCACCGCAGCCAATGTCTAAAAGTTTGTGAGCACTGTTTTGTAAGTGCTGAACACACAATTGTGCGACTTTGTCTCGCATCGGATCATAATGACCGCCCTCCAGAAAACGGCGTCTTGCCTGCATCATCTCTTTATTGTCACCCGGATCTTTGGAGCGTTTATGGTGAGCAGGCATTAAGTTCACATAGCCTTCTTTTGCCATATCAAACTGGTGGTTATTGGGACACGCATAGGTACGCTGATTGAGAGATAAAGGTTGCTGGCAAAGGGGACACTGGTAAGCCATGGTGATCTCGATGGTAATAAATAGAGGCGTAAGTTTAGCGGATATACCGAAGCAACCTCAATATGTGATTGAGTGAAGCAATAAAAAAGGACAAGAGTATCTTGTCCTTTGATGATAGTTGGATCTGGTTTAAACCGATATAACCACTTATTGAGCTGAGATGGTTGTAGTTAGCACGTGCTGCTCTTTGGGTTGAAGAATCTGGCCCGCAGATAAGCAAGGAGCGTGAATGGTCGATTCTACGCAGAACATGGTCTTATAGCCGTCGTCCGGCATGTCAGCCATTGCTTCAGAGCCTTGTGACCACGGGTTCCACAGTACTGCTGAATTGTGACCACTGTTTTCGACCATCAGAGCACGTTTAAGAACTGGGTCTGTAACAGTAATTTTCGCTTCGGGTGTGGTGTAAATGCGATCGATGGTATCGGTCAGTACGAGTGTATCGTCACCTTTGCAAAGCTTCGCATCTTGTAGCTTATCAATGTATTCGTCACCCATTCCAGTAGTGGAGATTTGCGTGATGTCACCCACATTGAGATAAGTGTGCAGAGCACTTGAGAACGTCCAGGCTTTTTCATCAGTGTTGTTAACTTCCAGAGAAACTTTCAGTTCATCACCGATTTCAACATAGAGGCGGGTTTTGAATTTGTAAGGCCAGATTAGAAGCGTTTCTGGTGACTCTTCTAGTTCAAGCGCAATAATCACACCTTTTTCGCTTTCACGGTGATCCGCCAGTTTCCACTCATTGATACGAGCAAAACCATGAGCAGGCTCTGCGATTTTACCAAACCAAGGCCAGCATACGGGAATACCACCGCGCAGTGCTGCTTTACCATCAAATGGAGTGTTACTGCTCATCCATATCAGGTCTTCTTTGCCTGCCGGTTGATACGAAAGAACGTGAGCACCATGCAGGGCGATACCAGCGGTTGCTTTTTCATGAATAACGCGAACGATTTTTACATCATCTTTCTGAACGATGCTTACCTTATCTGAAAGGTTTGTAATTGTAGGGAGAGAGTGCAGATTCATACGTTTCATTCCTTGTTGTAATTAGTGGACAAACAGAAACAAAAAAGGCGACTCATTGGCCGCCTTTTATCTTCTCAACGAATTTCTTCGCTAATTGCTACATTACTTAGAGATGTGAGCGATTAGGTCTAGAACTTTGTTTGAGTAACCGATTTCGTTGTCGTACCAAGATACAACTTTAACGAATTTGTCAGTTAGAGCGATACCAGCTTTAGC
>Ga0075011_10001499_pt1 | contig 12569 bp, 9 predicted proteins | sample TARM_MetaG_T_14_FD_72354 | JGI IMG/M metagenome (GOLD analysis project Ga0075011, IMG submission 72354) | Freshwater microbial communities from Pennsylvania, USA, analyzing microbe dynamics in response to fracking - TARM_MetaG_T_14 | ecosystem: Environmental > Aquatic > Freshwater > River...
GCCCCTACCTTGCACAAACTTTCCATTCAGGCGTTTCACCCTGTGTTGATTGAAGGTAAGGCGATTCAACTGCATCCTTTGGTCTGTTCGGCCTTTAACGCGGACTTTGACGGTGACCAGATGGCGGTACATGTACCCCTTTCGCAAGAGGCTATTGCAGAATGTAAGATTTTAATGCTCAGTTCCATGAACATCTTGTTGCCAGCGTCGGGAAAAGCGATTACCGTACCTTCGCAAGATATGGTTTTGGGACTTTATTATCTTTCCCTTGAAAAAGCCGATGCAAAGGGATCAAATAAAATTTTTGCCAACGTGAATGAAGTAAATATTGCCCTTGAAATGGACTCTTTAGATATCCATGCAAAAATTAAAACCCGAGTAGAGGATAGAACGATTTTTACTACCGCGGGCCGTTTAATTTTGAAGTCTATGTTGCCTGATTTTGTTCCCGAAACCCTTTGGAATAAAGTGCTTAAGAAGAAAAACATTGGTGCGTTGATTGACCATGTGTACAAAATTGGCGGATACGGTGTCACAGCAGAGTTTTTGGACAACCTCAAAAACCTAGGGTTTAAATACGCAACTGAGGCGGGAATTTCTATCTCCATTGATGATATTCGTATTCCCAAGGCTAAGAAAAAATACATTGACGATGCCAAGAAAAAAGTGCGAGAGATTCAGCAGCAGTATGGTGCGGGTCTTTTAACGGACAGCGAACGGTACAATAAAATTATCGATATCTGGACAGACACCAACAACTCTGTTGCGGCAGAAATGATGAAATTGGTCCAAACAGATAAAAACGGCTTTAACTCCATCTACATGATGGCAGACTCGGGAGCGCGGGGTAGTGCGGCTCAGATTCGCCAGCTTGCTGGTATGCGGGGCTTGATGGCAAAGCCTGATGGGTCTATTATTGAAACACCGATTATTTCCAACTTCCGTGAAGGCTTGAACGTACTAGAATACTTTATTTCAACCCACGGTGCCCGTAAAGGTTTGGCGGATACGGCCCTTAAGACAGCCAACGCGGGTTACTTGACGCGAAAGTTGATTGACGTTGCGCAAAACGTAAAAATCACCATGGAAGATTGCGGAACCCATGAAGGGGTTGAGATTACCGAAATCGTTGAAGGTGGGGAGATGATCGAGCCTCTTGAAGAGCGCTTGTGGGGAAGGGTTTTGGCAGAGGATGTCATTGATACCATTACCAACGAGATGTTGTTCACAGAAGGAACGATTATTGACGAAGAGAAAGCCAAGGCGCTTGTTGAATCGGGAGTAAAATCTGTTAGCATTCGCACGCCCATTACATGTAAAGCACCCAAGGGTGTGTGTGCTAAATGTTATGGTATTAACTTGGGCGAAGGTAAAATGGTCAAGCCAGGCGAAGCGGTTGGTATTATTTCCGCCCAATCCATTGGTGAACCTGGAACCCAGTTGACTTTGCGTACTTTCCACATTGGTGGTACGGCTTCTACTGAGCAGCAAGACCGACAAGTTATTGCGCAAAAAGAGGGTTTTATTCGGTACTACAACCTCAAAACCTATACTACCAAAGAGGGTAAGGTGATTGTGGCCAACCGAAGAAACGCAGCTGTTTTGCTTGTAGAGCCTAAAATCAAAGCACCAATAACAGGGGTGTTGAGTATTGAGACAGCCCACGAAGAAGTGGTGTTAACCATTCGGGGCGAGGAAGAAACCGTGCGCTATACCTTGCGCCGTAACGACGTAGCCCGTCCTAACGAGCTTGCAGGTGTTGGTGGAAAAGTTGAAGGGAAATTTTACATTCCCTATGTAAACGGAACCAAGGTAAGTGCCAAAGAGAGCGTTGTTGAGGTGATTAAAGAGGGATGGAACGTTCCAAACCGTATTCCTTTTGCCAGTGAGTTGCGTGTTCAAGATGGGGAGCCGGTTGTGCAAAAAATCTTTGCCGGAGCCTCTGGCGAAGTAAAATATTATATTCTCAAAGGCGATTATCTTGAGCGTAATCATGCTATTGAAAAAGGGCATGTGGTCAATGAAAAAGGCTTATTTGCTGTGATTGCCGACAAAGAAGACCGAGAAGCAATCCGCCATTATGTGCCACGCAATACAGTCATTGAAGTAGGAGACAAAACGGAAGTAAGCCCTAAAACACTTCTTGCTTCGCCTTCGGGAAGCGAACACGTGATTGTGGCTGAGTGGGACCCTTACTCTAACCCTATCATCGCTGAAGAGAGTGGACGGGTGAGCTTTGAAGACATTGAGCCAGGGTACAGTGCGACAGAGCAGTACGATGAGATGACAGGCCAAAGCCGTCTTGTGATTAATGAGTACCTGCCTTCTGGCACGAAGCCGACATTGATTATTGCTACGGATTCGGGCAAAATCATCAAGTACCAGCTTGAGCCAAAGACAGGTATTTATGTGCGTGACGGAGCGCGGGTTGAGCTTGCGGATATCCTAGGTCGTACGCCAAAGGCAATTGCAAAATCCAAGGATATTACAGGTGGTTTGCCACGTGTAAGTGAATTGTTTGAGGCAAGACGCCCTAAAAATGCAGCAGTTATTGCAGAGATTGATGGAACTATTCGATTTGGCAAGCCGTTGCGCGCCAAAGAGCGTATTATTATAGAGGCCAATGATGGCACCATGAGCGAGTATTTGGTGGATAAGACCCGTCAAATCCATGTGCGTGCAGGCGAATTTGTCCATGCGGGCGAGCGTCTTACGGATGGTGTTGTTTCAAGCCACGATATTTTACGTATTTTGGGTGAAAAAGAGTTACATTATTATCTCATTAGCGAAATTCAGCAAGTATACCGCCGCCAAGGGGTAGCGATTTCTGATAAGCACATTGAGGTTATTGTTTCTCAAATGTTGCGACAAGTTAAAATCATGGAGAGTGGCGATACAAATTTCATTGTAGGTGACCTTATCTCTAGACGTAAATTTGTGGAAGAAAACCATCGTATTATGGCTATGGGCGGTGAACCAGCCATCGCTGAGCCTGTACTTTTGGGTGTAACGCGCGCGGCAATTGCCAGTGATAGTATTATCTCGGCAGCCTCGTTCCAAGAAACCACCAAGGTACTTACGGAGGCAAGTATTGCCGCACGTTTTGACCATTTGGAAGACTTGAAAGAAAACGTTATTTTGGGTCGCATGATTCCAGTAGGAACAGGTCTATACCAAGATAAGTCCATTCGTCTAACACACCACAAATAGTAGTTCAAATACCCGACAAGGAACCACCTTGTCGGGCCCTCTCCTCCCTTTTCCCCTTAAATTAACCTTTTTTTAAGTAGTTTTTAAATAAAATAGCGCGTATTTTTATCGATACACACTTTATCTTGAGAAGGAAAGAATGTGCCTACCATTAACCAATTGGTAAGAAAAGAGCGCAAAAAGGTGATTAAAAAATCAAAATCTCCTGCGCTTGTAGAGTGTCCTCAAAGACGCGGTGTTTGTACAAGGGTTTACACAACAACCCCTAAAAAACCAAACTCCGCTTTGCGAAAAGTTGCCAAAGTCAGATTGACCAGCGGCTTTGAAGTGATTAGCTATATCGGGGGTGAAGGCCACAACCTTCAAGAGCACTCCATCGTGCTAGTGCGCGGCGGTAGGGTAAAAGACTTACCTGGTGTGAAGTATCACATTGTGCGTGGTGCCCTTGATACAGCGGGTGTTGCAAAACGAACGGTTTCTAGAAGTAAGTACGGTACAAAGCGACCTAAAAAATAAAACAATTCAAACAGGCGTTGCCCTCTGAGTGTAGGTAACGTTTGAGTAAAATTGTCATCCAATTTGAAGGAAATTTTATGAGAAGAAGAAGAGCACAGGTCCGAGAGGTGTTGCCAGACCCCATTTACGGCAATAAAATTATCACAAAGTTTATCAATGCGCTGATGGTTGACGGTAAAAAAAGCACAGCAACAAAAATTATGTACGGTGCCATTAACCTCGTTGAAACCAAGGGTGAAGAAAAAGGGATTGATGTTTTTAATGCAGCCATTGAGAATGTAAAACCCGTTATGGAAGTAAAAAGCCGACGTGTTGGTGGTGCAACATACCAAGTACCTGTAGAAGTACGTCCCGTACGACAACAAGCTTTGGCAATTCGCTGGATGATTACCTTTGCACGCAAGCGTAGTGAGCGTACAATGATTGAGCGCCTTGCTAATGAGTTAATGGATGCAGCGCACATGCGTGGCGCAACCTTCAAGAAAAAAGAAGACACCTATAAAATGGCGGAAGCAAACAAAGCGTTTGCTCACTATCGCTGGTAGAAATAGCATGTTTCAGATGGCTCTCCCCGAGCCATCTTCCCTGAACGATAAGACGACAAAAGGAAACCCAAAATGTCACGAAATACTCCCATTGAACGCGTACGAAATATCGGTATTGCTGCACATATTGATGCGGGAAAAACAACTACAACAGAGCGTATTCTGTTTTATACAGGGATGTCTCACAAAATTGGTGAAGTACACAATGGTGCTGCGACAACCGACTGGATGGAGCAAGAAAAAGAGCGCGGTATCACCATCACTTCTGCTGCGGTAACATGTACGTGGAAAGACCACCAAATTAACATTATCGACACTCCAGGCCACGTTGACTTTACTATCGAAGTTGAGCGTTCTATGCGTGTACTTGATGGTGCTGTTGCTGTTTTTTGTGCTGTAGGCGGCGTACAGCCCCAATCTGAAACCGTATGGCGCCAAGCCAACAAATACCGTGTACCCCGCATGGTGTATGTTAACAAGATGGACCGCATTGGTGCGGATTTTTACAACGTTGAGCGTCAAATTAAAGAGCGCCTTAAAGCTAATCCTGTGCCCATTCAAATTCCTATCGGCGCAGAAGATAACTTTAAAGGTGTGGTAGATCTTATTGCTATGAAAGCCTATGTGTGGGAAGACGAGGCTGCTATGGGTTCAAACTACAACATCACCGATGTTCCTGCAGAACTGTTGGAAAAAGCAAAAGAGTACCGCGAGAAAATGGTGGAAGCTGTTTCAGAAACTAGCGACGAATTGATGGAAAAATACCTTGGCGGCGAAGCGCTTAGTGAAGAAGAGATTCGCGCAGGCATTAAAGCAGGCTGCCATGCGATGACGATTATTCCTATGATTTGCGGTACCTCCTTTAAAAACAAAGGTGTTCAGACTATGCTTGATGCGGTGGTTGCGTATATGCCAGCCCCAACAGAAGTAGCAGACATTCGTGGTGAGTATGAAGATGGCACGGAAACCATTGTAAAATCGACTGATGATGGTGAGTTTGCAGCCCTTGCGTTTAAAATCATGACTGACCCTTTTGTGGGTCAATTGGCATTTATTCGTGTGTACCGCGGTATTCTTGAAAGTGGTACGTATGCGTATAACACTATTAAAGACAAAAAAGAGCGCGTAGGCCGATTGCTAAAAATGCATGCAAACAAGCGTGAAGAGATTAAAGCGCTTTATGCAGGTGAAATTGGTGCGGTTGTGGGCCTTAAAGACACCCTAACAGGTGAAACCCTAACGGGCGAAAAAGACAAAGTGATTCTAGAGCGCATGGATTTCCCAGATCCTGTTATTTCTGTAGCAGTTGAGCCAAAAACAAAAGCTGACCAAGAAAAAATGGGTATCGCGCTTCAAAAACTTGCGCAAGAAGACCCTTCTTTCCGTGTTAAAACAGACGAAGAGAGTGGGCAAACCATCATCTCAGGTATGGGTGAATTGCACCTTGAGATTATCGTTGACCGTATGTTGCGTGAATTTAAAGTGGAAGCAGAAGTGGGCCAACCCCAAGTTGCCTACCGTGAAACCATTCGTCAGAGCGTTGAGCAAGAGTACAAATATGCCAAACAATCAGGCGGCCGTGGTCAATTTGGTCACGTGTATTTGCGTCTTGAGCCAAAAGATGCGGGCACGGGCTATGAGTTTGTAAATGATATCAAAGGTGGAGTAATTCCACGCGAATACATTCCTGCGGTTGACAAAGGCTGCCAAGAAGCAATGCAAGGCGGTGTTTTGGCGGGTTATCCTATGGAAGACGTAAAAGTAACCTTGTATGATGGTTCTTACCATGACGTTGACTCCTCGGAAATGGCCTTTAAACTTGCTGCTTCCATGGGCTTTAAAGAAGGTGCGCGCAAGGCGGGTGCTGTTATTTTGGAACCTATCATGAAAGTAGAAGTAGAAACGCCAGAAGATTACATGGGCGATGTTATTGGTGACCTTAACCGACGTCGTGGACAAATCAACGCGATGGATGACCGCAGTGGCAACAAGATTGTTAACGCGTTCTGCCCGCTTTCTGAAATGTTTGGATACTCTACAGACCTTCGTAGCCAAACCCAAGGACGTGCAAGTTACTCGATGGAATTTGACCATTATGCGGAAGTTCCACGAAACGTTGCAGAAGAAATTATTAAGAAGCGAAAAGGTTAATTCCTTCTTGACCAACGCACATCCTCTTTGGGGGTGTGCGTTTTTTTTATGTCCCATGTCCTCATAGCTCAGCTGGATAGAGCACTTGATTCCTAATCGAGAGGCCGCAGGTTCAAATCCTGCTGGGGACACCACCGCACTTTTTAGTCTGTTTTAAAATGAAATCTCCCCCCAATATACTTCTCCTGAAAAAGTTTCTCTAATGTTACCTCAGCATGCCAACGCATGTTTCCCACAAGACAGGTAGGCAATACGCCAGAGGCCTTATAAAGCCCCTCTTCTTGTTTTTTGAATACAAAACGGTGAATGCCCATGTCCATGTTGGTGGCGTAAATCTTAAGAGGAAGTTCTTGTTCTTCGATGCCAGTGGTGCGCAATGAAAAAGAAAGGGGTGCCATGAGGGGAATATGCTGGGGTGAAATTGCAAGCTCCATGGTGACGCCATTGGCCAAAAGAATAGAACAAGGGGTGGCTCGAAGGTCGCATTCTTGGGACTGGTGGGCAAAATCAACCTCTTTGGAAAACCAGCGCTCCAAAGTGTTTCCGTCGATAAAAATAAGACCAAAAACAACGCCCAATCCAAGAAGTTGTCCTGCCAAAAGAAAATAAAAGCGCTTTGTTTTTTGCACAGATTTCCTTTACATGTAACGTGCAAAAGTGTATCTTTTGCGTGATAAAAACCGGTTGAATTCTCCTAACTCTAAGAACAGTATTTTATATTTAGAACGATAGATACTTTGAAGTGCGAAAAGTGTACACCGCCCCTAAAAAAGTTAAAGGCGTAGGCGACATGGCGCACCTCTCCATTGACGGAAAATGGGTCGAAGCAAAAGAAAACACCCTATTAATTGACGTTTTATTTGCCCAAGGAGTTTCTATTCCCCATTTTTGCTACCATCCAGCATTGGGAAAAGATGGCAATTGTCGCATGTGTATGGTGGAAATTGAGGGCAAAAAGCGGCCCCAGATTGCTTGCGATACGCCCGTACATGAGGGGTTGGTGGTGCGGACACAAAGCCCTGCCATCAAGGAAGTGCGCCGTTCTATCTTGGAGTTAGAGCTCATCAACCATCCGGTGGATTGTCCCATTTGCGACCAAGCGGGAGAGTGTAAGCTTCAAGAGTACTACATGGAGACGGGGCAGTATGAAAGTCGCCTTGAAACCTCTAAAGTTCGAGGAAAAAAACATGTGGACTTGGGCGCCAATGTGGTCTTAGACCAAGAGCGCTGTGTGCTATGTACCCGCTGTGTGCGTTTTACCACAAACATTACCAAAAGCCATGAACTAGGTGTCTTTGGGCGGGGCGATGCGGCAGTCATTGACGTGTATCCTGGGAAAACACTTACCAATGCTTATGCGATGAATGTGGTTGACTTATGTCCCGTGGGTGCCTTGACAAGCAAAGCATTTCGGTTTAAAAAACGGGTGTGGTTTTTGCGCAGTTTTGAAGCTATTTGCCCAGGCTGTGCGAGGGGGTGCAACGTCTTTGTGGACCACCACCGCGCAAAGTACGAAGACGACTTAATGTACCGCATTCGTCCACGGCTTAATGAAGCAGTAAATGGGCATTTTGTGTGTGATGCGGGGCGCATGGTGTATGAGGAGCAGAACCTAAAGCGGCCAGCCAAAGCATACAGCAGAGGTATTGCGCTTTCTGTCAAAGAGGTGATTGAGGAGGCAAGAAGAGAGATTATGCACCCCCTAAGCGTGGTGGTTATCTCTGCTTCTGCTAGTTTGGAAGAGTTGTGGATGGCGCGTTTTTTTGAGAGCGCTCTGGGGCTAAAAGTTTACGTGAGTTGCCATAGCGACCCAGAATTTGAAGATGATTATTTGCGTGTTGCGGATAGGGAGATGAATGTTGCGGGGGCAAAGGCGCTTGGCTTGGAGTGTATTTGTGATCCAAAAATTATATTTGAGGAAGCGCGCTTTGTGGTGCTTATTGGCCAAAAAGAGGTGGAGCGCTGGATGGAAGCATGTGAGGCGCATGGGATGCCCTTTGGTCTGATACATGCCCATGCCACCTCCCCAAAAGCGCGCTGGAGCTTGCCTATTGCCTCCCATTTTGAGCGCAGTGGCCGTTTTATGGCCCAAGGCGGGTTGGTGCAAGAGAGCAAGGCGGGGTTGGACAAACAGGCGCCGCGCCTTTCACTGGTGGCACTTTTGACGCAACTTTTTGACTACTCTCCCGCCTTTATTGAAGAGACAATGCGCGCTTTAGCGGCGCACCTAGAGGGAAGCCATGGGTGAAGCAAACGTGTGGGTGGTAGTAGTTAATATTGTCTTAGCAACCTTGCTCTCGCTGGGTGGCGCACCTATTTTGGTGTGGATGGAGCGTCGCGTGGCAGGGCTTATCCAAGACCGTTTGGGCCCAAACCGCTGTCACATTGGGGGCATACGTCTGTTTGGGCTTGTGCAGTCGGTTGCAGACATGCTGAAACTGGTTTTTAAAGAGGATTTTCATCCTAGGCACGTCAAACAAAACCTTCTGTACACCTTAGCACCAGCCATTGTGTTTGCCTGCGCTTTTTTAACCTTCATGGTGATGCCGCTGGCTGACACGCTTGTGCTGGGAGATAAGAGCTATATCATGCAAGCGCTGCCTATTGAATTTGGGCTTTTATGGTTTTTGGCATTTGCGGGATTGTCGGTGTATGGGATTTTGCTAGGAGGCTGGGCAAGCAACAACAAATATAGCTTGCTGGGTGCGTTGCGCGCAAGTGCGCAAGTGGTGAGCTATGAGGCGGCAATGACGCTCTCTTTGGTCTCCATGCTAATCGTGTATGGGACAGTGCACTTAAGTGACATCGCCGCTTTTCAAGGAAAACTGCTTTTTGGCGTGCTTCCTGCGTGGGGGGTGGTCTTGCAGCCTTTGGCCGCTTTTATTTTTATCGTGACCGCTTTTGCCGAAACCAATCGGGCGCCTTTTGACATGGCAGAGGGGGAGAGTGAGATAGTCGGAGGCTTTCATACCGAATATTCTGCTATGCGGTTTGGCCTCTTTTTTGTGGGCGAGTACATTGCCATGTGCGCATCAAGTGCCATCATCATCACCCTCTTTTTTGGTGGCTACCAAATCCCTTGGGCTTCAACCGCTTTTTTAAAGGCACACATTACCGAGGTGCTTGGGGTTATTATGGTGCTATTGCCCTTGCTGTGTTGGCTGTTTATAGGGTGGATGCGACGTCAAAACCGCTGGATAAACCCTAGCGACCCCCGTGCGAAAGAGACGGCGGTGTTGGCCAAGGTTTTCATAGGCATGACAGTGGTTTTGGAGCTTGGTTTGGCAGCATTGGTCTTTGGTGGCATGGGAGAGGATGGCGTGAGCATTAGTGTAGCGGCCCTTCAAGTACTCACCTTTGCCCTGAAGCTTTACGCAATGAATTTTGTGTACATTTGGGTGCGGTGGACACTGCCACGGTTTCGGTATGACCATTTACAGATGCTAAGTTGGAAGGTGTTATTGCCTTTGGCGCTGGCAAATGTAGTGGTAACTGCTTTGGTTGTGGTGGGGATGGGGTGGTAATGAAGCCGACAAAACAGATTAAACGCCACGGAAGCACATGGAAAGAGAAACTTTTTTTACCCGCTTTATTTAAAGGCCTTGGGATTACTTTTGGCCATTTTTGGGACAATATTACCCGTTCAAAACGCATCAAAACGTTGCAGTATCCTGAAGAGCAGCCAGCAGACATCACCCCGCGCTACCGAGGAGTGCACCGCTTAACACAGCGAGAAGATGGAAGTGCGCGGTGCGTTGCTTGCTTTATGTGCGCCACAGCCTGTCCTGCGGAGTGTATTTTCATTGTCGCTAAGGAGCGTGAAGATGGGGTAGATGAAAAAGAGCCCGAGCGCTTTGAGATTGATTTGCTTGAGTGTGTGTTTTGCGGAGGATGCGTAGAAGCATGTCCGTGCGATGCTATCCGCATGGATACGGGAATCTTTAGTGTCGTAGCAGAAAGTAGAGAAGCGTTTGTGCGCACCAAAGAAACGTTGCTAGCAACGCCAAAGGGGGTGTGAGATGGAGCTTGTGTTTGGAGTGCTTTCGATTATCGCCATTGCGGGGGCTGTGGGGGTTGTGTTTTTTCGACAGCCTGTGTATTCGGGGATTAGCTTCATGGTGACAATTATTGCGCTGGCGGGATTGTTTGCACTGTTGAGTGCAAGTTTCTTGTTTATGGTGCAGATTATTTTGTATGCAGGCGCTGTGATTACCCTTATTTTGTTTGTTATTATGGTGCTAAATGTGCAAAACAGGCAACTGCCCGATGAGCGAGGGCAAGGGAAAGCACTCGTGTTTGGAGCGTTGTGCCTTGTGCCTGTTGTTGCCCTTGGGATGCGAGGATTTGAGAGTCTTGGAAACGAAAAATTGGTGATTCTTGGGGAGGGTTTTGGGGGTATTCATGCTTTGGGGTTAGCCCTTTTTAAAGAGTGGGTCTTACCCTTTGAGCTGATTTCTCTGCTTTTGCTTGTGGCGCTTGTGGGGGCGGTTGTGTTGCTTAAAAAGGAAAGCGCATGATGAGTATTCAAGGGGTGGCATTCGTGGCGCTTATGCTCTTTTGCATCGGTTTTTTGGGTGTTGTGGTGCGGAAAAATATTTTTGCAGTTTATTTGAGTATTGAGCTGATGCTTAATGGCGTTATTCTTTTGCTGGTGGGGCTTTCTCGCTACCATGAGGGGGCAGATGGGCAAGTGATGGCCTTGCTGATGATTGCCATTGCTGCTGCGGAAGCGGCCGTGTTTTTGGCGTTAATTGTAACCCTTGTGAAGCAGCGCAATACCTTAAACAGCGATAAGTTTACGGTATTGCGCCCTAGGGGGGCCAAGTGATAGGGGTTGTGCTTGCGCCGTTACTGGGTGCTATGGTGTTGGGTGCGTTGTATCTGTTTTCTTTACATGTAAAGCCTGTTTCTTCAAAGCTTTTTTTTGCCATTGGGGCAACGACGCCGTGGGTGAGTTTTGTGCTTGCGTGCAGGGTGTTGTGGGAGTTTTTGGAGCAGCAAACGGTTGTGTTGCATGAGGCTTATACGTGGTTACATGTAGGGGATTTCCATGTGCGCATGGGCTTCATGGGAGATGGACTGAGTTTGTTCATGACGCTGTTTATCACCTTTATTGGAGGATTAATCCACATCTATGCGGGCGGCTACATGGCCAAAGATGCTGGCTTTGGAAAGTTTTTTGCCTTTTTTAACCTCTTTCTCGCTTCTATGTTGGTGCTGGTTTTGGCAAGCTCCCCTGTGGTGATGTTTATTGGGTGGGAAGGGGTGGGTATCTGCTCGTACGCGCTGATTAGCTACTACCACCACGACCGCTCCAATGTGGAGGCGGGCAATAAAGCATTTTTGGCAAACCGCGTGGGGGATTTTGGGTTTATCGTAGGGTTGTGTACGCTGTTTGTGGCAATAGGGGTGGCGGGGTTTGATTATGTGGCGCTGGCCCAGCATGTCCATCTTGTAGAGAGTGGCACCTTGCATTTTATTGGGGTGATGCTTTTTATTGGGGCGATGGGAAAATCTGCCCAACTTCCTTTACATGTATGGCTTCCCGATGCTATGGCGGGCCCAACGCCTGTTTCGGCGCTGATTCATGCTGCGACGATGGTCACTGCTGGGGTGTATATAGTGGCGCGCTTTGGATTTTTGTATGATTTAATTCCTTCTGTGGGACTGTGGATTGCCTATGTGGGCGCGGCTTCTGCTCTTTTTGCGGCGCTTGTGGCCACGCGCCAAAGTGATATTAAAAAGATTTTGGCGTATTCGACCATGTCGCAACTTGGGTATATGTTTATGGCGGTGGGCATTGGAAGCTACGGGGCGGGACTCTTTCATGTGTTTACCCATGCTTTTTTCAAAGCCCTCCTTTTCTTAGGAGCAGGGGCGGTCATCGTAGCCCTTGGGCATCAGCAAAATATTTTTAACATGGGGGGATTGCGTACACGTCTGCCTGCGGTGTATGCCATGATGCTTGTGGGAACATTGGCCCTGTGTGGTATTTTTCCTTTGGCAGGGTTTTTTAGTAAAGATGCGATTTTGCTCAGTGCTTTTGAACAGGGGCATTATGGTTTGTGGGCGCTGGGTGTATTGGTGGCTGGCATGACGGCGTTTTACATGTTTCGCCTCTTTTTTCTTGTGTTTGAGGGGAATCCT
>Ga0075011_10001500_pt1 | contig 12566 bp, 13 predicted proteins | sample TARM_MetaG_T_14_FD_72354 | JGI IMG/M metagenome (GOLD analysis project Ga0075011, IMG submission 72354) | Freshwater microbial communities from Pennsylvania, USA, analyzing microbe dynamics in response to fracking - TARM_MetaG_T_14 | ecosystem: Environmental > Aquatic > Freshwater > River...
ATATGAGGATTACGCAGCCAGACAAGATAAGAAATTCAACAAAAGATTGAAGCGACTGCTAAAAATCATTTAAAGAAAGGGTCATCATCTGATGACCCTAAAAACAAAATAATTTCTTGCCATCTATTTACTTTTGTTGTATGAAATGATAGTCTCTCGGTTAACTAGATTATTTTAACAAAAATTACCAAGGCTTGCGGGAGGACTTTATGACTACAGCTAAGGATATGTACGATCATCACTTAGATGATCTGAATAGAATGAGGCGAGAGTTCTTTATTACTCGCATCTTGTTTTTATCCATGATCATCAATGACGTTGCTTATCAAAACATCACATTCAGCATCCTGAACGTGATTGCATTGATGATTGTCACCACTAAACTTGTTGCTAGAGAGATTGGTATCGGAAGATCTGTTTTGCTCTTTTTGGCATACATGATCCCTTACGGTGCCTACCCTTGCGCAATTTTAAGCATGTTTGTTGCGATTGACTACTTTAAATCTGCTGGCATCAATCCCTCTGTTTTCAGCTTTTTTGGCCCGAACAGAAAGGCATTTGCCAAAAGAGTAAAAAGTGTTCTTTCAGCACAAGATTCCGAAAGAAAAGGAATTATTTGATTTATGCAAAGCCAGGCTGTCAAAGCCTGGCTTGAGGGTAATTTATGGATCTTAATAAATATTCCGCTTTTATTAAAAAGCTTGGAAATATGTATTTTTTATTGCTGATATCGACAGCGCTTCTTTTTGCATCGTTACTGAATACAGGTCTCACGAGCAGAGATGCAATGACCATGATACCGCTTATGGGTGCTTATTATGCAATGCTTTCAATAAATGCAAGAAACAAAAAGGCTTTCTGGGTTGTGGTCTTAACTTCATTTATTCCTTATGCTGTATTTGCCGTATCAATCATTCATCTTTTTCAGCTAAGGCGTTTCTTTTTATCAAGAAAGATTAGAATGAATCTTCTCGGCCCAGAAAAAGAGTCTGTTAAAAAACACCTGGATGAAGTTAAGATTGCCCTTTCAGCAGAAAAAGAAACAAAAGAAGAAATAACATACTTTAATGCATGAAAAGCGAGCCTAATGGCTCGCCTTTCTTTATTGTTCTATATTCATTTTTATCTGTGCTTCTTTTTTCGCACTAGATAATGATATAGCATCAACAAAATACGGCATTCCTGTTCCAAGGTATGAGCCTTCGATGTTGAAGTCAAACCACTCCATGGCCTCTTCATAGTTCATTTCTTCGTTTTGCATTAAAATCTCAAGAATTCTCTCATGATTATAAATAGCATGGCATTGAACTTGCTCGTCAAAATCAATTTCTATACCATCAATAAAGTGATTTTTAGCAGCATCTTCAATTTCTTTTTCGCTATATGCAAGCATCAGCAAGCCGTCTTCTGATAAATCAAAAACATTTTCCATTAGGAGGGATGAATCCTCCATGCTTTCAATTATATCAAGCATCTTATCTGCCAGACACATATGTCTCCTGGAAAAAGCATCTTTCTCTCCAGATGTGCAAACAAGATCCGATGTTGCCGAAAGTCTGTATGATTCAAAATATGCAAGAGCTGCGCTAGACCACTCATAGCCATCATCAACACCCATCTTTTCAAGATCTTCAATATGACGACATTTAATGAAAAAGCTCTTTGAAAACACCTGAAAATCATCAGATGTAAGGCGTTCTTTTGACAAAAAACCAATCATTTCAGTGATAATAACCTCATCGCGAGATGAAAAAGCGCCAGCAAAATCCACCTTATTTTTTAAAATATTAATAAAAAACCTTGCAACACCTTCCTTCGCCCCTCCGGTAATTTTTATTTGTGCTGAAAAAATCCGACCAAGAAGTGCATCATTAAAGCTATTTGGTAGTTTGTAATGCTTTTTGTTAATTTTTTTATATGTATCCAAAATAAACAATCCTTATCTTTGACCGCTAAACTTATTTACTGATAAAATAACCCAAGGAAGGCATAAAAACAACCAGGCAATCACCAAGAGCAAAACAATAAAAAACCAAATATTTTACAATAAAGAGGTAAAAAATGAAAAAAGAGGTCTGGATTCCAACATCAAGGTTGAAGGCATACGAAAAATCATTCATGTCAATCGCCAAGAAAGCGGCCAAAATTGGCGCTGACATCCCCACTCTTCTCATTACCGATGAGAGGAAAACCTTTAAAATACCATGTGAACATCAAATTTATGAGTCAAATGCACCAAAATTCAGTCATATGCTTCTTGAGAAAACCAGGTGTGTTTTTGAAGGCGAGATGCCAGTTATAGATGGATGGAAGCCAATCGCAAAGCTAGATCATGAATACCTACCAAAAGAAAGCTCATTTGCAAATATTATAAATCTTATTGGAATGGATCTTGATGAAAAAGAGACTAGGTTTGTCGCAGATAAGCTTAATGAGCTTTCCTCTTGCGCTCCAAACTGCGAACATTGCAAGCAAAACAGAGTTCGAAATCAAACGTTTTTGCTAATGAATAATGAAACAAAGGAAACCATCCAGGTTGGTTCTACTTGTGTAGACGACTTCCTTGGAGAAAAATCATTGGCAGAGATTGCTAATGCATTCGATATCAACTCATGGATTACAAAAGATTTTGATGCAGAATATAGAGATGATTATTCTAGCGGAAGATCTCACTCTTACTCTGTTCCTCTTGATTTGTTTGTTGCGATTGCAGACAAAATAACTCGCACAAATGGCTTTGTGTCAGTATCTGCTGCATCACCAACAAATCCATCGACTGCCTTTCGTATAAAAACAGAGTTGCTAAATCCAAGCGGCGAATTCAAAGGATTGATAAATGATTACATTAATGAAAACGAAACAGATGAGCTAAAAAGAGCTAAAAAAATCTGTGAGTGGATGTCTCAGCAAAAACCAGACAACTCATTTATTATAAGCTGCATAAGCATATCTAAAAAAGGATTTATTGAGCTCTCTGATAGGTTTCAGGTCGGTGTTGTTGCATCCTGGCCTAACAGCATGCTTAGAGATGAAGAAAAAAGACTAAAAAAAGAAATGGAAGCAGCATCAAATAAGAATGAACATTTCGGTGAGGAAAAGCAGAGAGGAGAGCTAAAACTTTCTCTTCATCATATATATACCGATTATGATGCTATGTATCCCTACACAAGACTAACAATGAGAGATCAGGATGGCAGAAAATTCCAATGGAAAACAAACCCAGACTCCTGTCCAGAAGTTGAAGTTGGAAAAACCTACACAATGATTGGTACAATAAAAAGCCACGAAGAATACAAAGGGGAAAAGATAACTCAATTGGCAAGATGCTCATCTATTGAAGAATGTGATCCTGACTCACCAATTCCACAGTTCATTAAAGACAAAAAAGCAGCAAAAAAACCAAGAACAATAGATGACGAGTCATCCCTCTCTATGTAGTCTTTAAGTCCAGCCCAAGCGGGCTGGATTTTTATTTTTTTCTTGTTTTATTATCGTTTAAATTTCTGGTGACGAATCTTTGCTGCTTTCGGCGTGATGAACATAATCCTCATCCTGCAATGCCTCAGCGAGCTTCATGGTTTTTTCAATATATTTATCGACAGACAATGAGTTGTTGCCGATCACATCATGACCATTGCCATAACCAAGGGATACAGTACCGAACTCAAACCCTTTCCTTTCTGGTCTGGCGGCCTTGCTCTTGTGATAAAAATCACGAACTTCTTCGCTTACCTTGTCAAGGTTCGTGTCACTAACAATGAAAGCAATGTCGTCCTCATCAGTGCTTCTTGTGTCTTCAAGTGCTCTTTTGATATTTCTTGTAGCTGGGCCAGCCCACTCCTCACCATCATGAACACGAACATAGAACCCATGACTAATTGCCTCAGAGATGAGCTCCTTAAGAATAAGATGCTCTTTTTGTCTATCTGTGTAACTCATATAAACGCCCCTATAAATGTTGATTTTTATTATAATAATGCTTTAATGTATTATACATTGCGCCAAAGCCAAAAAACAACGAATTATCACATTCAGCTAGATATTTACCAAGGGAGTTCTAAATTGATTGAAAAAGTAGTTTTCGGAGACCTTTCCGCCTCGTCATGTTTTGAGTATGCAAAAAAATTAGAGTTTTTTAATAAGAATGAACATGTGGAGTTTAAACCAGGGCTAAATATAATCTTTGCGCCAAATGGAAGTGGAAAATCAACTATTCTGTCAATGATTGCAAAAGCCACAGCATCTGAACAAGGCGGAGTTTCTTCAATTACATCGACATGGATGAATGACCTTAATCTTCACAAAGATCGGTCTACTCTTGGCGAAATAGATGTGCAGCATGATGGTCAGCCAACCATATACGTTAACTCAAGAAAAGCAGTGGGTCTTTGTGGTGGAATGGCTGCATTCGATGATGATTTTTTTAGCGAGGGATTGGCAGAAACCAGGCTCAGGGAGTCTGCTGGCTATACAACCATGCACAGACTCAACAAGGTAATGAACATTTTTCTTGGAAATGTAGGAATCCCTGATGAGTATCAAATAAAAACAAACAGAGAAATCAGCGATGTTGCCAAAAGAATTCTTGCACCCAAAATACCAAAATCTCAAAAAACAATCATTCTGGATGAGCCCGAATCTGGCCTGGCAATTCATGTCCAATCAAATGTCTGGAATCTGATTGATAGATCTGCAAAAGAGAGAAATCTTCAAATAATTGCAGCAACCCACTCTCCGTTTTCGCTTGTTTGCGATGCGCATTTTATAGAGCTGAGTGATGGTTACAAATCAATAGCTCAATCAGAAATTAGTATTTTGTATGCAAGAATGGAACTAACAAAAAAGATCAACGAAATAACAAGAAAAAAAGAAGGAAAAGATGGATAAAGAAAGAGAGAAGCTATCCCTGGTTCTAGATCTTGATGAAACTCTTTTTTACTCAACAGAAAAGCGGAGTGAACTATTAGATCGGCCTCATGATTTTGAAATTTATGATGAATACACGAGATTCAGGGTCTTTAAGCGACAGGGTTTAGATGATTTTCTTGAGCGGATATTTAATAATGAAAAACTAAGTATTGGCATATGGACTTCTGCAAACAAGTCATATGTTGATGGAATGGTGTCTTCTTTATTTTTCGATAAAAAACTGTCTTTTGTTTTTGACTCTAGCCGCCTGGTAAGGCAAAAAATGCCTATCATGAGCATGTATGGCCTTGAAGGTTATGAGCTCAAAAAGGATCTTCAAAAGGTAATAAGGCATACGGGAGCAAGCATAGAAAGGATTGTTGCTATTGATGACAAGCCATCATTTTACACTAGGAATTATGGTAACTTAATCGCAGTTCCTGGGTTTTACGGTGATAAAAGCAAGCAGGATAACACTCTTGAATTGCTGGCTGACTACATTGAGCGACTAGAAAGAGTGGATAATGTAAGAAAAGTTGAAAAAAGAGGGTGGATAAACAGTCAAAAAAAAGATTTCACACTAGCAATATAATTCATTTGCCATAAAATAAAGGGTAGCAATGCCACCCTTTATTTAAATGAAATTTATCTATTCCCGCTATCGCGGTATAGCCCCAGTTTTTCTATCCTCTCTCCTACCCTTTGAGTAACCATCTCTCTGTAAGGGCTCCCGCTCGCAACCGCATTTCGGATCATTGTGCTTCTTACCTGCTTTGCCTCTTTGGCAACGAAAAGCTCCCATCGAGCCATTATGTCATCTGAGCGATAGAATCGAGACCAACCATCCTTGTTGTCAGGCCCCATGAGAAAAATAATCTCATCCCCTGGCTGCTTGATGCTCTCTATGTGGTTAAGGAGATCCCATGTGTAAACAGCGCCACCACTGTATATGAGGTGTTCTAGTGGCATAGGGATGACGGCATCAATGCCAATGTCACTGGCAAAGTCCACCAGCAGCTCGCACCTTACCTCATATGGGAGCATTTCTTTTGAAAACGCATGCTTGTAGCTTGGAACCAGCCAAACCTCATCTACATGGCTAAGAGCTTGCTTGATGAGGTCTTCATGTCCTATAGATGGAGGGTTGAATGCGGCCCCGAGGATGCCTACTTTCTTGCTCATATGGTGTTTTCCTTGGTCATAACTTATCGATGGGTAGATAGTATCATTTAATGAACTATCTTTTCAATATCTGTCGTTTTTTTGTTGACATATAAACCCTACTGGTAAATAATATCAAAAGTGAACTATCCCAGAGAGACAAGATTATGAACATGAGCCGTAATGTACTTCGCAGCATCGAAAACGACCAAATCATCCGCAGCCTGCTGGATAATGACGCATACAAGTTTGCAATGCAGCAAGCTGTTCTGCATCGTTACCCAACTGCTGATGCTGTTGTTGAGTTCCATTGCCGTAATGATGAAGATCTGACGCCTTACATTCCCGCCATCAGAGCGCAGGTCGAAGCCGTTGCCACAATGAAGTTTACCGATGATCAGCTGTGGTATCTGGGCAATATCCGCTTCCTGAAAAAAGACTATGTACACTATCTGTCCATGTTCCACCTGGATGCTAAGCACGTACACATCTACAACAACGCAGGCAAGCTTGCCATTGAGATTCGCGGGCCTTGGGTGAGTATTATCATGTGGGAAGTGATGCTGATGGCGATCATCAGTGAGATCCGAAATCGTGTGCTGCACTCTGACAAAACCATTGATATGGCGCGTGAGCGTATCTTCAAAAAGGTAGAGTCACTTGAGAAGCAGATCCGTGGCGAAGATATGACTGGCTTCCGTATCGCTGACTTTGGTACTCGCCGCCGCTTCTCTTTTGATACTCAATTCATGGTTTCTGACTTCATGAAGCATGCTTTGCCTGATATCTTCATCGGCTCAAGCAACTATCACATCGCTCGGGAGTTGAAGATTACTCCGATTGGTACTCAGGCACATGAATGGTTCCAGGCACACCAAGCATTGGGCGGCTCTCGACTGGTAGATAGTCAAAAAGCGGCGCTTGAGGCATGGGTTCAGGAGTATCGCGGAGACCTGGGGATTGCCCTTACCGATTGCATCTGCATGAACTCCTTCGTGAAGGACTTTGATCTGTACTTCGCCAAACTGTTTGATGGTATTCGTCATGACTCAGGCGACCCGATTGTTTGGGGTGAGCGAGCAATCAAGATGTATCAAGACCTCCACATTAACCCGACCACCAAGACACTGGTGTTCTCTGATGGCCTGACTCTGGATAAGTCCCTGGCGATTTATCGTCACTTCAAAGATCGCATCAACACCAGTTTCGGCATCGGAACCAGTCTGTCTTGCGACATTGAAGGTGTTAAGCCGATGAACATGGTTCTGAAAATGACCAAGTGTAATGGTGCAGATACTGCAAAACTGTCTGATTCTCCAGGAAAAACCATGTGTAAAAATGAAGGGTATGTTAACTACTTGAAAGAAATTTTTAACTACAAAGTGCTTGAAAAAGGTACTGATTGATTCTTCATTGAGCAAGACTGAGAGATTTCAAGAATAGACAAAGGAGCAAAAGAGAAAACTGGATATTGCTTCGCTGCGAAGCAGCGGAATGTCGAGATTTTTTCTTTTGTTCTCAATTATTGTAAATGGACAGTTTTGAAGTTTTTTCAAGTGCCCATTTTGAAAAATATTGAGGTATATATGCAATTAATCGTTTCATCAGCAAGCCTGAACCTGATCCCGATGGACTTCGATGGCAACAAAACCAAAATAGAATCAGCTATTTACGAGGCTCATAAGTCTGGTGCAATGCTGGTTGCACTGCCTGAGCTGTCTGTCACCGGATATGGCTGCGAAGACAACTTCTTGATGGGTGGCATTGCAGATGATGCGATTGATTCTCTGTTGAGTGTTAGCATTCCATCAGGCATGGTTGCGGCTATCGGACTGCCAGTTTTGCATTCAAACCGCATGTATAACACCGTTGCGGTGTGTGTTGGTGACGAAAACAACGAGCTCAAGGTTCTTGGCTTTGTTGCTAAGCAAAACCTGGCAAAAAGCGGTATTCACTACGAATCTCGCTGGTTCTGTGAGTGGAATAGTGGTGTTATCGACTCCATTGAGTTGCCAAACGGTGATGTGGTTCCTTTTGGCGATTGCGTGTTTGATTTTGATGGTGTTCGCATCGGCTTTGAGATTTGCGAGGACGCATGGGTTGCCTCTCGCCCAGGCCGCAAGCTTTTTGAGCGTGGTGTTGATGTGATCATTAACCCAAGCGCCTCGCATTTTGCTATTGGCAAACATTCTGTTCGTGAGCAGTTTGTCAAAGAAGGCTCTCGCTCTTTTGGTGCTGCTTACATCTACTCGAATTTGTGTGGTTGTGAGGCTGGTCGCACTGTTTATGATGGTGGCTGCATGATTGCGTCCAATGGAGACATCGTGGCAAAAGGCTCCCGCCTTCATTTTGGTGATGTGAGCGTGATTACTGCGACTATCGATCTACAATCGAATCGCAATACCCATGTTATCAGCGGCATTCATGCTGACAACGAAAGCGTCCGCTTCACAGGGGTTAAAATCGCTTCCAAGGGCATCTTGGCCGAGACAGTGGCACCTACCCTCCCCTACCATCAGGCATGGCAGGAAGAGCCATTCATCGAGCATGAAGAGGCTTGCCGAGCCATTGCTCTCGGGTTGCGCGACTGGCACAAAAAAACAGGCACAAGTGGCTTTGCCCTGTCCCTTAGCGGCGGCGCAGACTCAGGCTTGGTAGCAGCGTTGCTGTATCTGGCAAAATGCTATGACATGTACGAAAGCTTGGGGGATGCAAGCAAGGGCGACATCGAGCAGCTTGTAGCAAATGCGAAGGCAGAAATGCGAGCAGAGCTGGATTGCGTGTATCAGGGTAGCGACAATAGTAGCGACACCACCATGAATGCCGCCAAGATGATTGCAGAAGGTATTGGAGCATCTTTCTACAACTGGTCAATCTCAGACCTTGTTGAAGGCTATACCTCTCGGATCAACGAGATCAGTGAACAACCTCTCTCTTGGGAGAAAGACGATATCGCACTTCAAAACATTCAGGCCCGAGTGCGCTCCCCAGGTATTTGGATGCTGGCAAATTGCCGCAACAAGTTGTTGCTCACAACTGGCAACCTCAGTGAGACAACCGTAGGGTATTTTACTATGGATGGCGACTCTAGCGGCGTGATTGCTCCAATTGCAGGTGTAAGCAAAACTCGCGTTTTGGACATCCTTGGCTATCTGGCTTATGAAGGCACTTTGATGTCAAAAAATGAATCGCTCAAGATTCCTGCTCTGAAATGCATCATCTGCCAAAAACCAACAGCAGAGCTTCGACCAGAAGAACAGTCTGATGAGGCCGATCTCATGCCGTTTGAGGTGCTGGATGAAATTCGCCGTCAAGTGCTGCTCAAGCGCCGCCGTCCAAAAGTTATTTTTGTGAACCTGTGTGCGATGTTTAAAGATTACACTCGTGAAGAACTGGCATCCTGGTTGAAGAAGTTCTACACCCTCTTTAACCGCAGTCAGTGGAAACGTGAGCGTATGGCCGCAGGCTTCCATATCGAGGCAGAGAGCATGGATTCTCGAACCTTTAGTCGATTCCCCATGTTCTCAAGCGGGATCAGCAAGGAGCTTGATGAGCTGCTTTGATTGCTCCCCGCAGCAAGCGGAGATGACTAAAAAAGGGGGCTTTGCCCCCTTTCTTTATTGAACTGATGGCGTTGGCTCGCTGCTTTTTCGGTATGCGTGTTTTTTTATGAAAATTGATACTGCCTGCAATTCTACTTCATTTTTGCTCATGAAAATGTCTTCTTGAATGCCGAGCCCTTTCACCAATCTCTCTCTCATGGAGGAATGAAGCTCTACAGAGGCGTCATGATGGATGTGACTGGTCTCTATCTTCTTTTCATTGAAAAGGAATTCAGAAACCAGAAGGGATCTATGGCAGGTTTCAGGCATTTTCTCTGCACACATCATTGCAATTGAAAATCCTTTTTTTAATCCCTGCTCAATTCTTTCTATGCCAGACAAAAATAGATCGGTTTTGTTTAGGAGATCAAACCTCACCTGTCCTGTGTGATCATAATGTGCATAATCCCTAGATCTTGGCCCAAGCTCAAGACCGAGATATACATATGCAATTCCGTTTGACTTTAAAAATGAGGCAAAATCCTCTTTGTTGTACTCATTAAATCTTGCAGAGTATGGCAGCGAGCGGACATCCGCAAGCGCGGTTATTCCGTTATGTTTTAGTGCAGATAAGAAATCTTCTCTTTTAAGATTTGCATATCCGATTGAGTGTAGTTTGGTCATTCGATGCCTTTTGTTGCTGCCGCCAGATTGCTGACGATTGATTAAAACAACATTCTTTATAGTATATTATCCCCAAAACAACAAAAAAGTCATTATTAAGTTTAATTTTTTGATAATTGATTTTGAGTCGTGATATAATTAAATAAAATAATAAGAGAATATCAACATGGCAAAAAAACCCTATAGCAAAAGCAAAGCGAAAAAGAGCTATCTAACACCTGATCTTGTTAACAAAGTCAGCGAGGTTTTTAATGCTCTTATTTTTAAAGCAGCAAAATTTGATGCAGAAGAAGTTAAGCTTCTGACGCTTAATGCTTGGAATGAAGCAATTGAAAAGATGAAGGCCGATGTATCACCATCTGTCATTAAGGATGCTGAGGAATCTGTATCTGTCATGTTCAATGCTGAACCAGAGCAGTGGGTTGAAAGCGTTAACAAGACCCTGGATAAATACAGAAGACAGAGCGATGTAAGCCTTTCAAGAGCAAAGATTGACATGCTTAGAATGTGGCATGACATGGCTTATGGAGATCAGCGCTCTTTTGATATTCCATGGCTGAGACATATGACTGTGGGTGAAAAATTCATGCCTTTCCTTGAAAAGGATGAGCGGTATGTGTTTAAGGGATTCACAAATCAATCCATTCTAGCTTATGCGATTGAAGAAAGAGATGGCGCTCATGATAATGTTGTTCTTTTTAAGGGCGAGCTTGAAAAGCTGCTGGCTCATGATTTTGAAAAAAATCCAGATAATCCAAAGAGCACTGATGAACAGAGAAAATCTCATGTCTTTGGTAAGTTGAAAGGAATTCCTTCTCTGACCAGTTTGTTTGTTCCTAGTGGTTACACCACATGGGTAACAGAGTCAGGCCAAAAATGGGTTGGTGAGAACGGAGAGAAAAAACCCTCTGTTGAAACAATCATGAGAGAGAACTTGAAGGCTCATGAAAATAAGACATTTGTGTCTCATCCGGTTTGGACTATCTCATCTATTGAACATCTAATCTCAAAAGATGCTGTCGAGGCGCTTAGTAAACTTAGGGAAGTTAGAGCCAAGAAATCAGACTTCGTTCTTAAGCCAGAAGACACTGATTTGAATGATGTGATCGATAACCTCATCAACAAACAGGTTGAACAGCAAAAAATCACCTGTTATGAAGGTGGTAACCAGGCATTTTATAAGCCTGTTGAGGACACAATGCGCATTCCTACAAGGGAGCAGTTTGTTAACCCAGTAGCCAGGTATGCAACGTGGTCTCATGAGCTGGCACACTCAACAAAGCACATGCTGGGTCGTCCCGCTCTAAACAAGTTTGGCTCTGTTCCTTATGGAATAGAAGAGGTTGTCGCGGAGTCGGTTGCAAACCTTATGGTTAAAGACCTTCATGAAAAGATGACCGAGATCAGAGGCGGAAAACTTCCTGATGAATGGCAGAGTTTCTTTGATAACTACAGCAAAAATGCAACCAGTTATGGAGCTGGCTGGGGCGGGAAGTTTGACTTCAAGCAGCACTTTGAAAGAATCTATAACACAGATCAAGATAACAAGAGCAAGCAAATCCTATCAAAAATGATGGGTGATGTGCTGAATGCGATGATGCTCATTAAGAATGGTGCAATCAATGATCTGGAAGTAACAACTGAATTCAGGAATGAAAAGCTCAAAGAAAATATTGAAAAATCCAGAAGCAGGAGTGCAGAAAGAGACTCTGAGCCAGGAATTTAATATAGAAAATAAAACACCCAGCTAAGCTGGGTGTTTTTTATTGGAAGTCTTTTTCCAATTGAGCAGATAGGGTCTCGTTTTCAACTGGGTTTTCTACACCATCTTGCTCTGGCATTAGCCCCTGCTCTTTCCATTCATCATCGCTTTCAATATTCAATGCAACATCATGACTCATTTTTTGCTCCAGATCACATTATGATGAATACATATTAGTTCAAAACTACCCATTTGGCAAGAAAATAGCAATTTGTTGACATAACTTTTTATGTTTGGTAGTGTTTTTGAGTTATTTATTAACTCTAATAAGAGGAAATGAGATGAGTGATTTTTCTTTTGGGAATGGACTTCCAGATGTCTTAACTGCCAATGGTGGTCATGAAATGCTTCAAAGCTATCTTGATAACAATTCGATGATTTTTGATATCGTAAGGAAAATACTTCCGATAGAAAAAAAGAAAACAATAAAAAAAAGACTTTCGCTAAAAGAAAGAGTTAAATCTGAGCTTATAGAGCTGATGTCAATATATTCTATAAGAAAAAAGATA
>Ga0075011_10001501_pt1 | contig 12560 bp, 6 predicted proteins | sample TARM_MetaG_T_14_FD_72354 | JGI IMG/M metagenome (GOLD analysis project Ga0075011, IMG submission 72354) | Freshwater microbial communities from Pennsylvania, USA, analyzing microbe dynamics in response to fracking - TARM_MetaG_T_14 | ecosystem: Environmental > Aquatic > Freshwater > River...
CATCAATATAGAGATCACCTGATGTGATATCTTCCAAACCCGCAATCATACGTAATAATGTTGTTTTACCACAACCAGATGGACCAACAAATGCGATAAACTCGCCATCAATAATTTCTAGGTCAACATCTTTTTGTACAACAACATCACCAAATGCTTTGGTTATTTTTTTTAATACAACGCCTGCCATTAACTTTACCTCTTAATTCTTGATGTTTGCCAGATTTTCATCCCGTATAACATAGCGGACAATTATAGGGGGAGATCATAATCTGAATCTGTATTTTGCTTGGGTTATAGTGTGCCAAGGCCCGTGGTGAAACATCCTCCCCCGAGGGGCGTAGGCCGGGTTTTAGGGGGGCTGAGTAGGGGCTTTTGCGAAGCAGATCTCGTTATTGACTATTAACGTTTTAATTTGTCATTATTGGCTTAATACGTTTTTGGCGAACACTTGCCACTGTTATATTTATGTCAATAATCGCAGGTTTTGTTGGAAAAACATTAAAATGTTATGCGCTCGTTCATCCGCAATGCTCATGCCCGGTAGATAAAGTCTAACTGTTGTTGCCAGACAATGGAAGATGTTACTAGATACGGTTAAATGTTGCGAGATCTAATCTTCATTGTTAGTTAAAACAACTGCAAATAGATTCTCGCTGTGTTTAATCGATCAGTGCTACCAGCTCTTCAGTTAAAAGCAGGGCTTCATTACGATCTTCTAACCCTAATTTCTGATAAACATTACGTATATGTGATTTTACTGTGGTGGGGGCAACGCCCATCGCTTTCGCTATTTGATGATTGCGGTAGCCTGAATGGATAAAACCCAGCACCTGCCATTCCCGTGGTGTCAGCTGAATGTTTTTAACTAGCCTTGGTGCACGCACATGCGACTGTATTTTTATAACAGACGGCCCATCAAAGGGGTTTTTAGGCGGCTCATTGAGACTGATACCTGATAGGGATAAAAGGTAAGCTAATTTCTCTTTTACCGAATTAATTAATGAGGGATCTTTTGCCAGCTCTTTATAAACGGGTTTTAAATTAACCGATTCGCGCACAAAACAGGTATTTAAACCGGTAAGTAGTGAAGATTCAACCGCCTGAGATAAATGAAGTTTTGCATTGCTAAACTGCTTTAAGCGGCTTTCCACACTGGTTAAAAGAATGAGGTTGCGGTTGACCTCTATCTGTAATTGGCACTGCTGTGCATCATTTATGTTTTTCTCTAACAGATCCTGTGCTATCTGCAGCTCCCCTAGCTGAATAAAAGCGCGCGCTCTATTTCTGTTATGACATTGATCAAAATGGTTAAAGGCATTTTTGGGGCGTGGCCCGCTGCTTAACCAGCGCTCGATAGCGGTAATATCTTTGGTTGCCCGCCAGTATTTTATGCGCGCGTAATTAGCCGCTGCAATCCAGTCGCTGTGGAAATTCTGGTTGCGCAGTAATCTTTCTATCTCTTCAACTAATAAGCCACCCTGTTGAATATCATTTTGTTCAAGGGCAATTTTTGCCTGCAGGGTGTAAGTATATAAGCGCCACTGCTCACCGAAGGGCGTGACAACCTTCAGGGCCTGCTCACATAAACGCTCAGCGAGCGCAAAATCACCTTCCTGATAGGCTTGCTGTGCTTTAAAATGCAGCGGAAATGTGTACAGCGGCAGTTTTTGCAGATGGTATTTGTTAATTAAGCTGATGGCGGCATCAACATGCTTTTCTGCTTCTATATGGCTGCTTTGGGCATGCAGTATTTCGCCCTGCTGATATAAGGCCCAGATAACATTTTGATGCATGTGCTGCTGATCAGCCAGTTTTTTCACTTCCTGAAAATACTGGTAAGCGAGGGGCAGCTTGCCGAGACAGTGATAGACTTCGCCGATAATTGCCTGAGCCACAATATTGACCCGTGTATTGTTGCTCTCCACCGATAACAGTGTTTTCTCAGCGCGCATTAATGCTTCTTCAATTTTGCCGTGGTTGATCGCAATTTGTGCATGGATGACCGAAAATTCACTCTTTAGCTGCTCAGATAAAACAATATTTTTTTCAGCAAAGATCACCTCTGCTTTTTTGATCAAAGGTACAACCTTGTAGCCCTGGTGCCGGCTCTGCAGCATCCACAGTTCCAGCAGCACCAGCTCAGGATGATCCCATATCGTTTCCTTGATGATTGAAAAACACTCTTCCAGGCTGCTTAATTGGCCATCATCAAACAGTTGCCAGCCGGCCTCTTTTAACAGATCAATGAGCAGATCTTCATCCTGACTTTTTAATGCGTGCGGCAGTGCCTCTTCAATATTTTTTCTCTCTAACCACAGCCGTGCTATTTTCTTATGATCACACTTAAGGTTCGCTGTGTGTTTACATTTGTGCAGCAGGAAGGCTTTGAAAAAGGAGTGGAAAGTGAACCAATCCTGCTGATTGTTAAGAGCAACAATAAATGCGCCTTGCTCCTGTAATAGCTCCAGCTGTGCTTGACCATCGTCAATATTACAGAGCTGATTAACGATATCCGCATCAACTATATTGAGAGGCGCGATAGTTAATAACAGGTTTTGTGATTTTTGACTTAAAGGGGAAAAAACCTCCTCTTCAAGATAGTCCCACAGGTAAGCGTGATTGCTTTTACCTATCTGTTCTGCGCACTCATTAAAACTTGCGGTATCTTTACTTAAGATAGAAACCAGTTGCAGTGCAGTGGGCCAGCCATCTACATTTTCTCTTAAGGTTTGTTGTTTAACCGGATCGCGGAAAAAAGTGCTGCATTGTGCGAAAAAATTATCGGTTTCTAAATCGGTGAAAGCTAAATCAGTTTCATTTATCTCAAAGAGTTGCTGTTTAATGCGTAAACCTGAAACCGGCAGAGGCGGTGTCGTTCTGCTTGATACTATGACTTGCCACTTAGCCGGCATATTTTTAATAAAAAAGGTTAAGCCCTGATGAATAGCCGGGTTTTTGATGTGGTGGTAATCATCTAAAACAATGCAGATAGGGACATTAAATTCAGCGATTTCACTGATAAAAAGAGTAAACAGGTTGATTAAATCGGGAAATTGGCTCTGCTTTACCGCCTCGATCGAAGCGGGGCAGGAGATAGCATCAATCTGTTTGATAGCATGAATAAAATAATTACAAAACTGGCTGACATTATCGTCAAAACGATTAATTGTAAACCATGCCAAATTCTTTTTATTTCTTGCCCAATCTGCAATCGCTGTACTTTTACCATATCCAGCAGGCGCACAAATTAATCCTAATCTACAGTCTGCAAACTCTTTTAATAAACGCTCGCGAACAATGCCATTTTTAAGTGCTGCCGGCACCGATAATTTTGATTTGATAATCATACTAAACCTTAAATAAAAGAAGCAGCCAGCATATTAGCCGGATACTTGTTTCTTACTCTGTTGCACCTGTTCTAATGTCACTGCTGCACATTATCTCATCTGCGCCCCTCGCTGCGATGCAGCCTTAAATCTGGGGTTTTTATCTTAACACTATGAATTTAAAAGTTATTAATGTGGGTGCAGGGGATTCTAACGTTTAATTGAGTAATAATATAGGTGCTAAATGCAAATAAGCTACGCCTGTTAACCTTGCGGGCGGAAATACCCGCCCCTTCGATGGGTACAAAATGCAGTAAAAAGAGCTGCATTGCAACTGCAACCGTTAGCTTTTATCGCTAAATTAGTGCGGTAGGTAACATTCTTGGCAATAAATACTGTTTGCTGAGGGGGGCGTAGGAAAAAGGAGGGTGACTCTATTAAGGGGAGCGACTATTGTTTTCATCGTTTTTAAGGTTAATAAATAAACCACTTGAAAAACGAAGTTAGAAGTTAAACAAAACTAAACACTACTATGAAGTTGTTGAAGTTGAACAAAACTAAAAACTACTATTATTAAAGGAATATTTATGAAAAAAGTATTAGGTACATTAGCTGTTTCAGTACTAGTTGCATTAGGCAGCGTAAACATTGCTCATGCGAAAATGGACGAAGGCCAACTCACTATCTGGATTAATGGTGATAAAGGCTATGACGGTTTAGCCGAAGTTGGCAAAAAGTTTGAAGCAGATACTGGTGTAAAAGTAACTGTTGCGCATCCCGATAAACTTGAAGAAAAATACGGACAGGTTGCAGCAACAGGTGCCGGCCCTGATATCGTTTTTTGGGCGCATGACCGTTTTGGCGGCTGGGCTAAAGCGGGTTTATTAACTGAAATTAAACCAAGTAAAGAACTTAAAGCTAAAATGGCTGATTTCACTTGGGATGCGGTTACTTACAAAGGTAAATACATTGGTTACCCAATCGCAGTTGAGTCTCTTTCTCTAATCTACAACAAAGATTTACTGCCTACTCCTCCAAAATCATGGGAAGAGATCAGTGCAATTGATGCAAAACTTAAGAAAGAGGGTAAATCTGCAATTATGTGGAACCTTAAAGAACCTTTCTTCACATGGCCTCTTATCGCAGCTGATGGTGGTTACGCATTCAAATTTGAAAACGGCTCTTACGACGTAAAAAATACCGGCGTGAATAATGCGGGTTCAAAAGGTGCGTTACAGTTCCTGCTTGATATGATTGAACGTAAAGAGATCAGTGCGGATGTTGATTACTCAATCGCTGAGTCTGCATTTAATACGGGCAAAACAGCAATGACGATCAATGGTCCTTGGAGTTGGGGCAATATCGACAAGAGCGGTATCAACTACGGTGTTGCAGTGCTACCAACATTTAAAGGTAAATCAGCTAAACCATTCGTAGGTGTATTAACTGCGGGTGTTAATATTTCAAGTCCAAACCAGGAACTTGCTAAAGAGTTTATCGAAAACTACCTACTTACTGATGCTGGTTTAGATATGGTAAATAATGATAAACCACTGGGCGCTGTTGCATTAAACTCTTTCCAGGCTAAGTTAGACGTTGATCCGCGTATTGCTGCAACCATGCAGAATGCACAAACGGGTGAGCTAATGCCGAACATTCCTGAAATGTCTAAGTTCTGGTACGCTGAAGGCGCTGCAATTAACAATGCGGTACAAGGTCGTCAAACGGTAACAGAAGCGTTAGATGCTGCTGCTGCACGTATTGTTAAATAATAATAATAAATAAGTTAAAAGAGGCTCTTAGGGTAATCAGCTTAAGAGCCTTTATTGAGCTGGTTTTACCTCTGAGGAATTTATGGAACTATCTATTAAATCGAAAAATGCACAGTCTTATAGTGCGACTTGGATAAAGTGGGGTTTGTTAACACTTATTTCATTAGTAGCGGGTTATGCAGTTGTTTTAATGTATGCACAAGATGAACCTGTGTTTGCATTGGTAACCTTAGTTTTGGTCTCCTCGGGTGTGGTCGTTTTTGGGCGCAAAGATACTTATTCTCATAGGTATATTTACCCTGGCATCGCAGCGATGTTTTTATTCATAATTTTTCCACTTATGTACACTATTGGTATCGCTTTCACCAATTACAGCGGTGCAAATCAATTAACATTTGAACGTGTGCAGTCTCAGTTTCTCGAGCAGATGTATGAGAAACCGGGAACAGATTATGCGTTTGAAGTTTACCAGTTAGATGATCAAAAAATTCAGCTTTACCTTAGTAAGAATAATCAAGAATTTGTTTCCCAACCGATAACTTTAGGGCAAAAGAATAATAAGATTGCACTAACGCCATTAACAACGGAAAAACAGGGTGAGCGCGCGCAGATACGCTTCCTGGTTAAAAATCGTGCGGCTTTAAGTGAATTATCACTCTATACCGAATCTGGTCAGATGTTAACTATGGGCGGATTACGTAAATTTTCAGAAACTGAACCTCGTTATAAATTGCAGGATGAGCAAGGCACATTACTCAATAGACTTGACGGCACAGTATTAAAACCAAACTTTGAAATTGGTAATTACCAGGTCGTTGATGAAAATGGTGAATTTACTAACGGAAAAGTGATGACACCGGGCTTTGTGGTTAATACCGGCTGGAAAAATTTCGCGCGTATATTTCTGGATAAAGGGATTAAAGGTCCATTTCTGCAGATTTTTATCTGGACGATTGTTTTCGCAGGCGGCTCTGTATTACTGACACTTGCAGTGGGGCTGGTTTTAGCAACGGTTGTTCAGTGGGAAGAGCTAAGAGGTAAAGCGGTTTACCGTATGCTGCTTATCTTACCTTACGCTGTACCTGCTTTTATTTCGATTTTGATATTCAAAGGTTTGTTTAATCAGAGCTTTGGTGAAATTAATGAATTATTGAATGCACTGTTTAATGTTAAATTGATGTGGTTTACTGAACCCTTCTTAGCTAAATCTATGATCTTAATAGTTAATACCTGGCTCGGTTATCCCTATGTGATGATTCTGTGTATGGGGCTATTAAAATCAATTCCAAGCGACCTCTATGAAGCGTCGGCAATTGATGGTGCAGGTCCGCTTGATAACTTCTTCAAGATCACCTTCCCATTAATTATTAAACCATTAACACCACTGTTGATTGCAAGCTTTGCATTTAACTTTAATAACTTTGTATTGATTCAGTTATTAACTAACGGTACACCGGATATTATTGGCTCATCAACGCCAGCCGGACATACCGATCTATTGGTTAGCTACACCTACCGAATCGCGTTCGAAGGTGGCGGTGGTCAAGACTTTGGCTTGGCAAGTGCAATCGCAACATTAATATTCTTGATGGTTGGTGCACTGGCGTTTATTAACCTGCGTGTTTCAAAAAGACAACAAGCTTCTTAAGGAATTATGTTATGCCGATTGTAAAATCTAAAAATGAAAAAAAACGAGTATGGTTTGCCCATCTGTTTTTATTAATTTTCTGCGCGACGATCTTATTCCCATTATTAATGGTTATTGCGATCTCATTCCGCGAAGGTAACTTTGCTGCAGGGTCATTGATTCCAGATAACCCTACTCTGGAACATTGGAAACTTGCTCTGGGGATTGCAGTTAATAATGCAGATGGCTCGGTTACGCTACCGCCATTCCCTGTGCTTTCCTGGTTATGGAACTCAGTAAAAGTGGCCGGCATTACCTCTATTCTTGTGGTGGCATTGTCCACGACTTCAGCTTACGCTTTTGCGCGCATGAAATTTGCAGGTAAAAAAGTATTGTTAGAAGGGATGTTGATTTTTCAGATGTTTCCAGCAGTACTTGCGCTGGTTGCTTTGTACGCGCTATTTGACAAAGTGGGTCAGTATATTCCCTTCCTGGGTTTAAATACCCATGGCGGCTTAATCTTTGCTTATTTAGGGGGGATTGCACTGCACGTTTGGACGATCAAAGGTTATTTTGAAACTATTGATATTTCACTGGAAGAGGCTGCATCATTAGATGGTGCAACGCCCTGGCAGGCATTTAGATTGGTTCTTTTACCCCTGTCAGTGCCAATTCTGGCTGTGGTCTTTATCCTGTCATTTGTCGGTGCAGTGACCGAAGTGCCTGTAGCCTCTCTGCTATTAGTGGATGTACCTGTTGATAAATATACTCTGGCGGTGGGCATGCAGCAGTATCTGCATCCGCAGAATTACCTGTGGGGCGATTTTGCGGCTGCGGCTGTACTCTCTGCCTTACCAATTACCATTGTCTTTATGCTTGCACAAAAATGGTTAGTGGGCGGTTTAACAGCCGGTGGTAACAAAGGCTAATTTAACGCGGCCATTAAGTTACAAAAAAAACAGCGCCTTCGGGGGCTGTTTTTTTATGCAGAAAACTATCTGCGCAATTCGATTATCTAAGCACCTCTGAAGCAGGAAGGTATTGTAAATCATGTGCTTTGGCTATCTCTTCTAAGACCACTTTCCCTGCGCAGATGTTTAATCCATTGCGCAGATATTTATCTTTCAGTAGCGCCTCTTTATAACCCAGATCTGCAAGTTTGTTAATGTATGGCAGGGTCACGTTGTTGAGCGCCTGGCTGGCGGTACGGGCAACAGTGCCGGGCATGTTGGCGACGCAATAGTGGACAATGCCATCAACAATATAGGTGGGATTTTGATGCGTTGTGGCAACCGATGTTGCAAAACAGCCGCCCTGATCAATCGCCACATCAACGATAGCGGCCCCTTTTTTCATTGTCTTAAGCATCTCTCTGCTGACCAATTTTGGCGCGCTGGCACCGGGTATTAAGATGGCCCCAATCACCAAATCTGCATTTTTAAGATGTTCTTTAATTGCTTCTTGAGTCGCGTAAACGGTACTTATTCTGCCAAAAAACTGTTTATCCAAGCGCTTTAAGGCGGCGATATTTTTATCTATAACAATAACGTTAGCGCCAACCCCTATGGCTATCTGCGCGGCATTGCTGCCGACTATTCCCGCGCCTAAAATCAGCACGTTTGCAGGACACACTCCCGGTACACCACTCAGCAGGAGTCCGGCTCCACCCTGTGAATTTTGCAGCGCCAGCGTGCCGGCCTGAATTGCCATCCGTCCGGCAATTTCTGACATGGGCATCAGTATCGGCAATCCCCCCTGATCATCCTTTACTGTTTCATAAGCGATGCACACCGCACCGCTGGCTATCAGTGCCAGAGTCTGTTTTAAATCGGGCGCGAGGTGCAGAAAGGTGAATAATATCTGCCCCGGGCGCAACATGGCGCATTCATTGGCCTGCGGCTCTTTTATTTTGATTATCATCTGTGCTTGTGCGAATACTTCTGCTGCGCTAGGTAAAATTTCTGCACCCGCCTTAAGGTAGTCCTGATCGTAAAAGCCTGCGCCGCAACCCGCCTCTTTTTCAATAAAAACGCGGTGCCCCTTAGCGGTTAATTCCGCAACACTGGCGGGGATCAGGCCAACACGGTATTCACTGTTTTTTATCTCTTTTGGGACACCGATTTTCATATAATCCTGCTCCTTTGTTTTAGTGAACCTGCTAATTTAGTCTACTCCAAGCATAGGAGGCTGCTAAACAAGAGTCAAAAATAAGCGGCCTGCTGCGCTAAGCTTTCTAGAAACTTCTGTCAATGTTAAGCTGTGCATCTCTTCCTTCAATCAGAGCGGCTCATGAATTCAAAAAACAAACTCACCCCACCAATCGCCTTAAAAAAACAGTACATTCATGAAATTCATGGCCATCAACGCAACGATGATTACTTCTGGTTGCGTGATGATAATCGTGAAACGGCAGAAATTTTAGATTATCTGCAGCAGGAAAATGCTTTTGCTGAGCAGGAGCTGGCGCCATTAGCAGATCTGCAAACAGAGCTGTATAACGAGATGGTTGCGCGGCAGGAGCCGAAGCTTGAATCTGTGCCTTATTTCAAAAAAGGATTCTATTATATTTCCCGTTTTGATGAAGGCAAAGAGTTTACCGTTTATAGCCGTCGCAAAGGGACAATGGATGCGCCGGAAGAGATTATTTTAGATTGTAATGAACGGGCAGAAAATCATCGTTATTATCAGCTCGGTGATTTAGCCTTATCCTCTGATTCTATGCTGATGGCCTTTTCAGAAGACACTGTCAGCCGGCGTCAGTACACCTTACGTTTTAAAGATTTATCGACGGGAGAGCTGCTTGGCGATGTCATTGAAGATGTTTCTGCTGTGGTTTGGGCTAACGACAATAAAACGATTTTCTATGTTAAGCAACACCCTGAAACCTTACTGCCCTACCAGGTTTATCGCCATACATTAGGGGATAATGTCGATAATGATCTGCTCGTTTATGAAGAGTTAGACGATACTTTTTATGTCAATATTTATAAAACACGCTCCGAACAATACTTAGTTATCTGCATTGACAGCAGCGTCACCTCTGAGTGTTTAGTGCTCGATGCAGCGGATCCCACCGGGCAGTTTAGCTCATTTTTAGCGCGTCGCCGCAACCATGAGTACAGCATAGATCATTTCCAGGATACCTTTTATATCCTCAGCAATGACAACGCTAAAAACTTTGCTTTAAAAACCTCTGACTCATGCTGCAATAAAAATATGGACGCGTGGAAAACGCTTATCGCCACGCGTGAAGATACTTTACTGGAAGATTATGAGCTGATGCGTGACTGGATAATTGTGCAGGAGCGCCATGCCGGGCTGCCTGTACTGCGTAAAATTAACTTACGCACCGGGCAATCTGATACCTTGAGTTTTAACGACCCGGTTTATACCGTGTTTAGCCATTACAACCCGGATCCGGACAGCGCAACATTTCGCTACCAGTACACTTCGTTTACCACACCGGCAAGCGTTTATGAGCTGGATCTTAATAGCAATGAAACTAAGCTCTTAAAACAGAGCAAGGTGATCGGGACGTTTTGCAGCGATCATTACCAGAGCGAACGTGTCTGGGTAAACGCACGGGACGGCGTAAAAATACCCGTTTCATTGGTTTATCGAAAATCACTCTTTAACCAGCAAAATCCACTCCTGATTTATGCTTACGGCTCTTATGGGCATAGCATGGATATTGGCTTTAGTTCAGCTAATTTAAGCCTCCTGGATCGGGGCTTTGTTTATGCGCTGGCCCATATCCGTGGCGGAGAAGAGTTAGGCCGCACTTGGTATGAAGAAGGGAAATTACTGAAAAAGCAAAATACCTTTAATGATTTTGTCGATGTCAGCCGGGCTCTGCCTGAATTAGGTTATGGCAGCAAGGATAAAGTTTTTGCCATGGGAGGCAGTGCCGGGGGATTACTTATGGGCGCGGTTGTCAATCAAGCCCCTGAGCTTTATAAAGGGGTGGTGGCTGTGGTGCCTTTTGTGGATATAGTGTCGACTATGCTGGATGATTCAATCCCGCTGACCACGGGAGAATATGATGAGTGGGGCAATCCTAATGAAAAGCATTATTATCACTATATGCTTTCCTACAGCCCCTACGATCAGGTCACTGCGCAGGATTACCCTAACATGTTAGTGACTACTGGCTTACATGACTCGCAGGTTCAATACTGGGAGCCTGCCAAATGGGTTGCAAAATTACGGGCGCTGAAAACGGACCATAACCAATTGCTTCTGTATACGGATATGGAAGCGGGGCACGGGGGAAAATCGGGCCGTTTTAAACACTTTGAGGATATCGCCCGCGAGTTTGCTTTTTTGCTCGATCTTGCAAAATAAGTGCTTGAGCCAAAGTGCTATTGCAGCACTTTGGCTTATTCACGCATCTCCTGCTCTAACTGTACGGCCACTATTTCACCAAGCTGTGAGTCTTTGGCGATGATTTTTTTCAGGGGCTCTATATCCAGCCAGATTAATTCGACAGGGGTGAGCGCCTTGGCGCTGTTTTTAAAACGGCCGGTTAAAAATGCGTTAAGGGCGATCACTGCACCTGCCTCGACAATATTTTCCCGTGCCACACAAATAACAGCCACTTTACCGTGAATAACCACAGCAATTGACGATGAATGGCCGTTCTGACGATAAATAAGTTCACCTTCGCTATAAATTTCCCGTTTTGCTAATTTAGCTAACAGATGCAGGCTTTTCTTTTTAACATCTTTTGCCCAGGGCATAGCTGCCAATTGCTTACTTATTTCCTGGGCGCTGACGTAATGGGGCATAGGCCTGAGATTGGCTAATTTTAGTTCGATCCCCTTGTTTAGTTTGTTGGCTTCACTTTCATCTAATACCCCTTCCGCAATTAAGTCATGCAGATAAACGCGCTCTAAATTAAGCATTAAACGGTGTGCGCTATGGGTTTCTAGACTGTATGAAAGCTCCGGAAAATTATCACGAAGCTGCTCAATATGCATACGGGTTTGCGTTTTATTTTGTGCTATCTCTGCAATGGCCTGCTCAGTATCGCGTTGCGAGGGGGATAATGCGCTGGCAAAGGTTTCTATCTCTTCCTGCGCCTGAATAAAACCACGGGCAGTATCGTAGCTCAGGGCTAAACGTTCAAAGGCAAGATGGACAATAATACGGTTTAAAAAGGGGATATGGTTAAACCAGCGTATATAAGGGGGTGTTTTCCATAATTCAAAAAGCGAGTTGCGTGGCGCCAGCTGCGGCTCTCCATCCAGGGCTCCCTCGACCGCTTTCACCAGTTGCTTGGTAGCTGTCCCGGTTAATGCCCCCTGATTGAACTGCGACCAGTAAAATTGCCGTTCGGTTTCTAATAAGCGACGGCGAAAGGCAACACAGAGATCTTTATTTTTTTCTTCCGCCGGCAGTGCCATCTCTTTTAAAGGTTTAATTAAAAGCGGCCAGTTAGCGCGCTGCAGAAACTCATTTTTCTGCAGCGTCGGTATCTCGTTCAGTAAGCGTTGTTTGATGGTAAATTGGGCTTTAGCCAGGCTGGCTTGTTTGCCTGCGGGTAATCTGTCCAGACCTAAATAGCGCAATAACAAGGACATAGTGGTGGAGTTAATTATGATAGTTAAGACCACAATACCGGCACTTAAAAAGAGTATCTGATCGCCGGTCTCTTTGGGCAGCAGCGCATCCTGAGCTATGATTAATGCTAATGCCAGTGATACTGCGCCGCGCAGTCCTCCCCATACTAATACTGCCGCTTTACCTTTATCAAGGCCACCTCCGAGCCGTTTTAAGAGCGGCATAAGGGCAAAGATGGAAACGGCGCGAATGACCTGAATACCTATATAT
>Ga0075011_10001503_pt1 | contig 12551 bp, 10 predicted proteins | sample TARM_MetaG_T_14_FD_72354 | JGI IMG/M metagenome (GOLD analysis project Ga0075011, IMG submission 72354) | Freshwater microbial communities from Pennsylvania, USA, analyzing microbe dynamics in response to fracking - TARM_MetaG_T_14 | ecosystem: Environmental > Aquatic > Freshwater > River...
GGCCGCCGCGGCGGCCGTCCGCCTGCACGAGCTGGTGGGGGTCGCCGTCGAGGTGACGCCGGTGAGCGCCGTGCTGGGGGCTCACGCCGGACCGGGCTCCGTGGCCGTGGTGGTCGCAGACCTCGGCGGGTGCGAGCACGGGCCCTGATCCTCGGCTGCCCACAGCGCCGAGATGGGCCCGCCGCCCACAGGCGCGGGTCCGCCGGCCCCGGCCGGTGAACCGTCGCTCCTAGCGTCGCGGTCGTGAGCGACCAGTGGGGATCAACGCAGCGCGACGACGGCGCAACGCAGCGCGAGGGCGGCGCAACGCAGCACGACGAAGGTGCACCGCAGCACGACGAAGGTGCGTCGTTCGGGACGGCGCTGGACCGCCTTCGGGCGGCCCGCGACCACCACGAGACCGGCAGCCCGGCGCACGAGCCGGGCGACGGCGACGCGACCGCGCTCGCCGACGACCTCAGGGCGCGGCTCGCCGAGCGGCGGGAGACGACCGCCGCGGCTCGCTACTCGGCTGCGGCCTACGCCGCCGTGCACGGTCACGTGCCCGGTGGAGCGCAGGAGGAGCTCGATCCCGGGGGCGCGGGCCGCCGGCGCTGGGCGCTGCGTCCGAGAACGGGCGTGATCGCCGCGAGCGCCGTGCTCCTTCTCGGTGCCGGGCTTGCCGTCGCGGCCTCGTGGCCCGGCGATGACGTGCAGGCCCTGGCGGCGGTGTCGGGGCCCGACGGGTCCATGACGAAGGAGGCTGCGGCCGGTGGAGCCGCCAGCGGCGGGATGGCGAGCGGTGGGACGGCGAGCGGTGGGGCTCCATCACGTGGGGCCGGGACCGTCGCGTCGAGCGGCGGGAACCCGGCGGGCGTTGCCGACCCGGCTCTCGCGATCCCTGCCCCGACCGGTGTGCCGGGCGTCGTCGTGGACGTCGTGGGGAAGGTGCGCACCCCCGGCCTCGTGACCCTCCCGGCAGGGTCGCGGGTCGCGGACGCGGTCGCCGCCGCGGGCGGCGCGACCGAGGAGGCGGAGCTCAGCGCGGTGAACCTCGCGCGCCCGCTCGTGGACGGCGAGCAGCTCCGCATTCCCGCTCCGGGCGAGGTGGTGGCTCCCGCACCGGGAGCCGACGTCGGCGCCGGGGCGGGGGCCACAGGCGGGGCTGCCTCCGGCACCGCTGCCACGGGGACGGGTGCGGGCATGCTCGTAAACCTCAACACCGCCGACGCCGTCACCCTCGAGACGTTGCCCGGGGTGGGCCCCGCGCTCGCCGGCCGGATCGTCGAGTGGCGCGAGCAGAACGGTGCCTTCGCCTCCGTCGATGAGCTCGACGAGGTGTCGGGCATCGGCCCCGCGATGCTGGCCAAGGTCCGCGACCTGGTGACGGTGTGACCACCGATCTCCGCCTCGCCCCGGCCGCGCTGGCAGCCTGGGGGACGGCCTGGGCCCTGACCGGAGGTGAGGTGGGGGACGCTCCGTCCGCAGGGGTGCTCCGTGCCGCCGTGGCAGGTGTCGCCGTCGTGGGCGTCGCGCTGCTCGCGGGGGCGTCCGGGCAGCGGAGGTCGCACACGGTCCGGTCGGTCGGCACGCACGCGTTCCTCGTCCTCGCCGTCGCGGCGTCGACCGCGCTGTCGGTCCAGGCAGCCGTGGCCGGCAGCGCTCCGCTCGCGGCGCTCGCGGACGACCGAGGCCACGCGGTGCTCGAGGGCCGCGTGGTGTCGGAGGCGCGGGCCAGCGCCTTCGGGGGCGGCGCGACCTGGACCCTGGCGGTCGACACGGTCTTTGCCCGCGCGGTTGCGTCGGGGGCGGGTGCGCGAGCCGAGGTGACGGTGCCTGGGCCCGCTCCGCCGTACGGCTCCCGCGTCGTGGTGGACGCCGCGCTTGCGCCGGCCCGGCCCGGGACCGCCGTTGCCGCGCGTGCGGTGGCCGACGTGGCCGAGGTGGTGCGAGCGCCGCCGGCGGTCGTACGTGCGACGAACACGGCGCGCACCGCCCTCCTCGAGGTGACGGCCGACCTGTCGCCGCAGGCCCGGGGCCTGGTCCCGGGGATCGCCGTCGGGGATACGTCCCGGCTTCCCGCCGAGCTCGACGAGGCGTTCAAGGCGACCGGGCTCACGCACCTTACGGCGGTCTCGGGCGGTCACTTCGCCGTCGTGCTGGCGCTCGTCGGGGTGGCGGCGGGCCTGGTGCGGGCGCCGCGTTGGTTGCGGGTCGTGGTGATCGCGGTCGCGGCGACGGGCTTCGTGCTTCTCGTGCGGCCGGACCCGTCCGTCCAGCGTGCAGCGGCAATGTGCGCGGTCACCCTGCTCGGGATCGCGCTGGGCCGTCCGGCGGCATCGATCCCGTCCCTGGCGGCGTGTGCGACGGTGCTGCTGGTCGCCGACCCCTGGCTCGCGCGCTCCTTCGGCTTCGCTCTCTCGTGCGCCGCGACCGCCGGACTGGTCCTGCTCGCTCCGCCCCTGATCCGGCACCTGGCGCCGTGGCTCGGCAGGCCGGGCGCCTTCGCCGTCGCCGTGCCGGTGGCGGCACAGCTCGCCTGCGGGCCGCTGCTCGTGCTGCTCTCGCCGTCCCTGCCGACGACGTCCGTGCTCGCCAACCTTCTCGCCGCCCCCGCGGTGGCTCCCGCGACGCTTCTCGGGTTGGCGGCGGCCCTGACCGCTGCGTGGGCGCCCGCCCTGGCGCTGGCACTGGCCTGGCTCGCGGGCGGCGCGACGTGGTGGATCGCGGGGGTTGCGCGGTGGTGTGCCGGGCTGCCCGGTGCCGCGCCGCCATGGGCTGAGGGGATCGTGGGCGCCTTCGCGCTCGCCGCATTGACGGTCACCGTCCTGGTGGTCGTCCTGCGTCGCCGGCCGGCCGACGGGTGGCCGGTCTCCTGGACCGACGGCGTGCGGCGGCGATGGCGGACGGCCCCGCGCGAGGCGCGCGCCGTGGCGGCGCGGCTGCGCCTCGGTGTCCCGGTGCGGCGAGACCGCCGGTTCGTGCTCCTCGCGGCGGCGTGCTCCGTGCTGCTCGTCGTCGCGGCGACCACGGCGGTGGTCCGGGTGCTGCCCACGTCGGGAGACGTGCCCGCGGACTGGCAGGTCGTCGCGTGCGACGTCGGCCAGGGCGACGCGCTCGTGGTTCGCACGGGGCCGGCCGCCGCCGTCGTCGTCGACGCCGGGCCGGAGGGCCCCGAGGCAGGGCGCTGCCTCGACCGCCTCGGCGTGACGACGATCGACCTGCTGGTGCTCTCCCACCACCATCTCGACCATGTCGGGGGCCTGACCGGGGTGCTCGAGGGCCGCGAGGTCCGGTCCGCGTGGCGCTCACCGGTCGACGTCCCCACGACGAACGCGAGGAGGGTCCGCGACGAGCTGGGCCGCCGTGGTGTCGAGCCCGACGTGCCGCAGACCGGGACGGCCGGCAGCCTCGGCACCGACGGCTGGCGGGTCGAGGTCCAGGTGCTCGGCACCGGCATCGCTGACGCCGGACCGCACGGCGGGATCTCGGGCTCCACCGATGGCCACGGTGCGAACGACGGCGACGGCGCGAACGACGGCGACGGCGCGAACGAGGGCGACGGTGCGAACGAGGGCAGCCTGGCGGTCTCGCTCCGTTCCCACGGTCCTGGTGGCGTGCTCGAGGTGGTCGCGCTGGGAGACCTGGAGGAGGCCGGGCAGGAGGCTCTGCTCGCCTCGCTCCGCGACGGCGCGGCGACCGCGGTCATGGACGGCGTCGATGTCCTCAAGGTCGCCCACCACGGGTCGGCGTCGCAGTCGGTGGGACTGGCGCGCATGCTGCACCCCCGGGTGGCGCTGGTGAGCGTCGGGAAGGACAACACGTACGGCCACCCGACCGACCGGATGGTCGACCTCTACGGCGGGCTCGGCGCCCACCTGGTGCGGACTGACGAGTGCGGCACCGCCGTCCTCGTCGTGCGCGACGGCGAGGTGGCCCTGGCATGCGGGTGAGTCGCGTCGCCCGGCAGGTGGTGTCGGCAGGCCGTGGCAGAGTGAGGGCGTGCCCTCCGCCACCCGCGCCCGCTCCGGTGCCCGCCCCGCCGGCAACGTCCGCTCGTGGGACGAACCCACGCTCGCGCCGGTCGTCCTCGTGCGCGGGCCGGAGGAACTGCTGCGGGAGCGAGCGGTCGACGGCGTCGTGCGCCTCGCCCGCGAGCGTGACCCGGAGACGGAGAAGGTGGTCCTCGACGGCCCGCTCTACGGCGCGGGACGGCTCCAGGTCGCTGCCAGCCCGTCGCTGTTCGGCGAGGCGAAGATCGTCGTGGTCACCGGCGCGGACGTCGGCACCGAAGAGCTGTACGCCGACCTGCTCGACCACGTCCAGCGCCCCGACCCGGAGACCACGGTCGTCGTCGTCCACGGGAGCGGGCAGCGCGGCAAGAAGGTGCTCGACGCGATCATCTCCTCCGGCGCGCCCGTGCTCCAGTGCGACGAGCTCAAGCGCGACGCGGACAAGGCCGAGTTCGTCGCCCGCGAGCTGCGCGAGGCCCGCCGCCGCGCCGAGCCGGAGGCGGTCCGCGCGCTCGTCGACGCGCTCGGGTCGGACCTGCGGGAGCTCGCCTCGGCGGTCTCCCAGCTCATCGCCGACACCTCGGGCACCGTCACCGCCGCCGTCGTCGACCGGTACTACGGCGGGCGCGTCGAGGCGACCGGCTTCAAGGTCGCCGGCGCCGCGGTCGCCGGTGACGCCGGCGGGGCGGTGGCCCTGCTGCGGCACTCGCTCGCCACCGGCGCCGACCCCGTCCCGCTCGTCGCGGCGCTCGCGATGCGGCTGCGCACGATGGCGAAGGTCGCCGCCATGAGCGGGGGCTCCGTCACCGCCCGCGAGCTCGGGCTCCAGGACTGGCAGGTCCGCAACGCCCAGAAGGACCTCCGGCGTTGGACCTCTGAGGGGCTCGCGGCCGCGATCACCGCTGTGGCCCAGGCGGACGCCGAAGTCAAGGGTGCCGGCCGTGACCCGGTCTACGCCGTCGAGCACGCGGTCCTGACCATTGCCGGGGCGGTCCGTCCGTCCGGCCGCCGCTGACGCCGCGCTCCGGCACGCCACGCTCCCGGCACGCCACGCTCCCGGCACGACGCGCTCCGGCACGCCGCGCTCGGGAACGACGAAGGGCGCCACCCCCGGAGGAGCGGCGCCCTTGACGCTTGATGGCCCGAGAGGGCCGCCAGTCAGCTCAGAGAGCTCAGAGGGCGTTCACCGACTTGGACAGAGCCGACTTGCGGTTCGCGGCCTGGTTCTGGTGGATGACGCCCTTCGAGACAGCCTTGTCGAGCTTGCGCGACGCGGCGGTGAGAGCGGTGCCCGCGGCCTCCTTGTCACCGGCGGCGACGGCCTCGCGCACGCGGCGCACGTACGTCTTGAGCTCGGACTTGACGGCCTTGTTGCGCAGACGAGCCTTCTCGTTCGTCTTGTTGCGCTTGATCTGGGACTTGATGTTAGCCACTGTGGAGTGCTTCCTGGTGTGTTCGCCTGCCGCAGGGCAGGACGAGCGGATAGGTCGTAGAGGGCGGCCACAGCTCCGGGACTGGGGGTGGGGAACCCTTGGAGAGGAGTTGCGGCTGTGCCCGCCGACCTGGGCGGACACGCAGCGACCAACCCTACCAGAGGATCGAAGGTGCCTCGGCCCCGCCGGAAAGGGCCCCAGTGCCCTCCCAGCGCTACCCCTGGACGCGCTTCATCTCCTCCATGACCTGCAGGAACAGTGCCTGCGGCAGGACGGCGCCCTCACGGCGCACCGCGTCCGGAGCGACCCGGATCACGCGGTTGAGCCGCAGTTCGCTCGGGCGGCCCTGCGTGTCCCACGGCCCGGTGCCGACGTCCATCCAGTAGCGGCCGGCACGCGCCTCCTGCGCGGCGTCCGTGTCATGGTCCTTCGAGGTGAGCTGGAGTCCGAGCAGCCAGGGCCCGTCCCGGCCGACCAGCAGCACCGGCCGGTCCTTGCCCGATCGGTGGTCGTCCTCGTACGGCACCCAGGTCCACACGATCTCGCCCGGGTCCGGCCGCCCGTCGACGTTGGGGGCGTACTCGGCGCGCACCGTCCCGCGGTAGTCGCCGGGGTAGGAGTCCGACGGCGTCGCGCGGCCGCCGCCCGAGACGACGGCGTCACCCGCCGGTCGCCCGCCTGGCCGCGGCGTCGTCATCGAGGTTCCCGTGACCCCGCGGACGGCGCCACGGCGCGAACTCACGCCCCTGCTCGCCACCACCGCGCGCGCGGTGGTGGCAAGCAGGTTCAGCCATCGTCTCGCCATGCGGTCAGCCTACGGGCGTGACCGGCGCGGGGGCAGAAATCTCCCGGTTCCGGCGCCCGCCGAGCCTGGTGCCGCCGAACCTGGTGCCGCCGAACTTGTGCCGCCGAACCCTGGCACCGCCGAACCGTGCTACTCCTGCAGCGCCGCATCGATGGCGTCGCAGAACGCGGGCAGGTCGCCCGGGTTGCGCGACGTGATGAGCGTCCAGCCCTCGGCGTCGTCCCTCACGACCTCCTGGTCGACCCATGTGCCGCCGGCGTTGCGCACGTCGGTCTGCAGGGAGGGGTAGCTGGTCAGGCGCTTGCCGCCGACGGCGTCCGCCTCCACCAGGAGCCACGGGCCGTGGCAGATGGCGGCGATCGGGCGTCCCGAGGCGATGAACGCCTTGGTGAGGGACAGCGCGGCGTCCTGGCGGCGCAGCGTGTCGGCGTTGATGGTTCCGCCGGGCACGAGCAGCAGGTCGTAGCCCGCGGGGTCGACGTCGTCGAGCGCCTGGTCGGCGTCGGTGGTGCGGCCGGGCTCCTTGTCACCGGTCAGGGTCCGGATCGGGGCAAGCTCGGACGCGGCGACCGTCACCTCGGCACCGGCCTCGCGCAGGTGCTCGACAGGGACGACGAGCTCGTCCTGCTCCACGCCGTAGTTCGTCATGACTGCCAGCACTCGCTTTCCGGACAGGTGCGACATGGGGACCTCCTCGCGTCGGGGCAATGACACCGTCACCGTAGGCACGGCTGGTCCCAGCTCGCAGCGGGCAATCGCCGCCCGGTCGATGACGCTGGAGGACGACGCTGGAGCTCGTCCAGGGTCACGAGTGACGCCGGTGGTAGACGCCCGATGTCGGCCCCACGGGACCGAAGGGCGCGACGGCGTGGAAGAATGTCGGGGCACTTCCCGCCGTTCCCGCCGATCCTGAAGCGAGTCACGCGTTGCCCATCCCCGGACCTGCGCTCCGCGCGCGCATCGAGCCCAATGCCACCGCGCCCGAGCTGATCCGCAACTTCTGCATCATCGCGCACATCGACCACGGCAAGTCGACGCTGGCCGACCGCATGCTGCAGCTGACGGGTGTCGTCGAGCCGCGCCTCATGCGTGCCCAGTACCTCGACAAGATGGACATCGAGCGCGAGCGCGGCATCACCATCAAGTCCCAGGCCGTGCGCATGCCGTGGGCGGTGTCCGATGCCGAGGGCGCCCTGACCCCGTACGCGCTCAACATGATCGACACCCCCGGCCACGTGGACTTCACCTACGAGGTCTCCCGCTCGCTCGCCGCGTGCGAGGGCGCCGTGCTGCTGGTCGACGCCGCGCAGGGCATCGAGGCGCAGACCCTCGCCAACCTGTACCTGGCGATGGAGAACGACCTCGAGATCATCCCGGTCCTGAACAAGATCGACCTGCCGGCCGCGCAGCCGGAGAAGTACGGCGAGGAGATCGCCAAGCTCGTCGGCGTCGACCCCGACACGGTGCTGCGGGTCTCGGGCAAGACGGGCGAGGGCGTCGAGGCGCTGCTCGACCGCATCGTCGAGAGGGTGCCCGCGCCGGTCGGTGACGCCGCCGGCTCCGCCCGCGCGATGATCTTCGACTCGGTGTACGACATCTACCGCGGCGTGGTCACCTACGTCCGCGTGGTCGACGGCAACCTCAACCCGCGCGAGCGCATCGAGATGATGTCGACGCACGCGACCCACGAGCTGCTCGAGATCGGCGTCATCTCGCCCGAACCGATCCCGACGAAGGGCATCGGCGTCGGCGAGGTCGGCTACCTCATCACAGGCGTGAAGGACGTGCGCCAGTCGAAGGTCGGCGACACCGTGACCACGCAGAACAAGCCGGCCGCCGAGCCGCTGGGCGGCTACGACGAGCCCAGGCCGATGGTCTACTCGGGCCTGTACCCGATCGACGGCTCGGACTACCCGGCGCTGCGCGACGCCCTGGACAAGCTCAAGCTCAACGACGCCGCGCTCAACTACGAGCCGGAGACGTCGGTCGCGCTCGGCTTCGGCTTCCGGGTCGGGTTCCTCGGCCTGCTGCACCTGGAGATCGTGCGCGAGCGTCTGGAGCGCGAGTTCGACCTCGACCTCATCTCGACGGCCCCGAACGTCATCTATGACGTCGATCTCGAGGACCGCACCACGGTGGTGGTCACCAACCCGTCCGAGTTCCCCGGCGGGAGGATCGGCGAGGTCCGTGAACCGGTGGTCCGCGCGACGATCCTGACGCCGTCGGAGTTCGTGGGCACCGTCATGGGCCTTTGCAACGACCGCCGCGGCACCATGCTCGGCATGGACTACCTGTCCGAGGACCGCGTGGAGCTGCGGTACATGCTGCCGCTGGCCGAGATCGTCTTCGACTTCTTCGATCAGCTCAAGTCCCGCACCCGCGGCTACGCCTCCCTCGACTACGAGCCCAGCGGCGAGCAGTCCGCCGACCTCGTGAAGGTCGACATCCTGCTGCAGGGCGAGAAGGTCGACGCCTTCTCCGCCATCGTGCACAAGGACAAGGCGTACGACTACGGCGTGCAGATGACCGCCAAGCTCAAGGAGCTGATCCCGCGCCAGCAGTTCGAGGTGCCGATCCAGGCCGCCGTCGGCGCGCGCATCATCGCCCGCGAGAACATCCGCGCGATCCGCAAGGACGTCCTCGCCAAGTGCTACGGCGGTGACATCTCCCGCAAGCGCAAGCTGCTCGAGAAGCAGAAGGAGGGCAAGAAGCGCATGAAGACCATCGGGTCCGTCGAGGTCCCGAAGGACGCCTTCATCGCGGCACTGTCGAGCGACGCGAGCGGCGGCAAGGACAAGGGCAAGAAGTGACGCGGTTCCGTGCCTCAGCAGCCTGAGGGCGTCCCAGTTCCTGACGACGGCGCCCTGCCCGAGTGGGTCGCCCCCGCGCCCGGCCACCCGGCCGGCCGGGGCCCGTTCGGCGTGTATGTCCACGTGCCGTTCTGCTCGGTGCGCTGCGGGTACTGCGACTTCAACACCTACACCGCCGCCGAGCTGGGCGGCGGCGCTTCGCAGCACTCCTACGCGACGACGGCGCTGCGCGAGGTCGCGCTCGCGAGCCGGGTCCTCGCCGAGGCCGGCGTCGCCGACCGGCCGGTGCAGACCGTCTTCTTCGGCGGCGGCACGCCTACCATGCTGCCGGCCTCGGACCTGGTGCGGATCCTTGGCGGGATCCGCGAGGCGTGGGGGATCGCCGACGACGCCGAGGTGACCACCGAGGCGAACCCCGACTCGGTCAGCCCGGCCTCGCTCAAGGAGCTGGTCGCCGGCGGCTTCACGCGCGTCTCGTTCGGCATGCAGTCGGCGGTCTCGTCGGTGCTCGCGACCCTCGACCGCACCCACGACCCGCGGCGCATCCCCGAGGTGGTGCAGTGGGCTCGCGACGTCGGCCTCGACGTCAGCCTCGACCTGATCTACGGCACGCCGGGGGAGACGCTCGACGACTGGCGGGTCTCCCTCGACGCGGCCGTCGCCACCGGCGTCGAGCACGTCTCCGCATACGCCCTGGGCATCGAGCCCGGCACCAAGATGGGCGCCCAGGTGCGCCGCGGCGACCTGCCGAGGCCGGACGAGGACCTCCAGGCGTCGATGTACGAGCTCGCCGACGACGTCCTCTCGGCGGTCGGGCTGCAGTGGTACGAGGTGAGCAACTGGTCGCTGCCCGGGCGCGAGTGCCACCACAACCTCGCCTACTGGCGCGGGGACGACTGGTGGGGCGTCGGGCCGGGCGCGCACAGCTACGTCGCCGCCTCGGACCCGCAGTGGGCGGGCGTGCGCTGGTGGAACGTCAAACACCCGCGGCGCTACGCCGCGCTGCTCGAGCAGGGCCACAGCCCCGGGGCCGCCCGCGAGCTGCTCACGCGCGAGGACGGCGAGCTGGAGCGCGTGATGCTCGGCATCCGGCTGCGCGAAGGCCTGCCCATCGGCGCGCTGACGCCGTCGGCGCGCACCGCCGTCGGCTCCCTGGTGGGCCAGGGGCTGCTGGACGGGCGAGCAGCGCTGGGCGCCGACGGCGGCGGGCGCCGCGCCGTGCTCACCCGGCGCGGGCGGCTCCTCGCCGACGCCGTGGTGCACGCCCTGACCTGACGAAGCGGATGCTCAGCGCACCGCCGAGCGTCGCACCGGTCGCGGAAGCGGCACGGAGGCGGGAGCCTGGAGCCATGAGCGATCCCTACGGCACCACCCCGCCCGACCCGAACGACCCCGCTCGGAGGCAGCCCCCGGCGCCCTCCACGGAGGGCGAGCCGGCGTCCGAGCCCGACGGGACCGACCCTGCCACGCACCAGCCCGGTCCGCCGCCCGCTCCCTACGGATACTCGACGCCACCGGTCGCGCCGCAGCACGGCCAGCCGGCCGCCGCGCCGCCCGCCGCCGCGCCGCCCGCCTACGGGCAGCCCGACTACGGGCAGCCCGACTACGGGCAGTCCGCCCCGGGGCAGGCGGGCGTGCCAGCCTACGGTCAGACCTACGCGGACCCCGCCTCGGCCCCTCGGTACGGCGAGCCCGCCCCGTACGGCGCGATGCCTACCGCGCCGCGTCCGGCCGACCCCTATGGCGCCTCCGCGTTCGCCGCACCCCTGCGCGTCGGCGACGCCTTCCGGTTCGCCTGGGCGAAGTTCAAGAACAACTGGCTGAGCTGGGTGCTGTTCACGGTCCTGATGGGGGCGGTCTACGCCGCCTTCAACGCCGACCAGTGGGGCCAGACCAACCAGCGGATCCAGAACCTCCTCGACGGGAACACACTGGCCCAGACCGGCGTCACCTTCGGTGCGACGCTGCTGTCCCTGATCGGCCTGCTGCTGACCGCCGCGCTCGGCGCCCTGGCCACGCACGCCGCGCTGACGGAGGCCGACGGCGCCCGGCCGACGTTCGCTTCCTTCTTCAAGGCCCCGAGGCTCGGCACCGCGGTGCTGACGTCGATCATCGTGTCGGTGCTCACGGGTATCGCGGCGGTCTTCACCTTCGGGCTCGGCGGTATCGCGCTGGCCATCTTCACGGTCTTCGCCGTCCCGTACGTCATCGACCGCGGCACCCCGGTCTTCGGCTCCATCGGTGACAGCTTCGGCCTGGTCGGGCGCAACTTCGGGTCCGTCCTCCTCCTGCTGCTGGCGCTCGTCGGGATCAACCTGCTCGGGGTGCTCGCCCTCGGCCTCGGGCTGCTGGTGACCATCCCGCTGTCGCTCCTCGCCATCGCGTACGCGTTCCGCCGGCTCACGGGAGGCACGATCGTCTGAGCCTCAGGCGGTCACGAAGTCGATGAGCTCCTCGACCCGGCCCAGCAGGGCCGGGTCGAGGTCGCGAAAGTCCCGCACGGAGCGCAGGATGCGCTGCCATGCCCGGGCCACGTCCTCCTGAGACTTCGCCGGCCAGCCGAGCGAGCGCAGGATCCCGCGCTTCCACTCGGTGCCCCGCTCGATCACGGGCCACCGGTCAAGACCCAGGCGCGAGGCACGGACGGCCTGCCACACGTCGACGTACGGGTGCCCGAGGATCAGCACCGTCCCGGCGGGGACCGTCCGCAGGGCGGCGTCGGCCAGCCGCTGCTCCTTCGACCCCGGCACCAGGTGGTCCAGCAGCACGCCGACCCGCCGCTTCGGCGTCGGGCCGAAGTCCGCGAGCGCCTGCGCGAGGTTGTCGGCGCCGTCGAGCAGCTCGACGACGACACCCTCGACGCGCAGGTCGTCGCCCCAGACCTTCTCGACGAGCTCGGCGTCGTGCTTGCCCTCGACCCAGATGCGCGAGCCGCGCGCCACCCGGGCCCGCTGCCCGCGGACGGCAACGCTGCCGGACGCGGTCCGCGTGGGGGCCGCGGGGGCGCGGGAGGTGGGTGCGGTGAGCACCACGGGGCGGCCGTCGACCCAGAAGCCGGGCCCCAGCGGGAGGGAACGGGTGCGGCCCTGGCGGTCCTCGAGGACGACGAGGTGCACGCCGCCCGACTTCTCGACCCTGACGACGGCGCCGACCCAGCCGGTCTGCACCTCCTCGACGACGAGGCCTCGTTCGGCGTGCAACGGCTGCGCGGTCGGCCGGCGGTGGGTCACGGCGGTGAGGGCGTCGGCCCCGTAACGGTCATGCACGCGGCGACCTTACGAGCGGCGTCCGGCCCCGCGGCCGAGGACACGCGAGGACGCGTCTGTCCGCCGACGGACCCGCCGTCGACCGTCGCGCCGGCCCGGAGATACACCGATCGCCGTACAGACCCGATCGTCGCGACCGTCACCCCCGCCCGACGCTGGGCGACGATGTAGTCCCGCTGGGCGTCGAACTGATCCCACGTCACCTGCCGCAGCCGGGCGTCGACCAGGGCCGGGAACCACACCCC